>Ga0164318_10005329_pt1 | contig 12431 bp, 13 predicted proteins | sample GuaBasSedimGuay9_FD_113734 | JGI IMG/M metagenome (GOLD analysis project Ga0164318, IMG submission 113734) | Subseafloor sediment microbial communities from Guaymas Basin, Gulf of California, Mexico - Guay9, Core 4571-4, 0-3 cm | ecosystem: Environmental > Aquatic > Marine > Hydrothermal vents... | reverse complement strand
TTTCATCTTTTCATTTTATAAGCATTCGGAATAACAATTATTATTCCCGGCCATCTTTTTGGCATTATTCTTGTATGTATTTAATGGTTACATCCTTGAAGTAATGCGAATATCAGCTTTGGCGGGGGGTACGACAATGGATCGGCCAGGGTTCCATGATCAGGACGAACCGGTCCCGGAGGTCATCGAATCAAAGATGGAGCAGATCATCCAGTCGATCCGGGAGATCGACCGGCTTGTGGATCAACTGGTATCAGAGTCGAAACTGCCCCCGCAGGACGGGCACGCCCAAGGCTATTCCTGAAAAAAGAGCGGCTTTTGTGCCGCTCCGTCGGACCGAAACGGCTACCCCGGGAGGACTCAATGGCATCCAACTTCAGGATCTCCATCCATCACAACAGCGGAAATTTTCATATCCAGCTCACGGGAGATTTTGACGGAAGTTCGGCGCACCAGCTCCTCAATGTCCTGAAAAGCGGCTGCGGAGGAGCGACCCGGATCTTCGTCCATACCAGCCGGCTGAGAAGCATCCATCCTTTCGGCCGGAACGTTTTCCAGAGCCATCTTTCCGGCATCGCCGGCCCGGAGCGTTCCCTGGTCTTTACCGGCGAAAACGCTGAAAAAATCGCGCCTTGAACGCCCCGGGAGACACCGGCACGGTGGTCGGCCCTCCGGGCCTCAGAAACGTCCCGTTTGACGCAGACAGTGATAGGTCACGATTCCGACGGCGGTGGAGATGTTCAGGCTCCGGACCTTTCCCCACATGGGGATCCGGTAACAGGGGTATGCCTCACGGATCTCCGCCGGAAGGCCCGACGTCTCGCGGCCGAAAAGGAGGAAATCTCCCTTTTCTACCGCCGCCTCCGTGTAGAGCGGTCCGGCATGGCGACTGAAGGAGAGGATCCTGCCCGCCCCTTTCACATGATCGAGAAAGGCCGAAAACCTGTCGTGATAACGGATGTCCACCTCGTGCCAGTAATCAAGCCCCGCCCGTTTCAGGTGCCGGTCATCCAGGCAGAATCCCAGTGGATGGATTAGGTGCAGCCGGACCTCGGCTGCCGCGCAGAGGCGTGCAATATTCCCGGTGTTGGCGGGAATTTCGGGCTGATAAAGAACCACGTGGAGAAAGGGATCCCGGATGACGCGGTGCGGGATACGGGAGATATCACGGGTCATGGCGGATCCTGGTGTCTTCGGGCCGGGGCGCACAAGCGGAGAGATGAACGGGCCTACAGCGGGCGTCCGGGTTTCAGCGATTGTTCATAATAGGGCATGGCCTCGTTGATGTAGCGTTTCAGCGCGGCGATCCGCGCGGCGGGCGCCGGGTGCGTGGACAGAAATTCGGGCGGCCGGCCGCCTTTTTCCTTTTTTTTCATCCGCTTCCAGAAGGTCAGCGCCCCCCGCGGGTCATACCCGGCCCGGGCCATCAGGGTCAGGCCGATCCGGTCGGCCTCCGATTCGTGGATGCGGCTGTAGGGCAGGAGAAAGCCGACGCTCGCCCCCACGCCGAACGCGGCCATATACAGCCGCCGGGTGGTATCCGGCTTTTCCCTTATTGCCACGGAGAGGGCCATCCCTCCCAGGCTGGCCAGGAGGGCCTGGCTCATCCGCTCGTTTCCATGTCGAGCAATGGCATGGGCCACCTCATGGCCCAGCACCACCGCGAGCCCGTTCTCGTCCCGGGTGACCGGAAGAATGCCCGTATATACGGCGATCTTTCCACCCGGCATGCACCAGGCATTGAGGACGTCGTCGTCCTGGATCACGTTGAATTCCCAGTGGTACTTCCTGACCTCCGCCCCCATGCCCGAGTCCACGAGAAATTCCTCGGCCGCCCTTGCGATGCGTTTTCCCACCCGCCGCACGAGACGGATTTTTTCCGGATCCGTGCAGAGCCTGGATTTCTTAAGAATTTCATTGTACTGCTGGAAGCTCATGGAGAGCATCTGGGATTCGGGCACCATGTGCAGCCCTTTCCGGTGGGTCAGCGGGACCTCGGCGCATCCCGCCGCAAAGAACAAAAACGAAAGAAAAAGGAATATGCTCCACCGGAGCCGCCGCCTTGCCCCTGGAAACCAGTGCCGATTTTTCATCGTATCCTCCCTATGGATCAGAAGGGCCGCAAGGCCCCGCAGTCCGGGCATTGCCAGTTCACCCCGCTGCAGGTAAGGCCCCACAGGTTTTCCTCCATGCAGGCGTTGCAGATCCTGAAACCGCACGGACAGGTCCAGCAGAAAGGGCGTTCCTTCCCGCAGCAGCTGCACACGCATCCTCTTCTTTTCCGCCGTCTTTTCCTGTCATTCGGTTTCCGGTCCATCGGCGCGGGAGAACGGGTCACAGATAAATCATGGGGACCGCCCGGTCCTGGCGCGTGACGATAATGCGGGCCGCTGCGCATCCGCCCGCTTCGAGGGCGTCGGCCGCCGCTTCCCGGGCCTTGACCGGGTCGTTGTTGTTTTCACTCAAATGGGCCAGGAGCACGAAGTCCAGGTCCCGGTGAGACACGCTCCGGAGGAGATCCCCGGCCTGCCCGTTGGAGAGATGCCCGTCCTGCCCCCTGATCCTTCTCTTGAGGTCCAGCGGATAGGGCCCCCGCTCCAGCAGTTCCGGGTCATAATTAAATTCCATGATCAGGGCCCGGCACCCTTGCAGGCGGTCTTCCACGAGCGCGGTGCTCCGGCCGAGATCCGTCACAATGCCGATTCTCGTCTCCCCCGGATCCGTTCCGCCGTTCTGCCGGGATAAAACGATCCCCATGGGATCAGCGGCGTCATGACACTTGGTAAAGGTCTCCACGCACACATCCTTGATGGAAAAAGACCGGCCGGTCTCGATGATTGATACGCGGGGGAGTTTTCCCATGGCCTTTCGGCCGCGGGCATGCGTCATCCGGTTCAGGTAGACCGGCAGTCCGAAACGCCGGGCCACCGGTCCCGCGCCCCGGATATGGTCCGTGTGTTCATGGGTGATGACCAGCGCATCCAGCCTTTCCGGGGACTCTCCCAGCGCGTTCAGGCGCTGTGTCAGCTCCCGGCAGCTCAACCCCGCATCGATAAGGATTCGCGCCTGTTCGGTGGCCACATAACAGGCGTTTCCGCCGCTGCCGGAGGCCAGTACGGAAAATTTCAACATGCCGTCCCTGTATCCGCAGGAATCATGGTGTTTACGGTTCGCTCCTGCGGCTCATTTCAGCCCGGAGTGGCCGAAGCCGCCTTCGCCCCTGTCCGTGGCGTCCAGGTCGTTGACCGCCTCCAGTTCGGCCCGGTACACCCTGGAGAGGACCATCTGGCCGATCCGGTCGCCCCTTCTCACGGTGAACGCCTTCTCCCCCCAGTTGATGAGGATAATCCCGATCTCGCCCCGGTAATCCGAGTCTATGGTTCCGGGCGAATTCACCATCCCGATGCCGTGGCGGAGGGCGAGGCCGCTGCGGGGGCGGATCTGGAGTTCAAACCCGGGGGGGATGGAAACGCAGAGACCCGTGGGAATCAAACGGATATCCCCCGGGTCCAGGCGGACCGGGGCGTCGACGCACGCCCGGATATCCATGCCCGACGCGCCGCCGGATTCATACCTCGGGAGGGGAAGATCCCCGCACCCGTCTAACCGTCGTATGCGGACGGGAATGCGTGTCAATCCAGGACCTCCATAAAAGATTTTCACGGGACCGGCCGGTATCAAACAGAGAGGTGGACACCGTCGCCTACCAGGCGTCGAAGGCGAGGCAGGAACGGTCCACGTCTGCCTCACTGACCGGTCCCAGGGTGGTCAGGGAGACCCGGTCTTCCCGGAAAACGTCCCGGGCGACCGCGACCACGTCATCAACGGTGACCTTCTCCAGCCGCGAGACCAGTTCCTCGAACGGGATATAGCGCCCGTAGATAAACTCGTTTTTCGCCGTGCGCATCATGCGGCTGTCGGAATTCTCCGAGGAGAGATAGAGCCCCCCGATCAGGTATTCCTTGGCCTCTTCGAGATCCGAAGGGGAGACCGCGCCCCGGATCATTTTCCTTATTTCACCTGAGACCACCTCCAGCGCCAGGTTGACGTTTCCGAGATCCGTGGCAAGGTAGACGCCCAGGAGGCCGGTATCCGCGTAAGAGGAGACAAAGGAGTAAACCGAGTAGGCCAGCCCCCGCTTCTCCCGGACCTCCTGGAACAGCCGGGAACTCATGTTTCCGCCCAGCAGGGTGTTGAACGCGGCGCAGGCGAATCTCTTTTCGTCCTTCTGGGAAGGCGCCTCGCCGCCCAGGCAGAGATGGACCTGTTCCAGCTCCTTGAAGTGAAAGGATGCCCCGGGCCGGACTCCCGGCGTCTTCCGGGGCGGAGCGGATCTCCCGCTCGGAAACGCCGATTCGAAAAGGGGTTCAAAAAACGCGACCATGGATCGGTGATCCACGTTTCCCGCGGCCGCCACGAGGACCCTCTCGGGCACGTAAAACCGGCCCATGTAGTCGCGGATCGCCTCCCGGGTGATGGCGCTGACGGTCTCGCCGGTGCCAAGGATGGACCTGCCGATGGGATGATCGCGCCAGAAACCGCGGTTGAAAAGGACATGGATTTTATCGTCGGGGCTGTCCTCCACCATGCTGATCTCCTGGAGGATCACCTGCCGTTCACGTTCCATCTCGCGGTCATCGAAGGTTGAATTCAGAAAAATGTCGGAGAGGATGTCCGCAAGGCGATCGAAGTGCCGGTCCAGGACCTTCGCGTGAAAGCAGGTATGCTCCTTTCCGGTGAAGGCATTGGACATCCCCCCGATGGCGTCCAGTTCCTTGGCGATCCGAAATGCGTCACGACGGGCGGTTCCCTTGAAAATCATGTGCTCGATAAAATGCGAAATGCCGTTTTCAGGGGGCGCCTCGTCCCGGGACCCGGCATTTACCCAGATCCCGAGAGAAACGGAGCGCAGGTGCGGAATCGGCTCGGAAATGATCCGGACGCCGTTTTTCAGCACGGTTTTATGATACATCGTCGAGGCTCATCCCCAGCGCCGCCTTTCGGGACAGCCGGATCTTTCCGTCGGCGTTCACCTCCAGGACCTTTACGAGGACCTCGTCACCCTCGTTCAGCACGTCGGTCACCCGGTTCACCCGCTCCCGGTCCAGCTGGGAGATATGGACGAGCCCGTCCGTTCCCGGAAAGATCTCCACAAAGGCGCCGAAGTCCATGATCTTTACGACCTTTCCTTTGTACAGCTTGCCGACTTCCACTTCCTGCAGGAGTTCGTTGATCCGCTCAACGGCCGCGTCCGCTGCGCTCTTTTCGGCGGAGGAGATGGTAACGTTTCCCTCGTCATCCACGTCGATCCGCACATCGCAGGCGTTGGAGATTTCCCGGATGGTTTTTCCGCCCGGGCCGATCAGGACCCGGACCTTTTCGGGCTTTATCTGGATGGTGGTGATCACCGGGGCATACTCGGATACCTGGGTCCTCGGCCTGGAAATGGCCTCACCCATCCGGTCCAGGATATGGAGCCGCGCGTCCTTTGCCTGGCGGAGGGCCTGGTCCAGGGTCTCCCGGGTCAGGTTCTCCACCTTGATGTCCATCTGGAGGGCAGTGACGCCCTCCCGGGTCCCCGTCACCTTGAAGTCCATGTCCCCGTAATGGTCCTCATCCCCGATGATATCTGTCAGCACGACGACCTTGTCCCCGTCGGAAACGAGCCCCATGGCCACGCCCGCCACTGCTTCCTTTACGGGGACGCCCGCGTCCATAAGGGAGAGGGATCCGCCGCAGACGGTCGCCATGGAGGAGGATCCGTTGGATTCGAGGATCTCGGAGACGACCCGAACACAGTACTGGAACGATTCGCTGTCCGGCATCACCGGCTGGAGCGCCCGCCTGGCAAGGGCGCCGTGCCCGATTTCTCTGCGCCCGGGAGATCCCAGACGCTTGGCCTCGCCCACGCTGTAAGGCGGAAAATTGTAATGGAGGATAAACGATCGGAAATAATCCCCGTATATGGACTCCATCCGCTGCTCGTCCCGCTCTGTCCCCAGGGTGGTCAGGACGATGGCCTGCGTCTCTCCCCGGGTGAACAGGGCGGAGCCATGGACCCGCGGAAAGATGCCGGCCAGGCATTCAATGGGCCGGACCTCGGTAAAGGACCGACCGTCGATCCGCTTTCCTTCCTCCAGGATCATGTGCCGGACCAGCTCCTTTTCCAGGTCATGCACCAGGGTCTTGATCTCGGATGCCTGTCCCTCAAAGGAATCGGAAAGGGCCTCCACCACCGCGGCGACGGCCTCTTTCCGTTTCTGCTGGCGGAGCAGTTTGTCCGGGATGGAGATCACCTCTTTCAGTAAGGGAACCGCCGCGGCGCGGACCTTTTCCTCGAGATCTTCCACCACCGCTTTCGGAGGGATGACCCGCTTGGGTTTTCCCACCGCGGATTTGAGTTCCTCCTGCATGTCGAGCATCGGCTGCAGGGCCTCGTGACCGAAAAAGATCGCGTCGAGGATGTCCGACTCGGAAACGAAACGGGTGCCCGCCTCCACCATGACGACACCGGTCCGGTTGCCGGCCACCACGAGGTTGATGTCGCTCTCTTCCTGCTGGCTGATGGTCGGGTTGACGACGAACCGGCCGTCCACCCGTCCCACCCGGACCCCCGCGATGGGGCCCAGAAAGGGGATATCGGAGATCTCGAGGGCCGCCGAGGCCCCGAGCAGGGCGAGCACGTCGGCCTCGTTCTCCTTGTCGGTGGAGAATACGGTGGCGATGATCTGGGTCTCGTAGCGATAATTCTCGGGAAACAGCGGTCGAATGGGCCGGTCGATCAACCGGGATGTCAGGGGCTCCCTCTCGGAGGGCCTTCCCATGTCTCTCCTGAAAAAATTTCCCGGGATCCGGCCGCCCGCATAGGACATCTCCTGGTATTCAACGGTCAGGGGAAGAAAATCGATCCCCTCACGAATCGAATCCGTAGCGACGACCGTCACCAGTACGACCGTTTCCCCCAGCGTGACGACGACGGAGCCGCTTGCCTGCCTGGCAATCCGGCCCGTCTCCATGTTGAGGTGCTGACCGTTAATCTCTATGGAACAATTTTTTATCATCTTGTTTTCTGTCCTTTCACTCTCGGCCGTGATTCATCGGTGGTCTTTCCATGGGGTCCGACCGTGACGCCATTGACCGGAATCGATCTATTTTCGAATGCCCAGTTCCTTGATAACGGCGCGATACTTCTCTATATCTTTCCTTTTCAGGTAGTTGAGAAGCCGCCGCCTCTGGCCCACCAGCTTCAGCAGGCCCCTCCGGGAATGATGATCTTTTTTATGTATTTTAAAATGTTCGGTTAGATACTTAATGCGATTGCTGAGCAAAGCGATCTGAACTTCAGGCGACCCGGTGTCTTTTTCGTTGACCTTGAAGCGATCAATGATTTCTCTCTTGGCTTCCGGTGTTAAAACCACTGTCCATACCTCCTCTAAGAGTTCATTCCATGTCCTGTTCGCGGTGTCGCGCGCGGGGATCCCGGTCCCCTTCCGCAAAAATCGAGGCATCATCCGCGCGCGTTCTCTTCGTCGGCCCGTCGCCGTGCGCGCCCGGACGGATGCGTTACAAAAATACCCGTTCTATCTTTATGTTGCCATGCCCATTCCCCCCGCTTTCGATTAGCTTTGCAACGGCGGCCAGCGACGTCCCTTCAACCAGCTTGAAATATCCGCCGCCGTGGCCGACACCACCGGTCATCTCCGGAAATTCAGCCATGCCGGGCTGATACCCGCTTTTTATCTTTTTCGCAAGCGACGGTCCCACCGCTACCTCGGGCATCCACGGGAGCGCGTCTCTCAGGGAGATAAGGTGCCGCGCCACATCGGACGGCCGCGCCTTTCGGGTCCAGAACCCGTCCGCAGGGGACAGGGCGTCTTCCACCCTGAAGGGCCCGCTTCGCAGTCTTCTCAGGGACGCCAGGTGTCCCCCGGGCCCCAGCCGGCGGCCCAGGTCGGCCGCAAGGCTCCGGACATAGGTGCCGCTGGAGCAGTGGACCTCAAAAGTCACCTCCGGGAGGTCGACCGACAGGATGCGAAAGGCATGCACCGTCACTCTTCGTTTTTCAAGGGAGACCTTCTCTCCCCGCCGGGCCAGCTTGTACGCCCGCGTCCCCCGGTGCCTGACCGCGGAAAAAGCGGGCGGGGCCTGGAGAATATCTCCCACGAACCTGTCGGCCTGCGCCCTGATCTCCGCTTCCTTCAGGTCCGGAACCGGGGCGGTGCGAAGCACGCGTCCCGTGGGATCCAGGGTGTCCGTCTCCACGCCCAGGCGCAGGGTCCCGAGATACAGCTTGTCCCCGGACATCAGGAACCGCGACAACCGGGTCGCCCGGCCCAGGAGAAGGATCATCAGGCCGGTGGCGAAGGGATCCAGGGTTCCCGCGTGCCCGGCCTTTACTCCCCGCACAACCCGTTTGAGCCGCCTTACCACGTCATAGGCGCTTTCGCCGGCCGCCTTGTCGGCCAGGAGTATCCCGTCAGTTGATCGTCCCATCCAGATATCCGGCCGCGGTCCTGATGAATTCCTCTTTCAAATCCGCAAGGGGTCCCCGCCCCTGAAAACCGGCGGCCCTGGGATGCCCTCCTCCGCCGAACCGGGCGGCGAGTTCGGCCACGTTAACCCAATCGTTGGACCGCAGGCTGAACCGGTACGCCCGGTGGTCCGTCTCACGGACCAGCGCCGCGATTTCGACCCCGGGGACAACCCGGACATATTCCACGAATCCCTCGGTCTCGGCCCCGCGGGCCCCGGAATCTTCAAGCATCTCCCTGGTGACGGCCAGCATCCCCAGCCTTCCGCCGTGATAAAGCTCGAGAGAGGCAAGGGCCATGCTCAAAAGGCGGAGCCGGGAGAGGGTGCACGGCGGCATCGCCGCCCGCCAGACTTCCCACGGCCGCACCCCGCTTTCAACGATCTCCGCGGCGATCCGGAGGCATTCGGCGGTCGTGTTTTCATAGCGGAAGGATCCGGTGTCCCCCTGTATCGCAGCAAGAAGATTCCCCGCGGCCTCCGGGTCCAGGGAAAATCCCGCCGACCGGATCAGGCCGTATATGATTTCTCCCGTAGAAGAGGCCTGCGGGTCCACCAGGTTCAAATCGCCGAAACGGGTGTTCGTCTCATGGTGATCAATATTGACCAGGACGCCGCGGCCGGCGATTTCATCCCGCAGTTTCCCGAGCCTGGCCCGATCGGCCACGTCCAGGGCCACCACCACATCAAAACGGGCCTTCGGGTCCAGTGTCCGGGAGACGTTTTCCATCCCTTTCATGGCGCCGAAAGACGACGCGGCGTCACCGGGAACCAGGAGAACCACTTCCCTGTCCGCTTTTTCAAGCACCCGGCCCAGGGCAAGCATGGAACCGATGCCGTCGGCATCGGGATTTTCATGGGTAAGCAGGAGGAACGAGCGTCCCGCGGCGATTTCACGCAAAATCCGCTCGCGTCCGTCCGGTTCCGGGGCGGAAATCCCGCCGGCAAAGGATGAAGGCTCAATCATCCGGCATCCCTCCCCGTCCGATCTCGTCAAGAAGTTGTTCCAGGTGCCGCCCCATTTCCAGGGACGCGTCATGGACAAACATGATTTCCGGCACGTATTTCATCTCCAGATGGTGACCCATTTCCCTCCGGATGAACCCCCTGGCGCTGTCCAGCCCCGCCTGGGCCCGGCGGATGTCTTCCTTTCCACCCATGACGCTGAAAAAAACCCGAGCCATCCGGAGATCCGCGCTGACCCGTACCCCCGTCACCGTGACGCCTTCCACCCTGGGATCGCGCACCCGCCTCATGAGAAGGACTGCAATTTCCCTCTGGATATGGTCCCCCACCCTTACGGCCCGGATACCTGCTGCCTTCATCCACCTGCTGGACGGTTCCCGGGGTTCATGCCCCGCCGCCGTCCGCCTCCCGTCGTCTCATGTTAACAAAACCCGCTGGCGCCCGGCCTTGCGGCCCGGCTCAAAGACTGAAAATCTCCATCTCGGTATCGGTAATCTGCGCCAGGTACAGACCATCGATAAAATCAAGGACATGACTCAGGGAAGAATCGATATGCCGCCTGTCGTTTCCCACCGCGCTGATCCCGATTTCAATCCTCTGCCAGTTGTCATTGGAACCGACCTCCGCCACGGAGACGTTGAACCTGGATTTCACCTTGTCAACCATACTCCTTACGACCTTTCGCTTCCCCTTGAGGGAATGATTGTCGCGGAGATAAAACACGATTCTGAGGGTGCCTACGACCATCCTTTACGGCATGCGGGCGGAGGATAACGCCTCGGTTAAAGCTCCGCCTCCACCTCCTCCACCTCATACACTTCAAACACGTCTCCCGGCTTGATGTCCTGGAAATTCTCCAGGCCGATGCCGCACTCGTAGCCGGACTGCACCTCTTTGGCGTCCTCCTTGAACCGCCTGAGAGAGGCGATTTTCCCATCGAACACCACCACGTTGTCCCGCAGGAGCCGGATCTTGGCATTCCGCTGGACATGTCCTTCGCTCACCAGGCACCCGGCGACGGAGCCCACCTTGGGGACATGGAAGATCTCCTTGATGTCCGCCCTTCCGATGATCCGCTCCTCGTAGACCGGTTCCAGGAGTCCCGCCATGGCCAGGCGGATATCCTTGATCACGTTGTAAATGACGTCGTAATACCGGATATCCACGTTCTCTTTCTCGGCGATCTCCGTGGCGCGCGGATTGGCCCGGACATTGAAGCCGATAATGATGGCGCCCGACGCCACGGCCAGCATCACGTCCGACTCCGCGATAGCGCCGGTCCCGGAATGGATGATATTGAGCTTCACCTCGGAGGTGCTCTGTTTCACCAGTGATTCCGAAAGGGCCTCCAGGGATCCCTGCACATCGGTCTTGAGGACGATGTTCAGCTCTTTTACCCCGCCTTCCTTTATGCGTTCGAAAAGGTCATCCAGGCTGACCATCCCTTTTCTCGCCACTTCCTGCTTTCGGCTTTTCGCCCTGCGGTTTTCACTGACCTGCTTGGCGGTCTTCTCATCAGGGACCGCCACAAAGATGTCTCCGGCCATGGGAACGCCGGATATGCCGTATATCTCCACCGGCATGGACGGCCCCGCCGATTTCATGCGGGTGCCCCGGGAGCTGTTCATGGCCCGGACACGTCCGTGATGTTCACCGCAGACAAAGTAATCCCCTTTTCTGAGGGTGCCGTTTTTGATAAGGACCGTGGCAAGGGGCCCTTTGCTTTTGTCGAGCCGTGCCTCAATGATGGTTCCCCTTGCGGGCTTGTTGGGGTTTCCCTTGAGTTCGAGTACTTCCGCCTGGAGGAGGATGAGGCTCAGAAGTTCGTCCACCCCTTCTCCCGTTTTTGCGGAGATGTGTCCGAAGATGGTGTCCCCTCCCCATTCTTCCGGCGTCAGGTTCAGTTCGGCCAGCTCCCGCTTGACCCTTTCGGGGTCGGCATCCGGCTTGTCGATCTTGTTGACCGCCACCACGATGGGGATATCGGCGGCCCGGGCATGATTCACCGCCTCCTTGGTCTGCGGCATGACCCCGTCGTCGGCCGCCACCACCAGGACGATGAGATCGGTCACTTCCGCGCCCCTCGCCCGCATAGCGGTGAACGCCTCGTGGCCGGGCGTGTCGAGAAAAACGATGTCTCCTCCGTCGGTCTTGACGAAATAGGCGCCGATGTGCTGGGTGATCCCGCCGGATTCCCCGCCGATGATGTTGGATTTCCGGATATAATCCAGGAGGGACGTCTTGCCGTGATCCACGTGCCCCATGATCGTCACCACCGGGGGCCGCGGCACCAGATCTTCGGGCCGGTCCTCCGGCTCGGGAATCAGGCTCGCCTCGTCAAAGGAATCGAGTTCCAGTTCATATCCGAATTCATCCGCCACGAGGGTCGCGGTTTCAAAATCGAGGGACTGGTTGATGTTGCTGGGAACGCCCAGGATCAACAGGCGCTTGATCAGTTCGGCCGCCTTGATCCCCATGGCCTTGGCCAGTTCGCTGACCGTAACGGATTCCTGGATCCTGAGACGCCGCTTGATGGCCTTCGGGACCGTAATCTGGGTCTGCTGAACCTTCTTGCGGGCTTCCTTCCCGCCCTTCCTGGCTTTCCGTTTCAGGCTGCGGCCCTGGTACAGATCGGCCTTTTCGTAGATTTCCTTCTTGTGACGCCGGCCCTTCCCGCCGGGGATTCCCGCCTTGCCCGCCCATTTTTTGGCCTTCTTTTTCCCCACGGCCTTTCCCGGCGCCGCGCCCGCGTCCGGAACCGCCGGCGCAGGGAAAGGCCGCTTCGCAACGGGCGGGACACGGGACGGAGCGGATTTCCGGGGCCGGAGGACCCCCGCACCGTCGGCCTTCTTCGCCAGCAGGTCTTTGAGCGGTCCCTCTTCCGGCCGTTTGATGATCCTGGCCGCCTTTTCGCCCTTTTTCTTTTTTGGTTTGGC
>Ga0164318_10005328_pt1 | contig 12432 bp, 6 predicted proteins | sample GuaBasSedimGuay9_FD_113734 | JGI IMG/M metagenome (GOLD analysis project Ga0164318, IMG submission 113734) | Subseafloor sediment microbial communities from Guaymas Basin, Gulf of California, Mexico - Guay9, Core 4571-4, 0-3 cm | ecosystem: Environmental > Aquatic > Marine > Hydrothermal vents >... | reverse complement strand
CCTTCTCGCCCCGGGGAGGGAGAAGGTCAATCTGGCCGTGCCATCGTATTCCTTCAGAACTCCCCTGACCCTCTTCACCTCGGGCGTCACATCTCTCACGCTCCAGGCGAGTTTTCACTTAAAATGTACTTCTATATGTGTATTTCGGTTGAAAAAAAGCAACGAAACCCTCTTCCGTCTGAAGAGGTACACCGCAGAACGTTTGGTTCCCGCTTAAGGTCCTCGGGTGTGCCTCTGAGAAGAGCCCTCACCCGCCGATTCTGCCCTCAAGGCCACATCTGGGGCACTTTATCCAGGAAGAACCGGCCTCCACAGTTATGACTGCTCCGCAGGAGGGGCAAGCCACCTTCACAGCCTCATTTGAGCCCTTGGGGGATGCAGAGGTCTGCTGGGCCGGGGAGGTCACAGTCGGCGAAGGTGCACCCGCTGTCCCGGCAGGGGGTGGGACGGTTGCCTCAGAACCCTCCCCGGGGATAGCCCTTGCAACCACCGGGGAGGGGGCAGTGGTCCGTGTCCTCCTCCATCCCAGGATGACCACTCCTCCCAGGGCAAGGAGCCCTGCGGAGTTCACCCACCAGCGCAGGTCGCTCTTGGAGATGAGCGTGAGAAGAAGAAGGACCGCACCCAGAAGAACTATTATGAGTCCCAGCGAGAGGACCATTCTGCCGCCCATCAAGACCCTCCTTCCCTTCGGCGGTATAAGGAAGGCGGAGGCGAAGCCCAGAAGGGCCCCCATAAGGAAGAGCACGTCCTTGAGGCCTACAGCGGAGAGGTCCATGGTCACCCCAACGTGACATCCACTATAAAACTAACTGCATTCCTCCCTGGCTACCGCCCCTCCACGCCTGAGGGACCCTCAGGGCCCCCTCCCATCTCCACCCTCCCCTCCTTATCTATCTTGAGCTTTCTCATAAGGTACTCCCTGATGGCCTCTTTGTTCCCCCTCTCGATTCCGAAGTAATCTGCGAACCTCTCGGTGGTCTTCAGCAGCTTACTGTTGCCGTAGGGCTCCCAGCTTATGAGACCCATCTCCTTAAGCTGCTTCACATGGTCGTAGACCCTGCACCCAAGGAGCTTCACAAGCATGCTCTGGGGAACAGGCTGATGGTAGGCGATGAGTGCGAGGGTCTTCAGCGCCCCCGGGGGAACCTCCCGGGGGGCCAGCTGAGAGACCTCCTGGGCATACTCCGGCTTGAGGCGCATGAAACACTTATCCCCGAACCTTCCCACCTCAAGGGAGGTCTCTCTTGCGCTGTACTCCCTTGAAAGTGCTTCAACGAAAACCTCCACGCTCTTCTTCTTAAGACCGGTAATCCTTCGGAGCTCCTCCACCGTCAGGGGGCGCCCCGCGGCGAAGAGGGCCGCCTCAATAATAAGCTTCGCTCTTCTGTCCGCTCCGCTCAAATCAAACCACCTTCAGGTGTTTTTGCCCCCCTCCCCTACCCTCCTGTGCTTCAGATTCAGAATATATATCTCCCCATGGGGCTTTGACTTCTGCCAGACGTCAATGCTCCTCTTCTTAGCAAGGTGGAGGATAGCCACGAAGGCAGTTATGAGGTCTATTCCATCGCTGCCGTAGATTTTCTTGAACTCTATGGGCCTGCCGTTGTAGCGGTTGATCCTGCTCATGACCCTCTTTAAGTCCTCCTCCAGGTTCTCCGAAAAGACCCTCTCCCCCACCTTCTTCTTCCCCATCTCTATCTGAAGCTTCTTCAGCTTTTCCCTCTTCTCCCTTACCTTTTTCAGCCTCTCCGCCTCCTCCTGGGCGTCCTTGAGGGCGTCAAGTAGCTCAAGGAGTGTCACAGGCCTCTTGCCGCTGTGGACCACCATGAGGTCCAGGGGGCTCTCCTCACTGGATACCACTTCGTGGGTTATCACAAGGTCAAGGTCATCCTCTATCCAGTCCCATCCGCCCACGGGGAGCTCCTCCTCAGGTTCTATGAGACTCTCCATAAGGTCTTCGAAAGCTACATCGGCCTTTCTCCTGTGGATGGACCAGGCAAGTTCAATTATCTTCCCTGCAACAACAAGGTCTATGCCGGTCTCCTCCTGCACCCTCCGGGCGTACATCATGGAGAAGCTCACCAGATCAACATTCCAGGGGTCTATCTCACCTGAGAGTGCAAGCTCGAACACCCAGGAGATGGCCCTGTCCACGGGGTCTTTAAGGTGGAGGTGAAACCCCTCGCTCACCTGACCTAGGATCTGAAGATATCTGTCTATCCTCTCCGGGGAAGCGGTGGAGTCGTCTATAAGGCTCCTCTCTATGAGGAGGTGGTCCATGACCCTCTTCAGGGCATCATTCTGAGAGGGGGCGGTCTCCTCAGGCGTTCTCACCACCTCCCTCGGATGCCTTCTCCGCCCCTTCGGCGGATCTCTCCCATTCTGGTCTCACCTCTTCTATGTTGAACCTAGCTATCACGTCAGAGGTGCCCTTCTCCCGGGGAAGCACACCAATTAAGTAATCAGCTTCCTTTAAGGTGACCTTCCTTAAAGATATAACTATAAACTGAGCCCTTTCGGAGTTCTTCTTGATCATCTTCGCCACAAGTTCTGCGTTCACTGCATCTAGGTTTTGGTCTATCTCGTCGAAGAAGTAGAAGGGAGAGGGGTCGTACCTCTGAATGGCCATTATGAAGCATATTGAGGTCAGTGCCTTCTCACCTCCAGAGAGGGCTTCTATCCTCTGGACCTTCTTCCCCGGGGGCTGTGCCCATATGTGAAGACCCCCCTGGAAGGGGTCTTCGCTGTTCTCCAGGGTAAGCTTCGCCTGGCCCCCTCCGGTGACCCTTGAGAACACCTCCCCGAAGTTCTCGTTTACGTTCTGGAAGGTCTCCATGAACCTCTCCTTCTTCTTCTTACTCGTCTCCTCTATCAGTCTCTCAAGGCACCTCCTCTCCTCCTTCAGGGTGCCCAGGCGCTCTTTAAGCTTTTTGAGGGCCTCGCTCTTCATCTCATACTCCCTGACCGCCTCCATGTTCACGTCCCCCATTCCCTCCATCTCCCTCTCGATCCCCCTGATCTCCGCATTCAGATCCTCCAGCGCCGGGAGGGCCTCGGCGCTGACCTCCTCCCACCCCGGGTAACTCAGCAGCTGCTCGCGCAGGCTCTCTGCCTTCTTCTCCGCCTCCCGGATGTTCCTTCTTATGTCCAGAACGAAGTTTTCAAGTATTGAGATGCGGTCCTTCACCTCTCTCCTCTCCGCCTCCAGCTCGCTCTGCTTCATCTCCCACTGGTGTTTTGCGTCGTAGAGGTCCTTCTGCTTCTCACTCATCCTCTCCATCAGCTCCTCCAGAGCCTTCACTGCCCTCTCCTTCTTGTCCAGCTCTCCCTCTGAGGCCCTTATTTGCTCTCGGAGCTCCTCTATGTGCTTAATCTTCTCGGGCTCCCTCCTCTTAAGAGAGTCAAGCTCCCTCCCGGCCCCCTCTACCTGAGTGGACACCCTCGCATGCTCCTTCTGAAGCTCTGAGAGAGTGGCTGAAAGCTCGCCCTCCTTCCCCTTCAAAGCCTTGAGCTCCTCCTTCAGCTTCTGGGGCATAAGCTCTCGCACCCTCTCCTCCAGGGCCTCCTTCTCGGCGGTCAGCTTCTCGGTCTCTCCCCGCAGGGCCTCCATCTCTCCAATGAGCTTCTCTCTCTCCTTGTTTAGGCCCTCTATCCTCCCTAAGGCCTCCTTACGCTGTGCCTGAAGCTCCTGCAAGGACTTCTGGTGCTTTTTCACATCCTCCTCATACTTCTGGATGTGGTCCCCTAAGGCCTCCTTGGTGGCAAGCAGCCGCTCTATCTCCTTCTCTATCCTTATAATCTCCCCGCTGACCTCCCTGTGCTCTTGGAGGAGTCTGTCCCTCTCCTCCGTAACTCGTCCCATCTCCTCCTGGAGCTTCCTTATTTCCTGTGTGGCGGACAGAAGGTCAAACTTTCGGGTGGCTTTCTTGGGGGTGTATCCGCCGAAGACCCCGCCCCCGGGGTCCGCTATGTCCCCCTCGGGGGTCACCAGCTTAACTCCTCCCATATGCCTGCGGAGGGCCTTCAGGTCCTTTACAATGATGGTGTCCCTGAAGACGTAGCTTAAGGCCTGGCGGTACCTCTCGTCGAACTTGATCAGGTTTAAGGCGAAGCCTATGACGTCGGGCTCGCCCTCTATCATCAGGGCCTTTGCCCGGGGCTTGCTCGGAACCACCTTGTTGAGGGGTATGAAGTGCGCCCTTCCCACCCTGCCCTCCTTGAGTTTCCTTATACACCTCTCCATGACCTCGTCGTCTTTCACCACGATAGCGTGCATGAGGCCTCCTGCGGCAGCCTGTATGGCTATGGAGTACTCCTCAGGGACCTCCATGAGTTCCCCCACAGTGCCGTATATGCCGTCGATCTCCCTCCGGTCCCTGTATGCCAGGACCTCAAGGACCGCCCTGGCGGTCTCGGTGAGCTTCCCACCTCCCACCTCTGCGCTCTTATCCCTTATCTGCGCATCGAGCTTCCTTATCCTCTCCGTGCTCTTCTCGATCTCCTTCTTCAGCCTGCCTTCCTCGCCCTTGAGGCTAAGGAGCTTCTTTTTAAGCTCCTCCAGCCTCTCGACCTCCTCCACTTTCCGGCGGGTCTCCTTCAGGCTCTGCTTTGCCACTCTCAATTCGTACCTCTCTGTCTCGATCCTCTCCTCCAAGTCCTCAACACCCCTCCTGAGCTCCTGAAGCATCCCCTCCGTGGATCTGAGCCTCTCCTCCACCGCAGCCAGTTTTGACCTCTTCTCCGCCAGCTGGCTCTCCATCCTCTTCAGCTTGAAGGCGCTCTCTCTGAAGGCGTCGCTCCCCTCCTCCCGGAGCTTCTCTATCTTCGATATCCTCCCCCTCACCTCCGTCAGGTCAGCCTCCAGACGGGCCATCTCCTCCGAGAGCTTTCTCTCCTCCTCCCTCTTCTCCTTCAAGAACTTCTTGAGGCCCCCTATTCTAGACCTTATGTCCTTAAGCTCCCTCTCCTCCGCCGCAAGGGCGTCTCCTGCCCTCTCTATGTCCGCCTTAATCTGGAAGTACTCCCGCCTGGCCTCGTCCAGCTTCTCCTTGGTCCTCCTCACCTCCTCCCCTCCCATCCTAGCTATCTCCTCATCGAGCTTCTCAACCTTCTCGGCGGCCTCCCTTATCTTGCTCTCCAGGTGGGGCAGCTTCCCCTTCAGCTCGGAGATCTCAGAGCTGTTCTTTATGAGCTGCTCCCGACGTGTCTCCACCTCTTTGAGGGCGAGGTATAGCTCCTTGACAAGGGTCTCCATTTTGAGTCTCTTCAGCCTCTCTCTGAGCTCCTTGTACTTAAGGGCCCTCTCAACGGACTTCTTCAGAGAACGAACCTCCTTCTCTATCTCCCGCCTCTTCTCTTCCAGCTTCTCTATACCCTCCTCCGCCTTGGCCTTCTGGTTCATCGCCCTGTTGATCTCCTCGTCGTACTTCGCTATGCCGGATATGGCCTCAAGAACCCTCCTCCTATCCGTGGGCCCCATGACCACAAGCTGGTTCACATCCCCCTGCTGGATTATATTGTAAGCATCGGTGGATATGCGGGATGATGTGAAGAGGGTGTCAAACTCCGATGCAGTCACCCTCCTCCCGTTGAGATAGTAGTAGGCGGAGTACCTCTCCTCACCATCCTCCCCCTTCCCCTTCCTCTTGACCATTTTCGTGAAGCGGACCTCGTCGGCATCGTAGGGGATCATTCTGTCAGTGTTGTCAAAGATCAGTTCCACGCTGCAGCGGCTAGCTGGCTTCCCCCGGGGACCGCCGTTGTATATCAGGTCAGTCTGCCTCTGCGCTCTTAGGGCCTTGGAGCTCTTTCCTACAATAAAGAGGATAGCATCCGCTATGTTGCTCTTTCCAGAGCCGTTGGGGCCGGTGATACCTGTGAACCCCTGAGGGAGGGGTATCACCACCTTGCCCCGGAAGGATTTAAAATTCTCCATTACGATTTTTTTCAGATACACGGGGCCCTCCTCGGTATCAACCATCAGGCTTTTTAACGTTCATTCACCCGGGGCACGACTCCCTTTGAGTGCTCCCATCCCTGCAAACCCTAATTGAAATTATCCCTATATATATTTTTCTTTAAATTCCCCCCTTTTCGGGCCGCAGGGAGCAGTCTTCCCCCGGGAATCACCACTATGAAGGGGTGCACCACAAGGGAAGGATATGCCCTCTCAAGCACCTCCGCGTACTTCTCCATCTGCTCAGAGTACATCTCCCGCAGCTTCTCATCATCACCTCCTTTAGAGTATTTGTAGTCGAAGAGATAGACCTCATTCCCCACCATCACCAGGTCTGCCCTCCCCTGGAAGTAGCCCGAGCCCACGACCCCAGAGAGGGGTACCTCTCTCATCTCCCTATACCCCTCAGCTTTAAGTCTCCTGTAAAGCTCAAGGAATGGGGATCCCTGAAGTGTGTGCAGGTGTTCGGTCACCTCCTCCTTCATGGCCTCGGGGAGGCCAACCCTATCCACAGCCTCCCGGGGGTCTTCCTCCCCCATACGCCAGACAGCCAGTGTCCTGTGCAGGACCTCCCCGAGACCTACTCCACCCGAGAGAGCCACGCCTGTGGCCCGGGGTGATGACACAGGCGGCGGGGCGAATGCCGCCCTCTCCGCCGCCTCTGATATGTCCAGCACCTCCTCGGGGGGCCTCTCCACCTTCGGGGGCCTCACCTCCCCTGCGGGGCTCTCGGGAATCCCCGCCTCCCAGAGTGCCGCCTGAAGCTCCTCCTGAAGCTCCTCAGTCCTCGAGCCTCTTATGTACCGAAGACCTAGGGAGGTGAGAAGCAGGGAGGCAAGGGTCCCGTCGTCCCTTGCGAAGTCTATCTCCAGATAGGCCTCCTCCCGGGAGGAGGCCTTCACCGCCATAGAGTATATGAGCTTCCTCTTCGCCCTCGTAGCCCCCACATACAGAACCCTTTTCTCCTCTTCATGCTCCTTCTGACGGATATACCATTTCATGGCGCCGTAGAGGGGGGTCCTTCTCCAGCTCCTCTCGTCCGCCTCTAGAGGGGGGACCAGATAGCCCAGCTCCTCGTCGTAGAGGACCCTCTCGGCCCTCCAGCCACCTCCAGAGGCCATGTCGGCTAGTATGACCACAGGGAACTCCAGCCCCTTGGCCCCGTGAATGGTCATCAGCTTAACGGTAGAGGAGTCCTCCACCTCAACCTGTGCCACTCCCTCCCGGGTGCGGGCCTCCTGCCTGAGAAGAAGCTGCTCTAAAACCTCATACGGGCTCATGATCCCCCCCAACTCTATCCCCTCGATTATAGTGAGGATCTTCCTCAGGTTGGCAAGGTCCTCCTCCCCGTCCTTCACCAGTGCCAGCACCTCTCTGTAGGAGGTTCTCTCCAGGGCATCCTCAACTATGTTGCGAAGGGGCATCACGTAGAGGTTGCCCCTGAGCTCCTCAAGCAGCTTGAGGAAGCCCTCCACCTCCCTCCTCCGGGGCTCATCCAGTGCCTCCAGGCCCATCCGGAAGAATCTGTAGAGCTCAGGGTCGCTCAGGCCCACCATAGGGGACCTTAAGAGAGCCAGGAGGGATGTTCTGTCGTGGGGGAAGAGGAGGTAGCGGATGAGACTCACCACGTCGGAAACCACCTGGGAGGAGTAGAAGTCCCCCCCGGAGAGGAGAACGTGGGGCACCCCAGCCTCCTTCAGGGCTCTGTGATAGACCCCAACGTGGGTGAAGTTTCTGAAGAGTATGCCTATCTCCCCCGCCCTGTAGCCCTCCTCCAGGAGGGAGAGAACCCTAGAGGCGATCTTTCTGGCCTCCCTCTCCCGGGCCTCTTCCGCCCTGGTGCTTACGGCTACAATGGCCTCAACGGGCTCTCCTTGGGCCTCCACCCCTCCCCCCGCAGGCTCCATGGGCTCTAAGGTGATCTCGAACTCCCCCCGGGAGGAGGTCGGGAAGATATGGGAGAAGATGCTATTGAAGTGTTCTATGAGCTCCCGACGGGAGCGGTAGTTCCTCTTCAGAGTCATCTCCTTCAGTGAGAAGGTGCGGGGGGCCCTCTTGAAGACTGTGACCTCAGAACCTCGGAACCGATATATGGACTGCTGGGGATCTCCCACGAGATAGAGCTGCACCCCCTTCTGGGAGAACAGCTCCAGGATCCTCATCTGCAGGAGGTCTGTATCCTGGTATTCATCTACGATTATGTGCTTTATGCGGGAGGAGAGGTCGTCCAACACCCTTGGGCTCTCTTTGAGGAGCCTGTAAGTCCTCTCGAGTATGTCGCCGAAGTCAAGGGCCCTTCTCACACCCTTCTGCTTCTCGAACTCTTCCACCGCCCCCTTTGCTAGAAGGAGGAAGTCCCCAGTGAGGGCTAATTCCTCGTCCACCAGGTGGAGGTTCTGGAGGTACTTAAGAAGCTTTCTTCTCACGTCATCCCTCAGAATGCGGAAGGAACGTCTGAAATCGGTGTATACCTCCCTTAAAGGGTCGGCCATCCTCACCCTAAAGCCCCTAAGACTTATCTCCGACAGCATCTCCTCCAGCCTCTCCTGAGCCTCCCTTCCGTCTCTACACCTTATGAGGGTTGAAATGTAGAATTTCAGACGGGAGATCACCTCAAGAAGGTTCTCCCTCCAGGGGCTATCTACCTTCTCGGCCCTCCCCTCCAAATCCTCCATTCTCCTCATCCACCCCCCCCAGTAGGCCTTCCAGAGGATTCCTCTGCCCCAAAGGAGATCTGCCATGGCGGCCTCGGGATCCCTCGTCCTCTCAAGCCTCACCACCGCTTGGGCGAGAGTCCCAGGGTCCACCACCTTCCAGTCCTCCGCGAGCCTGTTGAAGGTCCTCCCCAGCCTCACCATATCCCTAACCCTTCGCCTTACCTCCCCCAGAGAGTGCCCCATGGCCTCCATGGCCCTCTCAAAGGAGGCAACCTCCTCTCCACCCCCTCCCCTGAAAGTGATGGAGTTCAGCCTGTCCAGATACGTCCTTACGGCCTCGGTCAATATCTGGTCGCTCTCCACCTCCTCAAATACCCTGAAGTCCGGATGCACCCCCGCCTCAAGGGGGTAGTCCCTGAGTATGCTAGCACAGAAGGAGTGTATGGTGCCTATTGGAGCGTGTGTGAGGGCTGTGACGATCCTCTCCTTCTCTTTAAGCTTCTCCTCGCCCATAACGCCCCTATATATCCTCTCTTTAAGCTCCGCAGCTGCCTTTTCCGTGAAGGTTATGGCAACTATCTCATGTGTTCCCACACCCTTCCTGAGAAGGTGCAAGTAGAGGCCCACAATGGTCGTGGTCTTCCCCGAGCCTGCCGAGGCCTTCAGTATCACCCTCCCCTCCTCCTGGAGGGCCTTCTGCTGGTCCTCGTCCAGCCTCAGCACCCCTCCGCTATCCACCCTCACCACCCCCTTCGCTGGCGTTCAATGTCACCCTTCCTGCGGAGACCGCTATCCTGCAGGCGTCTTTATAGGGGCAGTAGCGACACCGGTCTGGATCAGGGGTTATGAGCACCTCCCGGGAGGTGTACCACTGGAGGGGGTCCTGGGGAAGAGGCGGGAATATGCCTTCCCTAATGAGGCGGGTGTAGACCTCCACGTACTTCAAGGACCTCTCAAGGTCATCGTAGAGCTTTGAGGGTTTTGAGGAGGTGACCCTGAAAGGGTATGTTGTGAAGAGGTACTCTCCACCCCCCACCCTCCTCCCAGTAAGCTCCTTCAGAACATTGAGGTATAAGGGGAGCTGCAGGTGGCTACTGTCAAGGAAGCGATAGCCGTAGCTGCTGCCGCTCTTGTAGTCCACCACGTAGAGCTCCTCCCGGGATAGGTCCACACGGTCCACCCGCCCCACCACAGCCACCCTCTCCCCCCCAGGGAGCTTAAGAGCCCTCTCCCCCTTAGCCTCGAACTCCATCTCCACCCCCATGGGAACCCTCCCACCCTCCCTCATCTTCTTGAGGTGGCCCTCAAGGAAGGCCACCAGACCCTTCTTCGGGTTGAGGAGCCTTCGTCTGAGGTGGTGGGCTGTCTCCTCTCTGAACCGGCAGAGGTTCTTCTCAACAAGGGGCCGCAAAAGTTCCCTGAGCTCCTCTCCGCTGGCATCCTTCACTCTGCTGAAGTCCTGGAAGAGCTCCTGCAGGACCTCGTGTATTATGGTTCCCAGGGTCAGCGGGGTGGGTTCAGCCTCAACCTCCGGAAGGGGTTCCACGCCGAGTATGTGGCGGAAGAAGAACCTCATGGGGCAGGTTCCGTACTCTTCCAGGGTCACGGAGGAGAGCGGCCTCTCATCCGTTCCCCATCGGGATAGCTCGGAGAGCACCCCCTCGTCCCTCAGCACCCCGTCGTAGACCCCCAGTGCCTCCCCCTCCCTCCTTTGAATCTCGCCCTCGCTTCTCTTCTTCACCCCCTTTATAATCTCCTCCACCCCGGGGCCCCTCACCTCCCGCCCCTCCCGAACCTCTTTCAGGAGAGAGAGCCGGAGCTCCCCCGGGCCCTCAACCTCATCCACGGGTGGGAGAAGCGCCTCCTTTATACTCCATCTCTTCGCCTCATGTTCCCTTAAGATACCGGTGATGAAAGGTGTGGGGAGATTCACCCTCTCCCTGCCGTCTAGATACCTGTAGGAGAGCCAACACTCTCCCGCTCCGGAAAGGGGAGCCTCCAGGAGGAAGCGCTCCTGGAAGAGGTGATTCTCACCTGTTACGAAGACCTCCCTTCCCAGAGCCCTGTTCAGCCAGGACGCCTCTTCCGGTGACAGGAGTGGGATCCCCTTGAAGGGGGCGGGAACAAGCTCCTGGTCCAGTCCTAGGAAGAAGACCTTCTCCCTTCCCAGGGGTAGGATCTCTCTGAAGGAGCAGAGGGCCACTCCTTCAGGGGAGAAGGGCAGGGGGGAGACCCTGACGAGAGAGGTTATCTTGTCCAAGAGGTCATAGAGCTCCTCCGCTCCACCATCTTTCTTGAGGTGAGGAGAGGCCCTGGCAAGCTCCGCGTGGAGTTTGGAGAGACCTTCCATACCCACCACCCTCCACCCTCCACCCCCCTCCCGCCCTTCGAGGACCCTATAGAGCTCAAGCACAGTTCTCTTTAAAATCTCAACCCTGCCGGGGAGGTCCCCACCGCCCCTCAGCTCCTCTATGATCTCAACCAGCCTGAGGGCTCCCTCAGTGCTTTCATCCTCCTCAAGGAGCCTGCGGAGCTGAGCGGTTCCCTCCTCAAATCCCCTCTCCCTCAGCATGAGCTCCAACTCAGGGTATTCCCTAACACCCAACCAGCGCTGGAGGAGGGGACTGGAGAGGAGGGGTATCACATACTCCCGGGGGGAGTTGAGCCACGCCGCTCTCACGAGGTCCATAATAAGCTTTACCGCGGGGATGGTGCACAGAGGAAGACCCTCATGGGGGGCCACAGAGAGGGGGATGGAGTACCTCTCCGCTTGCAGGAGGGCTTGGCCAAGGTAGGTGTCCACCTCCCTCACTGCAATAGCCATGCTACTTGGGGGTGTTCCAGCCCTCAGCTCCCTCCTCACCCGCCTGAAGGCCCACTTAAGCTCCGCCTCCACGGAAGGGTGGGAGTGCACCCCCCTCACGCTGGGCCTCACATCGCCCGTTGAGAGGGGCAGAGCAATTTTGACACCGGTTGCCTCTTCTATTCTTCTGAACTGAAGCCGAAGGGGCTCTGTGAAGGGATTCCAACCCTCTTTTATATACAAGGTGAGGCGGGCGCCGCCCTTAAGAAGGCCGGATAAGAGCTCTGCCTGCGCCCTTGAGATATCATAGAAGCCCACCAGGTGGTATCGCCCGGGGAGTGAGCCCTCCGAGAGAAGCCTCTCCGCCCTCCGAGCTGCACCTCTTAAGTAACCCACCTCGTCGGTGGCTCCAAGCTCCACCATGGCCTCCAAGTACCTCAGATATATCCTTCTCAAGATATTTATTCTCTCTGCCAGGCTCCCTCGGACCCTCCTGGAGATCGCCTCCAGCTCCTCTGGGCTCACTGCCCCGTGCCGCAACATTCTCACAGCCCTGTGGAAGGCCTTCAGGAGAACGTCCACCGCCGCCTTCCCAGCCCCTGGGTAGAGCACTCCTGAGGTCTCCTCTTGAAGAAGTATCCTCTTGAGAAGAAGGATCTCCCCCACCGGGCCAAGTCTCAACGGGTCCTCTCCTGAGAGAAGGTATATCCTCTCGGCCAGACTCCCTATGGTGGAGAACTTCTCCCCAACCACCGCACCCCCTGCCCTGACATATCTCATCTGGGCGTCCTGCGCAGCCCAGACTGAAGGGAATAAGAAGTGGGCCTCCTCATCTGTCAGGAGGCCCTCCAGCTCTCCACCTTTAAGGAGCTTCACCTCAAGCTCGCCCTGCATGGGGTTCTAAAAACTCAGAAAGGGATTATAAAAGGTTAGGAGGGGGGGAGCGAAAGAACTCACTCTTCATGGTCTTCCAAGATATCCTTGACCATCTGCTCCATAAGCTCCTCGAAGCT
>Ga0164318_10005327_pt1 | contig 12432 bp, 19 predicted proteins | sample GuaBasSedimGuay9_FD_113734 | JGI IMG/M metagenome (GOLD analysis project Ga0164318, IMG submission 113734) | Subseafloor sediment microbial communities from Guaymas Basin, Gulf of California, Mexico - Guay9, Core 4571-4, 0-3 cm | ecosystem: Environmental > Aquatic > Marine > Hydrothermal vents... | reverse complement strand
GTTTAGTGCTTTTTTAGCTGCTAATTTACCAACCTCGTACGCAAGAGCTGTTTTGGAGACAGAAGTTTTTTTTCTTTTAACTTCAATATCGCTTGAGCCAAAAATAGTTTTCCCTTTCTCGTCATCAATTAATTGACAATAAATATGCTTATTTGAACGAAAAACACAAAGCCGGGGAACTTTAGTTGTGCCGAATATCTTGGCTCTCACTCGCTTATGACGCCTATATCTTTGTTGTTGTTTTAATAACATAAACTCTTAAATTTCTAATTTTTAATTAAATATTTTATTGGGAATTGGGAACTTCCTATGCTGTTGCTTCTGCCTTTTTCTTTTCTTTTCTTCTAACTATTTCATCTAAATATCTAATACCTTTTCCTTTATACGGTTCTGGGGGTCGAACCGCTCTTATTTTAGCGGCAAACTGCGAAACTTTTGCTTTATCAATACCTGATATATTAATAACATCTTTTTCCATAGAAACTTTTATATCTGAAGGAATTTTTATTTTTACCGGATGAGTAAAACCCACCTCTAACACCAAATCTTCTCCTTCAATGGAAGCACGATAACCAACTCCTTCGATTTTTAACTTTTTTTCAAACCCTTCTGTCACTCCTTTTACCATATTAAAAATAAGAGACCTAGTTAACCCCCAAAAACTTTTAACCTTCTTAAGGTCTCTTATGCCTTTGGTTTGCTTCTTAGAATTAAGACAAAAAGGAAAAACATAGAGTTTCCCTTCTTTTACCTCAATGTTAATTTCCGGACGAACTTTTAAATAAAGTTCCCCCTTGTTCCCTTTAACTTTTACTTTTCCATCCTCTATTTTTATTTCAACATCTTTCGGTATTAAAATTGGTTTTTTGCCAATACGACTCATAACTTATAATTAATATCTTAATATGTAAAAACTTAACATTATAAAATTATAAATATAAAATATTATCTTTATGTTTAAATGTTAAAAAATAAAACTTACCATATTTCACATATTACCTCTCCTCCAATCCTCTGTCTTCTCGCCTCTTTGTCTGTCATTAATCCCTTTGAGGTAGAAATAATTGTTATCCCATATCCTCCTCTAGCTAATTTAATTTTTTCAGCCGGCAAATAAATTCTCTGTCCTGGTTTTGAAATTCTCTTTAAACCAGAAATCTTAGGAAGTTTATTAATATATTTTAGATATATCCTGATAAATTTCTTCGCCCCTTTTCCTCTTTTTGTTACTTTTTCAACAAACTCCTGCTGCTCTAACATCTTGGCAATCTCAAACTTAAGCTTAGAAAAAGGAATATCAACTGTGGGCTTTAAAACAGCTTGAGCATTACGTATTCTATTTAACATATCAGCTATTGGGTCTGTCATAAAATAGAAATTAGTTAATAAAAATTGGAAAATAGTATAGAAAATCGAAACTGGAAATTGGAAATTAATTAATTTACTGTTTTCTGTTTTCTAATTTCCATACCATTTTCTGTTTTCCGACAACTATTTTCTAATTTCGAAACTACCATGATGACTTCTTTACTCCCGGTATCTCTCCGCGGTTAGCCATTTCTCTAAAACATATCCGGCATAATCCAAATTTTCTCATAAATCCTCTTCTTCGTCCGCATCGAAAACAACGCCGAACCACTCGGGTAGTAAATTTGGGTTTTTTCTTTGATTTTGCTATTTGCGATTCCTTAGGCATATTCACTTCGTTTTGCACCGTATAATACGGGAGCTTCACTCAAGTTTAAAATTAAAAATGAAAAACTAAAATAAAAAACTTTTAATTTTGAACTTCAACTTTGAACTTTGAACTTTTAACTTTTTATTGGGAATTCCATCAATTTCAACAATTCTAATCCCTCCTCTCTATTTTCAGCTGTAGTTGTTACAGTAATTTCAAAACCAAATATACTTTTTGTTTTTTCCGGCGAAATTTCAGGAAAACAAATATGCTCCTTAATACCAATAGTCAAATTTCCATTTTTATCGATAGATTTTGGATTAATTCCCTGAAAATCCCGAGATCTGGGAAGAGCAATATGAATAAGCCGTTCCAAAAAGGAATACATTCTCTCTTTTCTCAAAACAACCTTCGCTCCAACCGGCATGCCTTTACGTATCTTAAAACCTGCGATTGATTTCTTTGCTTGAGTAAGTACTGGTCTTTGTCCAGCAATTAAAGCTAATTCATTCAAAATAAATTCATAAATTTTTTTTTGTTCATCTGAACTTTTTTTAGCAATCAAACTGCCAAAACCAACATTTAATGTTACTTTTTCAATCTTTGGCACAGCCATTACATTTTTGTAGTTAAACTTCTTTATCATTTCAGGAATTACCTCTTTTTTATATTTTTCTTTTAAACCAAGCATATTCATCTCAAATGTCAAATGTTAAAACCATGTATCAAATATTAAATCTGAAAAATAAGATTTGATATTTAAGATTTAGATTTGAGATTTGACATCTAATACTTAACATTATTTTATATTTCTCCTCCACATTTCTTGCAAACTCTAAATTTTTTCTCATTTATTATTTTATATCCTACCCTTACAGCTTTCCCGCATCTCGGACAAATCAATTTCACATTTGAAATATCAATTCGGCCAGGAATCTCTATAATCTGACCTTTTTCTCCTGTCCTTTTAGGACGGAGATGTTTTTTTCTTAAATTTATTCCCTCTATTAATAGTTTCTTTTCCTTAGGAAAAGCTTGTAAAACTTTTCCTTTTCTTCCTTTGTCTTTTCCAGAAATAACTAAAACTTGGTCATTTTTCTTTATTTTCATAAAACGAATTATTAAACGAATTTAAGCGGATGATTTGCAATTACCTCTATCAACTTTACAACTTATTCGTATATTATTATTATTCGCTTTAATTCGCTTAATGATTTATAACCTATTTACACTATCTCATTTGCCAATCCGGCAATTTTTGTAAACCCTTTCTCTTTTATTTCTCTTGGAACCGGACCAAAAATTCTTCCTCCTTTCGGCTCATGTTTGGCATCTAAAATCACAACTGCATTATCATCAAAACGAATATAACTACCATCAACCCTTCTAAAAGGCTTTTTTTGTCTAATAATTACTGCTCTCACTACTTCATGTTCCTTTATCATCTTTCTTGGATCTGCTTTTTTTACTGTTCCTACAATAATATCGCCAATTTGAGCAAATCTTTTACGAGTACCACCCAAAACTCTAAAACACTGGATAACCTTAGCTCCGGTATTGTCAGCTACATTTAACATAGTTTGTGGTTGAATCATATCTTTTGCTTCACAAAAGAAGCACCAAATCTCAAGCACCAAATTCCAAACCGTTTAGGATTTAGGATTTGTAATTTGGGATTTGTTTGGGATTTGGGATTTGTAATTTGGAATTTTCTTTACTACTCTCCATTTCTTCTCTTTGCTAATTGGTCGGGATTCTTCAATTACAACCTTATCTCCAATCTTACACTCTCCTTTTTCATCATGAGCTTTATATTTCTTATGAATCTTATACCTTCTTTTGTATTTAGGGTGTATTTTAATCCGCTCAACTCTAACCACTACAGTTTTCTGCATTTTATCTGAAACTACTATTCCTGTTAATTGACGCTTTGGCATATTATCAGTAAACAGTAAACAGTTAACAAATTTTTCTAATAATAAATGTTATCTGTTATCTGTTATCTGTTTCATTATGGTTAGTATTCTCGCAATATCTTTCTTAATTTCTCGTATCTCTCTTACATTTTTAATCTTTCCCGAAGCCAAATTAAATCTCAACTCCCGCAACTTTTCTCGCTTTTCAAATAAAAGGCGATGCAATTCTTTTTTTGATTTCTGTCTAATTTCAGAAGCTTTCATATAGTTGAATAAACCTTAGTATGAATAGATAATTTATCTCCAGCTTTTTTTAATGCCTCTTTAGCAATTTCTGGTTTTATTCCCTCTAATTCAAAAATAATTCTGCCTTGCTTTATTGGAAAAACATAACGGTCAACATTTCCTTTCCCTCCACCCATAGGAACTTCATTTCCTTTTGTGGTTACAGGCTTTTGCGGAAAAATTCTAATCCAAAGCTTTCCTCCTTTTTTTAGATATCTTATTATTACTCTTCTTGCCGCCTCAATTTGACGAGAATTAATCCAACCATTATCTAAAGCCTTAAGGCCGAAACTGCCAAAAACTAATTCTGTTCCTCGACTCTCTGTTCCTTTATTTCTTCTTCTTCCTTTCTGTTGTTTGCGATATTTCGTTTTTTTTGGAATCAACATAATTCTTCGCTCACCTCGCCCTTCGGGCTTCGGTTCACTTGTTCAAATTAAAAATTTAAAGTTAAAAATTCAAAATTATTAATTAATATTAATAACTTTGAACTTTGAACTTAACAAAAGCGCTCTCCTTTATATATCCAAACCTTTATTCCTATTACACCATAAGTACAATACGCTTGAGCTTGAGCATAATCAATATCAGCTCTTATAGTCTGAAGAGGTAATTGACCTGCTTTCAACCATTGAGTTCGACACATTTCCGCGCCATCAAGCCGGCCAGCAATTTCTATCTTCGCTCCTTTAACTTCTTTATGAGCCATAACTTTATCCATAGCTTGTTTTAATACTCGCTTATAAGGAATTCTTTTTTGAAGTTGTTGAGCTACTCCTTGACTAACTAAACTTGCTTTACTCCATGGATCTTTAACTTCCCTGATTTCAAGTTGTACATCTATCTTTTTTTGAGATTTATCATTTTTAAAAATTTTATTTTCTAAGCCGGTTTTTAGTTCCTCAATTCCCTTGCCTCCCCTACCTATAACCAAACCGGGTCTAGCAGTATTAATAATAATATTTATTTTAGTTGAAAATCTTTCGATTTCAATACTTTGAACTCCCGCTCCTAACAATTTTTTATTCAAAAATTTTCTAATTTCAAAATCTTCCCTTAAAAATTGGGGGAATTTTTTTCCATAAAATCCTCTTGAATCCCAATCACTTATTTCTCTTATTCGATATATTTTTGGATGAACTTTATGCGTCATATTTTTTCACTTTACAAAACATAGATTAAATGCTGGTTTGGTCGCCCCGCTTACAGCGAAACTCTTCCACTGATTTACGCTGAAATTTATTAGCGTTTATCAGTATAGCTATCGGCGTTATATCAGCAATCATCAGAAAGCTTTTCGTCTAAACACTCTCTTTAATCCTCTTTCACTTTTCAGTTTCGTTGTTTCTCTTTCTGGTTTTAATTTTAACGCTTTTTTCTTTTCGCCAAATTTCGGCAGAAAACCTTTTTCAGCTGGTTTTATTCTATCCTTTTTTTCTTTTTTTATTCTCTCTACTTTTGCAACCTCAGATTCTTTGAGCTTTTTATCTTTTTGATTTTTTTTAGATTGTTTCTCCGATTCTTCAAGAATCACAGTAATATGAGAGGTCTTTTTTTGAATCTCAGCTGCTCGACCTCTAGCCTGAGCTCGCCATCTTTTGTATTTCGGGCCTTCATCTACCGTAATTTTAGATATATAAAGATTATTCTCTTCAATTTGAAAATTGTATTTAGCATTAGCCACCGCTGAATTCAAAAGTTTAATAATCGGCAATGCAGCTTTCTTTGGTATAAACTTAAGCTGACTTAATGCTTCAGCAACTTTTTTCCCTTTAATCAAGTCAGTAACCAGCCTAACCTTTCGCGGAGCAATTCGTAAATATTTTAGTTTAGCAGTAACCATCATAAGTATATAAGTAGTTTAATAATTAATCCATTCTTGCTTTTTAAATATTATTCTTAAATGTTATCAAGAGGATGCTTCTTTAGCTTCTAATTCCTTCTGTATCTTTCCTCCGTGTTTTGAAAATTTTGTAGTAAAAGAAAACTCTCCAAGCTTATGACCAACCATATCTTCAGTTATATAAACCGGAATATGTTCTTTTCCGTTATGGACTCCAAATGTAAATCCAACCATTTCTGGAGTAATAGTACAAGCACGACACCAGGTTTTAATAATGGTCTTATCGCCTTTCTTAAGTTTGCTTATTTTCTTTAATAATTTTTTATCTATATAAGGACCTTTTTTAAGACTTCTTGTCATAATTTTCAGTAAACTGTTAACAGTAAACAGTTAACAAATTTTTTTAATAAGATGTTATCTGTTATCTGTTATCTGTTTTATTTTTTCTTTTTCTTCCTTCTCTGTAAAATAAACTTATCTGAATATTTTCTTTTTTTTCTAGTTTTTACTCCTAAGGCTGGCTTACCCCAAGGAGTTTTTGGGGTAGGCATTCCGATTCCTGTTCTTCCCTCTCCACCACCATGAGGATGGTCGCAAGGATTCATCGCTACCCCTCGAACTGTGGGTCTTCTGCCTCTATGTCGGGACTTTCCTGCTTTCCCTAATTTTATAAAACGGTGTTCTGGTCTGGAAACTATTCCAATTGAAGCAAAACACTCGCCTGATAATTTTCTAATTTCAGTGGAAGGCATTTTGATGTGGGTGAATCCTTTTTCTTGAGCTAAAATTTGAGCAGCTGTCCCAGCTCCTCGGACTAATTTACCTCCTTTACCCGGTGTTGCTTCAATATTATAAACCATAACTCCTACTGGAATGTGTTTTAATTTCATTCGATTTCCGGTTTTAATTTCAGCTTTTTCTGAAATAATCACTTCATCTCCTTGTTTTAAGTTTTGAGGAGCAATTCGGTAGGTCTTTTCCCCGTCTGAATATTCCAATAAGGCAATAAAGGCTGTCCGATAAGGATCATACTCTAAAGCAACAACCTTGGCTGGAATATTTAACTTTCTTTGTCCGAAATCTATAATTCTGTAAAGTTTTTTTGCTCCACCACCTTTATGACGAACAGTTATTCTTCCAGAAGAATCACGACCTGCTTTTCTCTTCAACCGCAACACCAAGCTTTTTTCCGGCTCTTTTTTAGTTAAAACAGAAAAATCTTCTTTAATCATTCCTCTTCTACATGGCGTAGTTGGTTTGTATGTTTTCATAATAAATGCAATACGAATCTGTAAATGAAATATTAATTATGCGAACTGCTAAAAGAAAAAGAAATCAGAAATCAGTTGTTAGAAAACCGAAATCCGTACAGAAAACAGAAAAACCGAAATCTGATTTCTGTTTTCTAATTTTGCTACTGCTTTCTGTCCTCTATTAACTGATTTCTTTTTCGGCAATATTCGCAATTTGTAAACGTATCATTTGTAAATTAGTATTATAATCTCTATCTTGGCAACACCTCTATCTTTTGTCCCTCTTTTATTTTAACAATTGCTTTCTTATATCCTTTTCTCCGACCTTCTATTCTTCCAATCCTTCTTTGTTTAGCTGGAATTTTAATAATATTAACCTTTAAAACATCTACTCCATAAAGATTCTCAACAGCTTTTTTTATCTCTGTTTTATTCGCTCTCGGAAAAACTCTAAATATATATTGATTCTTTTCAGTTAAACTCGTTGCCTTTTCTGTAATATGGGGAATTTTTAATATCCGATAAGAAAAATTAGGAGCTTTTTTTTCTGAAAAAGCAGAAATAATTTTTTCTTGTTTTTTATCCTTTAATTCTTTTTTTTCAATTTTTTTCAATTTTTTCTCTGTCTTAACTTTCGGAGATTTTTTTCTAATCTCTTTTTTATTTTCTTTTTTCTTCTTTTTTTTAAAAATATCTAATAAAGCCATAACTTAAACTCAAAACCCAAAAGTCAAAGTTCAAAACCACAACTTAAAACTAAAAGCTAAATTAGTTTTGAGTTTTAGGCTGTGGCTTTGAGTTTTGAGCTTTGAGCTTTGAGTTTGTTATAAAGGTTTCTTTAATTACCTTTACTGCTTCTTTTGGCATTAATACATACTTGAAATTTAATAAATCTAAAACATTTAAATCTTTTGCTTGAATAGTTTTAACTTTCGGAATATTTCTTGCAGATAAAATAATATTTTTATTAATTTCCGGTAAAATAATCAAAACGCTTTTTTCCTTTTTTCTTTTCTTTTCTTTTAAATTTTGATTTACTGTCTTTATTCTCAATATTTGATTTTTGATAATTTTCATTATTTCTTTTGTTTTAGGAGCCTCTATATTAAGCTTATCTAAAACAATCATCTCTCCTTCTCTGAGTTTCTGACTCAAAACCATAAATAATGCTTTTCTTCTCATTTTTTTTGGAATCTTTTTCTTAAATACTCTTTCTTTTGTTGGTCCAAAAGTCACGCCTCCTCCTCTCCATAAAGGAGAACGAATACTACCCACTCGCGCTCTTCCTGTTCCTTTTTGCCTCCAAGGCTTCCTCCCTCCGCCTCTAACTTCTCCTCTATCTTTGGTGCAAGCTATAATTCTTCTTCTATTTGCCATCTGACTCACCGCTACCTGATGCACCAAATCAGAATTTAATTTTTGGCCAAAAATCTCCGAGGGCAATCTCGTCTGCGAAACTACTTTACCTAATTGATTATAACATTTTACAATCATAAAAGTATTAAAAAAAATTTATAAATAGGATTTTGCTCTTTGGATCAAAATACTTGCGACTTGTAGGTGCTCTTTCTTTCCCTTAAACTTTTATCTTTTATCTTTTATCTTCTATCTTCTATCTTCTATTTTCTATCTTCTATTTTCTATTTTCTGTTTTCTGTTTTCTGTTTTCTGTTTTCTATTTTCTATTTTTATCTTCCACTTTCTATTTTTTATTTTCTATTTTCTATTTTCCATTTTCCATTCCTGTATAAAAATTTCGTACACTAGACCACGGAACTTTTTGTCTTGTTTTGGATTTTATTTATGCTTTTAAAATCTTATCAATTTGTTTATAAATGCTGGATTTGCGATCTAATTTTTTGATTGACTGACGAACTTTTTCTTTCTGTTTTTTATTCATCGTTTTAATAATACTTTCAATCGCTAATTGAGGCCAAAACATCATTGGATAGCGTCTTTTCAATCTATCCAATTCATTTTTAGACTCCATCCAAGAAGGTTCTGAAGGCAGTTCTTCTTTTTTTGTTCTTTCGGCTATCAATCGAAAACCTTCTCCTCCTTCTGAAAGCCAATAACTTATCTTCGCTATAGTGGCCTGCCCTGCTCCGGTTAAGTTTTTAATACTCTGATAACTTTTTCCATCAATTAAAAGCTTGGCAATTTTTATTCTTTTGGCAATCATAATTACTTCTTCTCTGGTCAATAAATCGATTATAAAATCTTTTACTTCCTCCGGTGTTTTTAAAACTGAAATTGCTTCGCAAAAATCTTTAAATAATTTCTCTTTTTCATTATTAGAGATTTTAGAATATCTCTTTGCCATATTTTATTTTAATAATAATTATTTTATTCAATTTCAATTCTATTATCCTAATTCTATCAATTTTATCACCTTTATCATGCTTCCAAATTAGTCAAAAAATTTCGTACACTAGACCACGGAACTTTTTGTCTTGTTTTGGGTTAAGTTCTGATTTCCAGTAAAGTGCCCTTATGACCGGGAACTGCTCCTTTCACTGCCAACAGATTATTTTCTTTATCAACTTTAATTAACTCTAAATTCTTAATCGTTACCCTATTCGCACCCATCCTGCCAGGCATTTTTCTTCCTTTAACTACTCTTTCCGGAAAAGAACTTCCCACAGAACCTAAAGTTCGATGTTCGTGTTTTACTCCGTGAGTGGCATCTCTTCCTGAAAACCCCCATCTTTTTACTCCTCCCTGAAAACCTTTTCCTTTAGAAATTCCTGAAATTTTTACTTTTTCTCCCTCCTGAAAAATAGAAACATTAATTTCATCTCCAACTTTAAACTGTTCCTTGCTTTCATTCTCTATTCTTTGTTCTTTAAGATATTTAAATTCTTTTCCTTTTTCGGTCTTCTTTACTTTTTTGGTTTTTTTCCTTTCAAAGCCTATTTGTATTGCCTCATATCCATCTTTATCTTTAGTTTTTACTTGGGTAACTTGACAAGGTCCAGCATTAATTAAGGTTACTGGAATAACTCTCCCTTTTTCGTCAAAAATTTGGGTCATTCCTAATTTTTTGCCTAAAATAAACTTCATAATTACACAATACTAATCATCTGACCGACTTCGCACAGCACGAACTCAAGACAGATGAATAAATCTCACACACAAACAATACAAATATTTTTAACAAAAAAACTGGGCCTTGCCCAGTTTTAAAACAATTATTAAAAAACTGCGGCAAGATTTCTAAATTGAAACATTTAAATTATTTATAAAAATCAACATATTAAAAAAATAATATTGTATATTCAGATTCGTATAAGTGTATTTCGGATAGAGCAAAGAATTTTGTGCTTATCGTACACTACATTTTTATTTCAATATCTACTCCAGCGGGAAGGGTAAGGTTAGTTAAGGAATCAATTACCTTTGGGTTAAAATTCAATACATCAATCAATCGCTTATGAACCCTTATCTCAAACTGCTCTCGAGCGTCCTTATGAACAAAAGATGATCTGTTCACTGTGTATTTATGAATTTCTGTTGGTAAAGGCGTAGGACCATGAACTTCTGCTCCATAACGTAAAACCGTCTCAATAATCTGACGTGCGCTATTATCAATTACTTTATGATCATAAGCCCGAAGTTTTATTCTTAACCTCGGCTTTGTTTTAACTTCTGCTTCAACTTCTTTTTTTGTAGACATCTTCTCTTAAAAGAACAAACCCTCTACGAATTATGAATTTTTACGGATATACGAAAATGTTGAAATTAGAAATCAATTGTTTAACAACTTGAGACCGCACAGAAGAAGAAAAACAGAAGAACTAATTTCTATTTTCTGATATTTCTACTGTTTTGGTTCTCTATTAACTAATTTCTGTTTCGTATATTCGTATATACTTCTTATTTCGTAGTTATTTTATTATTTTTGTTACTACTCCAGCGCCAACAGTCTTTCCTCCTTCTCTAATAGCAAACTTCTGCTTTTCTTCCAACGCTACTGGAACAATTAATTTAACTTTTAGGTTTACAGTATCTCCGGGCATAACCATTTCTGTCCCTTCAGGCAAAGTCACTTCTCCAGTCACATCCGTAGTTCGAATATAAAGCTGGGGCTTGTAACCGGAAAAGAAAGGGGTATGTCTACCTCCTTCTTCTTTAGTTAGAATATAAGCTTCAGCTTCAAACTCGGTATGAGGAGTGACTGTTCCCGGCTTCGCTAAAACTTGCCCTCTTTCTATATCTTCCTTTTTTAAACCACGAAGTAGAATTCCAACATTATCTCCTGCCCTTCCTTCATCTAAAATTTTATTGAACATTTCAATACTTACTACAGTAGTCTTAATCGTAGGTCGGATACCCACTACTTCAACTTCTTCGTTAGGATGAATTACTCCTCTCTCAATTCTACCGGTTGGCACTGTCCCTCGTCCGGCAATAGAAAAAACATCTTCAATAGCCATTAAAAATGGTTTATCTACTTCCCGAACCGGTTCAGGAATATAATCGTCTAAAGCTTTAGTTAATTCAAGTATACATTTTGCTGATTCATCTTCTGCAGAAGTTGCTTCTAAAGCCTTCAATGCAGAACCGCGAATTACTGGAATCTCGTCTCCTGGATAATCATATTTTTTCAAAAGCTCCCTCACTTCAGATTCAACTAAATTAATTATCTCTGGATCGTCCACTTGATCACATTTATTCAAAAAAACCACAATTGAAGGTAAACCTACTTGACGGGCAAGAAGGATATGTTCCCTAGTTTGAGGCATCGGCCCATCTGAAGCAGAAACAACTAAAATTGCTCCGTCCATCTGTGCTGCACCGGTAATCATATTCTTAATATAATCTGCGTGGCCAGGACAATCAATATGGGCATAGTGTCTCTTTTCAGTTTCGTACTCCAGATGGGAAACTGAAATAGTTAAACCACGAGCTTTCTCTTCTGGAGCAGAGTCAATTTCCTCTACACTCTTTTCTGAAGCTTTAAAACCCTTTAATCCTAAAACTTTAAGAATAGCTGCAGTAAGAGTAGTCTTTCCATGGTCAACATGACCGATGGTACCAATATTAAGATGAGGTTTTCCCCTCTCAAATTTTTCTTTTTCTGCCATAATTTTAGTTAACAGTTAACAATTAACAGTTAACAAAAATATTCTTAATTTAGAAAATTGTTACCTGTTATTTGTTATCTGCTATTTATTATTTTTTTTTATTTTACAAAAGTATAAAAAAAAGTCAACTGTTAATTTCTCAAAACTTGCAACTTGTAACTCAAAAATAAAATAAATGATAAATAATAATTGATAAATCTTTGGATTACAAAATGTAACTCAAAACAAGCGCCAAATCCAAAATTACAAATTCTAAACAAATTCAAAGCACAAAATTCAAAATCCTAAGAAACAGAAATCAGTTGCTGGAAAACCGAAATCCGTATAGAAAACAGAAAATAGAGAACCGATGACAACTAAACTATTTTCC
>Ga0164318_10005326_pt1 | contig 12433 bp, 12 predicted proteins | sample GuaBasSedimGuay9_FD_113734 | JGI IMG/M metagenome (GOLD analysis project Ga0164318, IMG submission 113734) | Subseafloor sediment microbial communities from Guaymas Basin, Gulf of California, Mexico - Guay9, Core 4571-4, 0-3 cm | ecosystem: Environmental > Aquatic > Marine > Hydrothermal vents... | reverse complement strand
TATGCGTCCTGGATGCTCGCCTTCCCCTCCCTCAGCGACTTCACCTCCGTCCCCTTGAGGGCTATCCCTGCCTCGTAGGTCTCCAGTATATCGTAGTCGTGCCTCGCCCTCCTGTTCCTGACCACGACCTTCTCGGGCATATATATTCTCCAAAAGGGATGTCTAAGGTGGCAGCCCGCTGACCCAGATCATCACCTCATCCTCGACCTTAGCCCCCGCCTCAGGCTCCTGCCTGAGGACCGTCCCCGGAAGGTAAGTCGTGTCCGGCACCTGTACCACCCGGAAGGGCAGCCCTTCCCTCTCAAGGACCTCCTCGGCCTCCTCCAAGGGCATGCCCACCAGGTCAGGCATCCTCTTGGGCCCGAGCCCAGAGCTCACTATAAGGTCCACCCTCGTCCCCTCGGGCACCTCGGTCCCCGCCTTAGGCGCCTGGCCTATGACCACACCCTTGGGCACGGAGGATGGGACCTCCTTCATCTCCCCGAGCCTGAGGCCTGCCTGCTCCAGCCTCAACTTCGCCTGCCTCACCGAAACCCCACACACGTCCACGACCTCCCTCAAGGGCCTTCCCTTGCTCACTACAAGATATATCCTCCTTCCCAACTTCGCCTTAGAAAAGGGCTCCGGCCTCTGGGATATTATACACCCCTTCGGAACGTACGGGTCGTACCTCTCCTCCTCGATCCTCACCCTGAACCCCTTCTCCGAGAGGATCTTCCTTGCCTCCTCGAGGGGCCTGTCCGTTACATCCGGAACCTCTATTGATTTACCATGTTTCGTGATCACGGGAAGCACGACGAGGTCCAAGGTCAACATCCCCAGAAGGGCGGCCAGAACTGCCCCCAACGCTAAAGCGGTCAAATGCTCGATCGAGCTCCTCAAATTTACCCCTTCAAAGCCTCCCTTATCAGCTCCTCTACGGGAGCCTCCTCCCCCAACCTTCTCCTGGCCTTCGCCAAAGCCGTCCTCGCCTCCGAATCCCTCATACCCAAGGAAAGCAGGGCTAAGAACGCCTCCTCCGATGCCCCCTTCACCTCGACCACCTCTGGGGCGATCTCCTCCGGGAGGACCTCCTCGCCGAACTTCTCCCTGAGCTCAAGAACCAGCCTCTGGGCCGTCTTCCTCCCTATCCCGGGGACCGAGGTGAGCCTTCCAAGGTCGTTCTTCGCCACAGCCCTCCTGAACTCCTCAGGTGACATGGCCGAAAGCACGGCCTGGGCGAGCTTGGGCCCCACCCCCGAGACCGACACTAAAGTCCTGAAGAGCTCCCTTTCCTCCTCCGTGGCGAAGCCGAACAGCTCCATCCCATCTTCCTTCACGTGCAGGTACGTCAGGATGTGGACCTGCTCTCCCACCTCCCCTACCCTGTCGTAGCTCGAAAGAGGTATATGCACAAAATACCCCACCCCTCCTACATCTACCACGAGGTGGGTGGGGCCCTTCTGAGCTAACTTCCCGGAGAGGTACGCTATCATCCTCCCGTCCTCATCCTGTGGACATGGCAGAGGGCTACCGCTAAAGCGTCGGAGGCATCGTACGGCTCCGGGGGTTCGGGAAGCTTCAATATGTGCTGTACCATGAACCTCACCTGTTCCTTGGATGCGGAGCCCGAACCCACGACCGACCTTTTGACCTCGGCGGGCGTATATTCGTTCACAGGGAGCCCGGCCTGGGCAAGCGCCAAAAGGATGACCCCCCTCGCATGCCCTATCTGGAAGGCCGAACGCACATTTTCCCTATAGAATATATCCTCCACGGCCGCGCAGTCCGGCTCGTTCACCTCTAAAACCTTCCTGAAGGCCTCATATATCTCCTTCAACCTGTACGAAAAGGGTGCTTTTTCCCTTGCCCTTATACAGCCGAACCCCAACGCCCGGACCTCGCCGTCCTCGCACTTCACCAACCCGTACCCCGTGACCCTGCTTCCTGGGTCCACGCCGAGGATCGTCATCCCGCCAGGGCCTCCATGAGGGCGTCGTCCATCTCGAAGTTAGAATAGACCTTCCTCACATCCTCGTGCTCCTCCAAAGCGTCCAGAAGCTTCAGGAGCTTTTCGGCGTCGCTCCCTTCGACGTGCACCGTGGTCTGGGGAAGCTTCGTAAGCTCCGCCTGGACATAGGGGATTCCGTTCTCCTCAAAGGCCTTCTTTACATCCTCCAGATCCCCGGGCTCGGTTATTACCTCGTAGGTGTCCCCAGTCTCCCTTATGTCCTCAGCACCGGCCTCCAGCGCCACCATCATCAGGGTCTCTTCGTCCACGGCGTTCCTTTCGAGGACTATCAGCCCCTTGTTCTGGAACATCCAGGACACCGAGCCATTCTCCCCTAAATGTCCTCCGTGCCTTTCGAAGAGGTGCCTTATCTCGGCCACCGTGCGCTTCTTGTTGTCGGTGGTCACCTCCACCATGAGCGCCACGCCCGAAGGCCCGTACCCCTCGTATACCGCCTCCTCGTAGTTAACTCCGGGAAGCTCACCGGTCCCCCTCTTTATGGCCTTCTCTATGTTCTCCTGGGGCATGTTCGCAGCCTTGGCGGCCTGCACGGCAGCCCTGAGCCTCGGGTTGCCTTCCACGTCCCCGCCTCCCATCCTCGCAGCTACAGTTATCTCCCTTATAAGCTTGCTGAAGAGCCTCCCCCTCTCCCTGTCCATCTTGCTCTTTTTATGCTTTATCTGTGCCCACTTGGAATGTCCGGACATAGGTTTCACCTCCTTCCTTAGTCCCTCAACGTAGGCCGTCCATCACTTCTCCTTGGCCTCCTTGGCCTCCTGTATTATCTTTTCGGCTATCTCCTGAGGGACCTGCTCGTAGTGGGAGAACTTCTGGGTGTGCATGCCCCTTCCCTGGGTCATGGACCTCAGGGTCGTGGAGTACCTGTAAAGCTCCTTAAGGGGGACCAAGGCCCTGACGACTTGGAAGGGCCCCCTGGCCTCCATCCCCAATATCTTCCCCCTCCTTCCGGAAAGGTCCCCCATCACGTCCCCCATGTACTCCTCAGGGACTACGACCTCAACCTCGTATATGGGCTCTAAAAGTACGGGCTTGGCCTTCATAAAGGCGTCCTTAAAGGCCATAGAGCCCGCTATCTTGAAGGATATATCGTTGGAGTCCACGGGATGGAAGCTTCCGTCGTACACCGTGGCCTTCAGGTCCACGACCGGGTATCCGGCCAACACTCCGCCCGCCATGGCCTCCCTTATCCCCTTCTCCACGGAGGGGATGAACTTGGAAGGTATCACGCCGCCAGTTATAGCGTCCACAAATTCGAACCCCGCACCCCTCTCCAAGGGCTCTATCTTGAGGTAGACCTCCCCGTACTGACCCCTACCTCCGGTCTGTTTCTTGTGCCTGTGGTGCCCCTCCGCCGGGATCGTTATCGTCTCCCTGTAAGGTATCTTGGGCTCTTCCACGTTCACATCCACCCCGAACTTCCGCTTCAACTTACTTATTATGACCTCCAAGTGCATCTCCCCCATACCTTCCAATATCGTCTGCTTAAGTTCGGGGTCGACCCTGAAGGAGAAGGTCGGATCCTCGTCGTGCAGCCTCGCCAGACCTGAGTTTATCTTCTCCTCGTCGCCCTTGGCCTTGGGTGAGACAGCTATCTGTATCACGGGCTCGGGGAACCTTATCCCCGGAAGCACTACGGGCTCCCCCCTTTCGCAAAGGGTATCCCCCGTGTGAGTGTCCCTGAGCTTAACCAAGGCCCCGATGTCCCCGGTCGTGACGGAGCCCACCTCGTGGCGCTCGTTCCCGTTCATCATGTATATCTGACCTATCCTCTCCGTGCTCCCTTTCGAAGAATTGAGCACCTCCAGGCCCGACCTTAGGGTGCCGGAGTAGACCCTGAAGAAGAGGAGTTCACCCACATGGGGCTCGGAAAGTGTCTTGAACACTAAAAGCGAGAGGGGAGCGTCCGGTTCGGGGGATATCCTGACCTCCTCCCCGTCCCTTGCACCTACGACCTCCCCGTCCACGGGGGTCGCTCCGTAGTCGGACACCACATCTAAGAGCCTGTCCACACCGATGTTCGAGAGCCCATCCCCGCAGAGGAGGGGGAATATGCTCCTTTCCCTCACCCCCTGCCTTATGCCCTCCTTCAGCTCCTCCTCGCCGAGCTCCCCCTCGAAGTACCTCTCCATAAGCTCTTCGGAGACCTCCGCCACCGCCTCCACCAACTGCTCCCTCATCTCCTCCGCCCTGCCCTCGAGCTCGGAAGGGATGGGTTCCTCCTTCGGCCTCTCCTTGCTCCCAGGGGAGTACGTCAACACCTTCATCTTCAGAAGGTCGACTATCCTGTGGAACCCGGTCCCCCCGTCCAGGGGGAACTGAAGCGGCACCACGGGCCCGAAACGCTCCTTAGCGGCCTGAAGGACCTTGTCGAAGTCAGCGTACTCCCTGTCCATCTGCGTTACGAAGAAGAACCCCGGAAGTCCGTACTCCTCCACGAACTCCCACGCCCTCTCGGTCCCAACCCCTATCCCCTCGACAGCGCTCAGCACGACCACGAAGTTGTCCGCAACCCTAAGTCCAGCCTTCACCTCCCCTACGAAGTCGGGATATCCAGGTGTGTCCAAGATGTTCACCTTGACGTCCTTCCAATGTGCTTGGAGCACCGTGACGTTTAAGGATATCTGCCTTTCCTTCTCGTCCTGGGTGTAATCCGAGCGGGTGTTCCCCTCCTCGACCTTCCCCATCCTGTTTATCTCGCCCGCAGAGAAGAGCATCGCCTCGGCGAGCGATGTCTTCCCACAACTTCCGTGTCCTACGAGAGCTATGTTCCTGATGGCGTCCGGCGCGTACTCCCTCACAGGAACCTCCTTTAATTTAAAATTACCCCAATACCTCCGTCCTGTCAAGTCCGGAACCTCACGCACAACCTATGGGTGTCCCCTAGACCGTAGTAGTAGGGGACCCATGCGTAGTCCACCTCGATCCTGCCCAAGGAAAGCCCCAACCCTGCGGATATGTTCCTCTCGTTCCTCCCGGATGTATATCCTGCCCTCAAGTAGAACCTCCCCATCCTCACCTCGCCTCCGAGGAACGCTGCCGGCTTCCTGTCCCTCGGGAAGCGGAACTCAACTCCTCCCAAAAACCTCCCCCTTAGGTAGCTCATCCCCACCCTCACCTCCCTCGGAAGGGGCACATCCTTCACATATCCTACGTTGGAGACAGCCCCCCCGAGGACGAGCCCACGTACCGGCGTGGGCCAGAGGAAGCCTAAATCCACCCCCAGGCCCTTCGTCTCGTAAAGATATATCTTCTCGTACAGGACCTTCACCGTACCCCCCAGGATCAAAGGTCCCAGCTCTCCCGCCAGGGAAGCCCCGAGGGCTACATCGTAGACACCGAACGTCCCCTGGGGCTCCTCCGAGGGTCCCTCCCTGTGCTCTAACCCCCCTACCCCACAGTAGATCAGCCCCATCCCCCAGGCCTTGTTCCCCTTCCCGTACGCCATCCCCAAATATTCCTGCCTTATCCCCTGAAACCACAGTATCTGGCCCACGACGAGCTTCCTGCCCACGAGGGGGACGAGCCTGGCGGGGTTACCGGATATTGGGAGACCTCCCCCCCAGAGGCCCACGGTTGCGTTACCCATAGCCGCCGCCCTGGCGTCGGGGTCCCTTAAAAGGAAGGCCATCCCCGTGACCCCATACACCTTCCCCCAGATCAGCACGATCGCCAGGACCGATACGTACCTCATCCCCCCTCCTTAAGTTTCAGAAGAAGAACCTTGTAGAGAGCATATGGCCCGCCTCCGCTCCTATAGGGTCAGTTGCGAAGGCGTATCCCACCGACATCTTCGGGAACCTCAACCCGAAACCTCCCGTCAAGCTCCAGCCGGAACCCATCCAACTCCTCGCCCCCGCCCTGAGCACGAAGTTCTCGCCCGCCTCCAATTCGGCCCCGAAGCCCACCTCAGTCCTCCCTCCTTCCCTCACCATCTCCCCGTAGACCTCCACACCTTTGAAGTTGTAACTTCCTCCAAGCCTCAATGTTACTGGGATCCTGTCCCTGGAGGAACTCTCCCTTCCCCAGTACCCGTTCCTCAGCGATACGCTTCCTCCCAGATGCTGCACCGCGACCCCGAACCTCCACCTCTTCCCCCTCCAGAGGGCTCCGAGGTCCAATCCGAACCCCCCACCCTTCTGTCCAGCAAGGTCCCTTCCGAAGACCCACCCTGAGAACCCCCCGTACAACTTCCTGCACACCCTCCTTGCCACACCTATCCCGAAGGCGGAATTTGAAACCCCCAGTTCTTCGGTACGCTCCCCCTGTACGTCCCTCCCCTGGACCGACGTGGCGACCCTGTGCCAGAGCAGCCCCATCCCTCCCTCGGGCTCCAGGGCCTGGAAGTATCCAAGCTCGTACACCGCACGATCCAGGGAGAGCATGCGGTACGAAGCTTCCAGGGACCTCACCTCAAGCCCCAGGACGGCCGGATTGTGGAACCCGTCCGACACGACCCCGACACACCCCAAGGCCACGGTCCTTGCGTCCCCCTCGAGCTTTAAGAAGGCTCCCGCATCCCAGGCCCAGGCATGATTTGAGAACAACAAAATGCTAATCCAGGACCAATATCTTCCCGAAGGCCTTCTTCCCACCCCCGGTCTCGATCCTATAAAAGTAGACCCCGCTTGCAACTTTCCTCCCCCTGTCGTCCCTCCCGTCCCAGTTCTCGCCGTGGTTCCCCCTCCCCCTCGGCTCGTCCTCCAAGAGCCTCCTTACGAGCCTCCCGGCTAGATCGTATATGTAGATAGAGACCCTGGCATCCCTGCTGAGGCTATACTGTATCCTGGTCCTTCCGTGCCTCGAGATCGAAAAGGGATTGCGATATGCGTAGGTCTTTATCGGCTCTGAGGGCCCCTCCCCCAAAACCTCACCCTCGTCCAAGGAAGCCGTCCACACCGGGACCTTCAAGACCCTCCAACTTTCTCCCCCGTCCACGGAAAGGGCTATCCCCTCGTCCGAGGATGCCCACACGCTGTCCCCTACGACGCACACCCCTATGAACTTCTCCAACCTCTCCCTGGCCACCAGGTCCTCCACGACCACCTCCTCCCACCTCCTCCCCAGGTCCGAGGAGCGGTAGAGTCCTTCGTCTGTGGCGGCCCAGACCACGGAATCCACGAAGGCCAAGTTCCAGGGTGCCCTGTCCCACACAACTTCCCAGGTCGTCCCGTCGTCCGACGTCCTGCAGAGCCCGTCCCTTTCCCCCTCACCTGTGGACTTGACGCCCGCCCAGATGATCCACTTCCCGCCTACGAACTGCCTCGCCAACGTCACGACCCAGTTTCCAGCAAGCCCTTCCTTCACAGTATAATATCTCCAACTCCTCCCCCCATCGTCCGAGCGGCTTATACCGGCGGCAGTTCCCACCCATACTGTATCCCCGTAAGCCAATACATCGAAGGTCCTGTGCCTGAGGCTCGTGTAGTTTATCTTCTCGTAAGAGGTGTCCGGCAGGACCCTCAGCCAAGTGCTTCCGCCGTCGTCCGAGCGCACGAGCGACCCGGCCCAGAAGGCCGCCCATACCGTCCCGTCGGATATGGCAAGCCCGAAAGCTGGATTCTGCACCGGCGTTCCGGGCCCTCCTAAGGGGGAGAATATATCCTCGTTGGTTATGTGCCTCCAACTTCTCCCCCCATCCAAAGAGACGCTCAGCCCGTCGCCGACCTGATAGCTCCGGCCACCCAAGGTAGTGTCGTACACCGTGGCCACCCAGACGGTGTCCCCATGCACGGCCAGTGCGCTTACAGCTCCCCTCCCTATCCCGTCCTCCTGGGTGAAGCTTGTGAACCCCTTAGGCTCGAACTCAGGTCCCTTCCACAGGGCCAGCCCTTCCGAAGTTCCCAACCACACCCTTCCCCCACCGTACCTTATGTCCCCTCCGCTGTGGCTTACGAGCCTCTCCTCTGAGGCCGGGAGGGCAAGGAGAGCTAAGAAGAGCGACAGTCCGTTGAGCATTTCGTCCTCAAAACGAGCGAGGCCGCATATCCGGCACCGAACCCGTTGTCTATGTTGACCACCATCACCCCCGGAACGCACGAGTTCAACATGGCCAATAGGGCCGCGAGTCCCCCGAAGCTCGCACCGTATCCCACGCTCGTGGGGACCGCTATCACCGGAGCTTCCACGAGCCCTCCCACGACGCTCGGGAGGGCCCCTTCCATCCCCGCCACGACCACCAAGACGTCCGCCCTCCTGAGCAGTTCCCAGTTCGCAAGCAGCCTGTGTATCCCCGCAACCCCGACATCGTAGAGCCTCTCAGCCCTGTGTCCCATGGCCTCTATCGTGACAGCCGCCTCCTCCGCCACCCTTATGTCGGAGGACCCCCCCGAGACCACCGCCGCCATCCCCGGCCTCCTCCTGAAGTCCGGTCCCCTCCAGACCAGGACCTCAGCCTCCGGATGGTACTCCACCTCAGGCAGGACCTTCCTCACGGCCTCTGCCACCTCTCGATCGGCCTTGGTGGCCAGGAAGCTGCCCCTTTCGACCATCCTCCGGGCTATCTCGACGACCTGCTCCGGCGTCTTCCCCCTGCAGAGCACCACCTCGGGGAAACCCCTCCTTATGGCCCTGTGGTGGTCTATCCTCGCAAAACCTACGTCCTCGAAGGGAAGGGCCTTGAGCCTCTCCAAAGCCTCCTCGGTCGAGACCCTCCCCGACCTTACATCCTCAAGGAGGGCCTTCAGCCTCTCCTCCATCATGCCCTCTCCTCGGCGACCCTTTCCAAATAGCCGCTCCTTCTGTACGCCCCCAGGGGGTCGGGCTCGGCCCCGAGCTCCCTCCTCGCTTGGGCTAAAAGTGGCCTCACGTCCGTCGAGAAGGCCTCCCTCAATATCTCCTCACCCCTTACGACGTCCCCCTCGGCCTGGGCTTCGGAGAGGGCGACCCTGTCCACCAGAAGTGCCTTCGCATACATCTGCTGGAGCACGTCCACAGTTTGTATCATTGCCTCTACCTTGGGCTTGGCTATATGGCTTTGATCTATCGTATAGGCCAGATCCAGCTCGACCTCCTCGAGTTCCGCAGATACTATCTCGTTGAAGATCAGGAACAACTGGTAGGGGAATATCGACCCTGCCGTGAGGTCGTCGTCGGCGTACTTCCTGTCGTTGAAGTGGAAACCTCCGAGCTTCCCCTCCGATATCAAGAAAGCCACTAAGAACTCTATGTTCGTCCCTTGGGGATGGTGCCCGGTGTCCACCAGGACCTGAGCCTTTGGGCCAAGCTTTGTGGCCAGAGCGTAAGCTGTCCCCCAGTCCGGGATATCGGTGTGATAGAACGCAGGTTCGAAGAACTTGTACTCTATGAGCATACGGGACTTCCCTGGGAGCCTGTCGTATACCTCCCTGAGCCCTTCCTCCATCCAAGCCTTCCTCCTCCTGAAGTCCCCCTGGCCGGGATAGTCCGTGCCGTCCGCAAACCACAGGCTGAGGACCTCCGAGCCCACCTGCTCCATTATATCTATGCACTCGAAGATATGCTCCAGAGCCTTCTTCCTCACCTCAGGCTTGGGGTTAGCCAGGCTCCCGAACTTGTAGTCCGGGTCCTGGAAGAGGTTCGGGTTTATCGCCCCTATGCGGACCCCCTTCGCCTCGGCCTCCTCCCTGAGCGCCCCGAAGTCTTCCACCCTATCCCAAGGGATGTGCAGTGCCACGGAAGGGCACGCTCCCGTGAGCCTGTGCACGAAAGCGGCGTCCTCCAAGCATTCGTGTACATCCCTTGCGGCCCCCGGCTGGTGGAAGACGGCGAACCTCGTCCCCGAGTCCCTGTACCCCCACGACGGAGTTTCGACCTTAAAGGACTTCACCTTCTCCTTGATCCACGAGGTATTGAACCCCCTCCCCTCCAGATCCTCAGCAAGCCTTTCGAAGCTTTCCTCCTCGATCCAACGCATATCCCCCCCTTCTCGACTGTCAACTTTCGGCCATAAGCGCCGCCCACTTTATGGCCTCGAGGAGGCTTTCGGGACTGGCCCTTCCCTGGCCGACTATGTCGAAAGCGGTGCCGTGTCCCACCGAAGTGCGCACTATGGGAAGGCCGAGGGTTATGTTGACGCATTCATGGAACGCTAAAAGTTTCAAAGGTATGTGTCCCTGGTCGTGTAACATCGCCACTAAGATGTCGAACTCGCCCTCCCTGGCCCTCCAGAAGGCGGTGTCCGGAGGGAGGGGACCGTAGACGTCCCACCCTTCGTCCTTTGCCCTCCTCAAAGCGGGCTTTATAGCATCCTCCTCCTCGCTCCCGAAGAGTCCGTCCTCCCCAGCGTGGGGGTTTAGCCCCAACACCCCTATCCTCGGGCCGGATATGCCCACCCGTGCGGCCCATTCGCCCGAAAGCCTTATCGTATCCAAGACCCTCCCTTCGGTTATCATGTCGCAGGCTTCCCTCACGGACGAATGCGTGGTAACGTGGACCACCTTCAACCCCCCTCCCACGAGCATCATCCTGTACACCTTCGCCCCGGTAAGTTCAGCTAAAAGCTCGGTATGCCCCGGATAGGGAAGCCCTGCAGAACGCAGGGCTTCCTTGTTCAAGGGGGCGGTCACCACCCCACCAACCTTCCCCGACAGGGCCAGCCTCACGGCCTCCTTCACGAACTCCACGGCCGCATATCCCGCCTCGGGATGTACCTTCCCCCTCGGGATGGGCCACGAGCGGATCTCGTACGGGACCAACACTTCCACGCATCCGTGCCTGAACTCGGCCTCCTCCACGGAGCCTGCGACCCTCACCTCCACGTCCGCCAGGTCCACGTCCCTCTCCAAGGCCCTCGGGTCGCCCACGACCACGGGCCTGCATATATCGTAGACCTCCCTCCTTGAAAGGGCCTTGAGCACGACCTCCGGCCCTATACCTGCCACATCTCCGAGCGTTATGGCGAGGACGGGCCTCACCTCGCAAGCTCCTGAGAGGCTCTATACGTGCGGATACCCTCCAAGGCCGTCTGCACCATCACCTTTAAGATACCCACCACCGGGACGGCCAACACCATCCCCACGACCCCCATAACCGAGCCGCCCGCCAGGACAGCGAACATGACCACCAAGGGATGCAACGCCACGCTCCTGGCCATCACCGTGGGCTGTACAAGGAAGTTGTCTATCTGCTGGACCGCAAGGCAGACCACGGCCGCCCCTAAGACCAGAGTTCCTGACCCCCCGGTCAGGAAGGCCACAAGGGTCGCGGTGATGAAACCTATCAAGGGGCCGAAGTAAGGTATTATGTTCGCCGCCCCTTCTATAGCCCCGACCAAGATGAAGTACGGAAGGCCTATTATGGCGAAACCTACGGTAGCTAAGATCCCGACCGCCGCGGCCTCCAGGACCTGTCCCCTTATGTATCCCCCTATCTGCCTATCTATCCTCCAGATCAAATTTAGGGTCATCTCGAAGTACCGGTTTGGGACCAACTGTACGAGGGCGGTCTTGAACCTGTGGCCGTCCCTTAGGAAGAAGAAGGAGCCGAAGAGCACCACGATTACTGAAGTGAAGGTGGATATCAAACCCTGCACCCACTCTATACCCTTCTGCACCAGCGTCTCCATGGTCCTTCCGAACCATCCGCTCACCCTATCTCCCAGCTTCTCCGACAGCCCGGGGACGTAACGGTCCATCCTTTCTCCTAAGTCCGAAGCCACCTTCTGGATCCTCGCCTGATACGTCGGAAAGTTCTGGGCTATCTTCTGAGCTTGGTCCCTGATCACGGGGACCAAGACGGCGATCCCGACCGCCAAGATGCCGAACATCGCCAGGTAAAGCAGAGCTATTGCTGCCGTGCGCGATATGCCCATGCCCTCCATACGGTCCACGAGTGGGCCGAGGATGTAGGAAAGCAGGAAGGCGAAGACCAAGGGAAGGAGGATACCTTTGAAGACCGTAAAGACGACCACGATGAGGACGACGATCGTGCCGAAGATGATTATCCTTCCCCAGGGCATCCTCATCCTTCGACCTCCGAGGTCTTCTTCAGAAGTTCGTCGGTCCTGCGGAGGCGCTCCCCCACGAGGCGGGCCAACGGGAGGACTATCTTGACCCCGAGCCTCGGGTCCCTCTGTATGAGGTCCATGAGGTCGGGCCTGAATATGCCCCAGAGTTCAGTAGGTTCCGTGGCCCTGGCGGTCGCGGACCTCGGAGCCTCGTCCAAAAGGGCGAGCTCTCCGAAGAAGTCCCCGGACCCTAAATGCGCCAAGCATTGCTCCGAGCCGTCCTCGCTCCTCTGGAGGATGTCTATCCCGCCCGAACGCACTATGTACATCCCTACTCCGGGCTCGCCCTCCCGGAACACCTCCTCCCCGGGCTTGAACCTGCGCAGGTGCACTATCTTCTCCAACTTCCTAAGTTCCCCCTTCCTCAGGTCTGAGAATATAGGGATCTCCCTGAGCATCTCCGAGAGGCTCTTCTGCTCCTTCCTCTGTCGGAAGAAATT
>Ga0164318_10005325_pt1 | contig 12433 bp, 9 predicted proteins | sample GuaBasSedimGuay9_FD_113734 | JGI IMG/M metagenome (GOLD analysis project Ga0164318, IMG submission 113734) | Subseafloor sediment microbial communities from Guaymas Basin, Gulf of California, Mexico - Guay9, Core 4571-4, 0-3 cm | ecosystem: Environmental > Aquatic > Marine > Hydrothermal vents >... | reverse complement strand
CGAAAACTTTTGATAAAGTGGACGGGATAGAGGCGTTTGGGGTCACGCCAGTATCTGTTCGTGTTGAATAGATATAAAATTTATTCTCCTATTATTAGCATAGGAAAATGAATAAACCCTTACTACAATTCAATAAATTAAAAAATAAAATAAATAAAACGATAGTTAATCAAATTTAACTTTCTTAAATGGATTTCCAAAAAGAGAATACGCACCATAAAATACTGGTCTTTTCAAAGTAGCCCAAATCTTTTTTCGACTTTCAAACAAGCTCTCACATACATCTATTTCCGATGATAATCCATGGTAAAATTCAAGCATAAAATCTGGTGTAATATTTTCCATGATATACCAATTAGGTAATATAATACTTGAAATCCCAGCGAGTATCAGTCCTCTTAATAAGACGACTAGGTTATTTATCATAGGGTCCTCAATTTCTCCTAATTCAACTATATTCATCACTAATATCGGAGATATTTCGAGTCCTATATTAATAAGTTCATTGATATTTAACAATGAATAATTTTTTTCGTCATAGAATAAAAGTCCAGTAAACCGATTCTTTTCTAAAATTGAAGCCCCCTGCGACAAATCCCCCATTTTGTTTAATGGATCGAAATTCGCGTAGCCACCAAAATGAATAACCCCAATTTTTTTATTTTTTATGATTTTAAGGAATTTATCTTTGGTCGCCTCTTCATGGGCGAGGATCACGTGCGGAATCTTATAATCCTTTAATAATTTAGTTATCCCGCCAATTTCTCTTTCAGCAATTGTGACTGGATAAGAATTGAACGTGGGGTTGTTAATAAAAAACAATTCATTTCCTTGAATACTCGCATCATTTGTATTAATACACGACATTAGCATATTTATAGAATAATTTCTACATATTGGTAATTTTAAGCCAACTGGGTCAATAATTTCCCAAGGAATTAAATGTAATACATTGTGTGGCAATATTATTAATTTTGATTTATTTTCCAAGGAATCCAATAAATCTGAAGGTAATATTTCCGTAATCATGTTTTTAATTTCTATTAAGTTTTCAAATGATTGGTATTTTAGAACTGGGTCTGTTATCATTCTATAAAAAAGTCTATACGCTTCAAAAAACTTTTTTCCATCAAAATTTTCTACTTGGTACAAGTTGATGTCTTTAGAGTCTACTACTACAACATTGAAATTATTTTGATAAGGTAGGGCATTTGGGACATAAAAAAGTTCCCAGACGACTACATTTTCAATTTCAAATAATCGTAATAAATCTTTTTTGGGGTTATAGTCCCTCGTTAATTTTATTAATTTTGGGTCTTCTAATTTTAGCATAAGTTCTGATCGTAATTTCCTAGATTCTTTACCCAAATTCAAGAGTAATTGATTTTTTTCTTCTATTTGATCCTCTAAATTTATTACTTCTTGTTCTAGTTTTTGAATTGTTTCTTCAATTGTTTTTTGGTCGTCAAAATGTTTATATTTTTGGATAAGTCCCCATAATTCTCTTTTTCTTTTATTTAAATCATTTATCTCTTCTTTTATTAAAAACATTTCATTGACTAGTTTTTTTTCCTTTTTTACTAGTTCAATATTTTTAGAGGGATATTTTTCAATAATTTGAAATAATTGCAAGATCTCGATAATTTCTGTAGATTTTCCTAGTTCAATATATTTTAATGCTTCATATAAATTTTCTTTATTTTTTGTTTTTTTATATAAATCAAATAGGAGTTGTGTAATTCCATAATATGGATTAAATTCTTCTGTTATATCTATTTTCTCAACAGCTGTCTTAATCTCTCCAATAAAAATCTCATAAATATCTATTGATTCTTCAAAGTACTTTTTTGCAGTTTGATAGTCTCCTTCTGACCATTTAATATATGCAATATTGTTTAAAATTTTTCCTTTGATATTTATATCTGCAATTTCATCTGCTATTTTGAGTGCTTTTTCATAATTTTTAAGAGCTTCATTATATTTTCCTGCTTTATGATATCGTAATCCTATTGAATTATAACATCGTCCTTCATCTTCTTTCATATTAAATTCTCTAGCAATATCAAGGATTTTTTCGAGATCTTCTAGTTTTAACTCCTCTATCTCTTTATCTTTATATTTTAAATTAAAAATTTTTAATCCACCTTTAATATTCTTTAATATTATTTAATTACTAATTTATGAGATTTTAACCATATTTTATATCATCGATTTTAATCAAAAATAAACAGATATAATTATAACATAATATAAATAATTAGTATGAGTTTTTTTTAAATATTTATAATTTATTAATAGGTGGTTAAAATAGGCGAAAAAATGAAATATATTTTAGCTCATGACCATGGTACAAGTGGCTCAAAAGCTGCAATAGTATCAATCTACGGAGAAGTAATTGACTGGGAATTTCAAGCATGTAAATTATATTTATTTGAGAACGGTGGTGCGGAACAAGACCCTGAAGAATGGTGGAATGCAATAATGACAACATCAAAAAAGTTAATTGATAAACAAATTGTTCCAGCAGAAGATATTGTAGCGGTTTGTTGTTCAAGTCAATGGTCTGGTACGGTACCTGTTGATAAAGACGGTAATCATCTTATGAATGCAATTATTTGGATGGATACCCGAGGCGCTCCATATATTAAAAAGATGTTAGGCGGATTTCCTGAAATTTCTGGTTATAAAATTACTAATATTCTTAAATGGGTCGGGCCCACTGGTGGAGCTCCTGGACTTTCTGGGAAAGACCCGATTGGACATATTTTATATATAAAAAATGATCTTCCTGAAATTTATAATAAGACATATAAATTTCTTGAATGCAAAGATTATCTCAATTTAAAATTTACAGGAAAATTTGCAGCTTCTTATGATTCTATAGTATTACATTGGTTAACTGATAACCGAGATTTACAAAATATTCATTATCATGATGGACTTATTAAAAAGACCAAAATTGATAGAGAAAAATTACCTGAATTGAAGCGTTCAATTGACATACTAGGGACAATAAAAAAAGATATAGCAGATGAATTAGGTCTTAATAATGACGTTAAAGTAGTAATGGGGTCGCCAGATGTTCAAGCTGCAACAATTGGTTCGGGCGCAGTTGGTAATTATGAAGGTCATATATATATTGGAACTTCTTCTTGGATAATTTGTCATGTCCCTGCTAAGAAAACAGATATTTTTAATAATATTGCGTCCATACCTTCTGCTATTCCCGATAAATATTTTGCTGTAACTGAACAAGAAACTGCTGGAGCATGTCTCGCATTTCTAAGAGACAATATCTTATATCATAAAGATGAGTTATTAATAGAAGAAAAAGTTCCAGATGTATTCAAAATTTTCGATAAAATAGTCGAAAAAGTTCCACCTGGGAGTAATAAATTAATTTTCACACCTTGGCTATATGGTGAGAGAACTCCAATTGAGGATCACAATATTAGAGGTAATTTAATAAATATTTCTTTAAAGACCACAAGAGCTGATATGATTAGAGCCATTTTTGAAGGTGTAGCATTTAATAGTCGATGGGTCTTAAATACTATAGAAAATTTTGTTCTGAAAAAGTTTAAAGATGGACGAAGACTTGACCCACTTAACATAATTGGTGGTGGTGGAAACTCAAATATTTGGTGCCAAATTTTTGCTGATGTCTTCAATAGGACTATACGGCAAGTAAAAGACCCAATTCAAGCCAATGCTCGTGGAGCCGCTTTTATTGCTTCTGTAGGTTTAGGATATATAACTTTTGAAGATATTCCAAAATATATTCAATATACTAATATATATAAACCAAATCCTGAAAATAGAGCAATTTATGACGAACTTTATAGTGAATATATTAAGTTTTATTATCGGAATAAAAAAATGTATAAAAGGTTAAACCAATAAATTGCTTGGTGAATAATTTATGAGACTTAAAGATAAAGTTGCTGTAATAACTGGAGGTGCACGTGGAATTGGACGTGCTACTGCAATTAAGTGTGCCAATGAAGGCGCAAATATTGCAATATTAGATATAATCTCGGCTGATAATGTTGTTGAAGAAATCAAATCAATAGGACGAAAAGCTAAAGCATATAAGGTCGATGTTGGTTTTTATGACCAAGTACAACAAGTAGCAAAAGATATTATCAATGAATTTGGTACAGTCGATATCTTAGTCAACAACGCTGGTATAACAAAGGACAAACTTTTTATAAATATGACCGAAGAAATGTGGGACGATGTCCTTAGGACCAATCTTAAAGGCATCTTTAATTGTTGTAAAGCTTTTGTCCCAATAATGCGTGAAAAAAAATACGGTAGAATTATTAATGTTAGTTCTGTTGGTGGTAAAGCAGGAAATATTGGGCAAGCCAATTATGCTGCCAGTAAAGCAGGTATTGTTGGTATCACTAAAACTCTTGCTAAAGAATTACCTTTTGGTGGCGCCGAAATTACTGTCAATGCAATTCAACCAGGTATGATATTAACTGATATGACTAAAGCAATGCCTCAAAAAGCTTTTGATGCCCTAGTAAGTCAAACTCCTATGGGCAGGGCTGGTAAACCTGAAGAAGTAGCAAATGTTATAGCATTCTTGGCATCCGAAGAAGCAAGCTATGTAAATGGTTCCATAATTTTAGTCAGTGGCGGTAAAGATATTTAATATTTTATCCTCTTTAATATTTTTATAATTTTTAGCAAAAATTAGAAAAATAGGTATATTTTTTACAAAATAAAATCATTTTATTTTCAATTAAAATATCTGCCAATTTAATTATAAAAGTAGTCTTTAATAGTCATTAAAAAATTAGATGCGCTAATTATGATTATAAAAAAGCGAAATTTATTATGTATAATGAAAAGAGAAAATCTTGATTTAGGGCATATGCTGCTATATGCCCCTTATAAAAATATACTTACAAAATTTGTTGAATTATCTATTAATCCAAAAGCTATTGAGTTTGATCCTATTTCTAAAATTTTTGATGGTTTAGAAAGTATTTCTGAAGGATTAAAGCATTACTATGAAGCTTTATTGGGTGTTACCTCCTATTATCAACATAGTCAAGGTGGGAGAGGTAAATACATTGAAAAAAAATTCGCATCCTTAGTAAATTCATGTTCGCTTAATATCAAATTAAGTGAATTACCTTTTTGGCTCCAATATCCTGATTTACATAGAAAAAAGGGAATTTTTACATTAAAAAATTTATCTTCTAATGAAAAATCAATTATAAGAAGAATTGATTGGGACTATATAGGGAAAGAAGATGAGACGACAGATCTTGGAAATTTATTAAAAAAAGAAAAGACCATTGTTTTAATTGAATTAAAAAATCGGGTAGATTCAGGTGGGACTGCAGCCAGAAGGGAAATTTGGACAAAAAAATTTAAAACTATATTAAATTATATTTATGACAATACAATAAAACTATATAGAAGAGAAGATAAAGAATTTTCCTTGACTGAATTATTAAAAATTTTTGGATTTGAAAAAATAGAAATTTATATTGCCATCCTTTTTAATGCAGATGGTAATTCAGCTACAAGATTGGGTGATAAAGAGAATGGTTTTTATTCTTCTAATGAAGAGGGATATAGAGATTTAAAAAATGCAATATTAAATAAAGGACTTACTATTTTAACAGATAATATTTCTGAACTAGAAATTTCATTTAAAATTAATGGTATATATGTTCTTTTTGGGGCTATTTATGGTGATGAGATCCCTCTCAAGTATTTTAGACAAAATTATTCGATATCTGATATTTTAATTTTAAATTATGACGACATATGGCTTTCTCAGTTAACCGCTATAAGTGAAAGGAAATTTTTATTAGAATTCAATAATAACTATATGAAAATTTTCAAAAACATTGTGAAAAAGGATCAGAAGATTAGGATTTTATATGATAAATTTATAACTTCTGAGGGAGATGAAAATACATTACAAAAATTAATTGAATATTTAATACAAAATTTTTCAAAAGATTTTCCATCCAATCTTTGTCCATCACAAAAAAATAGGATCGAATATTTGGCAGATGTAATTCAAATCATAGCAGCTTCAGAAGCATAAAAACAATTCATAATTAAATTATTATGATTTTTTATTTACTTCATTAATTACTCTTCTTTTCGGGTATTCAACTAAAATTTGACATCAAATTAACTTTAATATTTTAAATCTCTAATCATTTTTCATAATAATAATTCGATCAAACTTTTTTTTCTTTGACCTACTTGCTACTTTATTTAATGGAATTTCATCTTTAATAATATCAAGAGTTTCGAAACCTATATCTTTATAAATCTCTCCCACGCGCTCAGCTGTATTAATAAATGATTTAGTTCTAATTACATCTCCTAAAATAAAAATAATATATCCTTCTGGAATTAAGACTCTTTTTAATTGTATTCCTACTTTTTTCATTTCGTCAAGATATGTTTGACTATTTTGAATTAATTTTTCTTTTAATAAATCTTGATTTTCTCTATTTAACCCCAAAAAGAATAAACGCACTCTATTTTGACTTGTATAATCTAAAGTATTATAATATGGCGGAGAACTTATTATAACATCTATTGAATCTTTTTTAAGACTCTTTAGTTCTCTTGCATCTTCATTTAGGATTATACCCTTTGTTTTTAAAGGAATTTTATTTGAAAACATTCTCATTACTTTAGCAGCCATTCGAGGGATGGTTGCTCTATATTCTGGAATATCTTTATCTGGTCTAAATTTAGGGTGTGTTTTAGGACGAGGTTTCATTGGGATAATACAACCTGTATAAACAGATAAATAACCCGGGCGATTACCATGTAAAATTCCCATTAAACATGCATGTAAAAAATATTGTTTTTCATCATTTAGTTTTTCATTTAAATAAAGTATTTCCTTTAAAGTCTTTTCATGAAAATATGCTTTAATCCAATCTGGAATATTATCAATAGATTTATTATTAGAAACTACATCATCGGAAATATTTTTTAAGTAATCTAAATGATCATTTAGAGGGCGTCTATCAAATTTTCCCATAGAAATCAAATATGCGTATGGGTTTAAATCACTTCCAATGCCTTTTCGGTTTAATAAATCAGCTTCTAAAGGGACAGTTCCTGACCCACAAAATGGATCTAAAATAGTCATATCCGGACTGGAAAATGCCCTTATAAGCCAATGAACAAAAGATGGGGTCAACCGTCCTTGATATGGAGAAAGACTATGTAACCAATGCCCCCAATGCTGCTTATCATATGGTTCTTTTCTCCATCTTAACTCTTTAGTGATAGAAATTGCTTTTTTTATGTCAAATGATTCTCTTGAAGGAAAAAATTCTTTAAATTTTTTCAAACTGAACTTTTTTTGAAATTCTATCTTAAAATTTTTTGTTAAATTATTTGAATATAAATTTTGCCAAATTTTTATGTATCGAGGGTATTTTTCATTATCCCATATTTCTTCTCTTTTTTTAATTCCAAAAAATGACAAAATGTTTGTTTGAGAGGTTCTCACTTTTTTCAAACCATTATAATTTTTGGTTATATTTTTCTCCAATTAGATTTTCAAATTGATTTTTGAGATTAATGTAATTAAATTAAAATAATTAAATTCTAATTTTCAAAAAATTATATTAAAAGTTATCTTGATATTTTTTAAAATCTATTTTAATTAATTATGTTTTCTCTCCAACCATATATATATTATACTATTTCTGTTTGATCAAATTTTTTACTAAATTTTTCATTGTTTAAATAATGAATTTTTGAATAATTTAATAAATATGGAATTATTTTCCATTAACAAAAAATATTGGATTGAATTTATAATCTAAAAAGTGATTAAAATATGTCCTATTACTTTATATTCTTTTTTTTTCAAAAATTTAAATTTGTGATAAAAAAAGATTTCTATTGGAAATGAATTTTTCCTAAAAATTTGTTATATATTTATTTTTTTAATTAATTTTTAAAAAGTATAATTATTTATTAAAGAAAAATTATTAATTGTTAAACCGGATTTATTTACATTTTAATATGCGATTAATTTTTATTTTACTTTCTTTTAATTCTAATGCTATCAAACTTTAATTAATTAAACAATTTAAGGAAAGCTGACTATGGACGACCGAAAAATTCTCAACCCATGGGGCGAAGATCTTATAGAAGATTATAAAAGGTTGATAAAAAAATTTGGTATTTCAGATTTTAAAGAAATCAAACCATATTATCCAAACCCAAATCACTTAATTAGGCGAGATATAGTTTTCGGACATAGAGGATTTAAATTGGTTTTAAATTCGATAATTAAAAAGCGAAAATTTAATGTATTATCTGGAATAAAGCCTTCTGGCCCTTTTCATCTTGGTACATTAACTACAGCTTGGGAAATAGTTGATTTCCAAAAACAAGGTGGAAATACCTTCTATTGTATAGCTGATGTTGAAGCATATGAAGATAATGGAATTCCAATTAAGGATTCTTTTGAAACTGCAGTTGATAATGTTGCAGATATATTAGCATTAGGTCTAGACTACAAAAAAGCTTATATTTATCGTCAATCTAGTGAATACCGGGTTAAGGATTTAGCAATTGAATTTAGTCGTGGTGTAACTTTAAATATGCTTAAAGCCATTTATGGGCTAAGGGAATTTGGACTGTATATATCTGCTATGATACAAGTAGGTGATATATTGCTTCCCCAGCTTGAGGATTTCGGTGGCCCTGCTCCAACTGTAATTCCTGTAGGTGTAGACCAAGATCCTCACATTCGATTAACTCGTGATATTGCAAAGAAATTTAAAAAATATAATTTTGTCCCTCCAGCTGCAACCTATCACAAACTTATGCGTGGGTTAGATGGTTCTGACAAAATGAGTAAAAGAAATCCAATGTCTTATTTTACTTTAAATGAAGACCCTCAATCAATTCGAAAAAAAATAATGAATGCATTTACAGGCGGACGCAACTCTGCAGCAGAACAACGTGAGCTAGGTGGACAACCTCATCGTTGTAATATTTATGATTTATATAAATTCCATTTTATTTTAGACGATAACGAATTGAAAAAAATATATCAAGAATGTATAAATGGCGATATTTTATGTGGTGAATGTAAAAAAATTGCAATTGATAAAATATTAAATTTTATTGAAAAACACAATAAAAAGAAGGAAAAATTTATTGATATTGCCAGAGAAATTCTAAAATAATTTATCAAACTAAGTAAATTTCTCTCTATTTTTATAAAATTCTCATAATTTTTAGTTAAACCTTTTTTTAAGCCATTCTACATATAGATGAATTCCTTTTTCTATGGGAATTTTTGGTGTCCACCCTAATTTTTTAATTTTTTCAATTGATAACAAACTTTTTATTACATCCCCGGTCCAACCTCGAGTACCACCTGTATATTTTAATTTCACATTTTTCAATTGGAGCTCATTAATAATTAAACGTGCGACCTTATTAACAGTTATAGGTATTTCGGTCCCTAAATTATACACGTCATATCCTTTGTTGCATTTTTCTGTGGCAATAATTGTAGCTTCAATACAATCTGAAATATATAAATACGATTTTTCTTGCATTCCGTTACCTAATATTTCCAGTTCCTTTGGATTTCGCTTTAATTTGTTATAAAAATCGAACATTACGCCGTGGGTACTATTAGGGCCATACACATTCGCAAACCTTACACTAATAGTGTTCATACCATAAGATGCAGAATAAGCTGATAAATAGACTTCTACGGCTGCCTTCGATGCTCCATAAGGAGAAATTGGTTTAAAACCATGTTTTTCACTCGTTGGTATTTCATTTATATCTACATCTCCATATAATGTCCCTCCACTTGAGGCAAAAACAATATTTGGAACATCATTTTTTCTCATTACTTCCAAGATATTAAGGGTGCCCCTTACATTTATATTAAAATTATTGATTGGTCTTTTTACGCTTGACCTAACATCTGGATCTGCTGCATAGTGGAAAATTATGTCTACGTCTTTACATGCAAGTTCTAAATCGTCAATCTTTTGTATATCTCCATTTATTACTTCTATTTTTTTCCTATTGGTCTCTTCTATGTTATCAAGTGTCCCTGACGAAAAATTGTCTAAGATTTTAACACTATTGGATTTATTAACTAACGCATTGACTAGATGTGATCCAATGAACCCTGCCCCTCCCGTAATTAATACATTTTTATTTTTAATAATCATATTTAATCACTGAATTAAACTTCTCCTTGCTTTAATACTTCAAACGGGTCAAAATTTAAGTTTTCTCTGATAGTGTTGACAAGGTCTGCACTTACACATGCTTTATCTATTCGCTCAATTGGCCCAATTAATATAAAATCTGAAAATAATTGAGCTATGCTGTTTACTGCCGACTCTCTGATCATTTTAATGAATTTTTTTTCCATAAATTTTAATCGGCTTTTTGAAAGGCCATAATTAATATTTGCAGGACCGCAACCTACTGGATAACCAAACAATGATTTGAACATTAAATTTGCTTCTAAGACATCTGCTAATGAATTTAATTCTGTTGTTAATACATTATCTATTAGTAATTGTTTTACACCGATCTTTTCTGCAACTGAAAATAGTCCGTCATATTTTTTAGTGCCTTCTGTTAAAATTTTAAAGCGCTTAATGGCTGAACTATCTGCAACGTCATATGAAAAGACGATGGACGTTTTTAAACCGGTTTCCTTCATCAAATCTAATTCTTTAGGTTGATTTTTCCAAATAGAATTGTAAATCACTCGATCCATAATACCTAAATCTTTTGCAACTTTTAATCCTTCCATTCTAGCATTAATAAAGCCATCAATAACTATTGGTCCATCAAAATTCTCAGCAACAAAAGGTAAATATTTTGCCATTGCTTCTGCTGTTTCTCCAACTACATCTAGACAAGTTGGAATATTTAATATTTGGGACACTTCTATCTGTTTATCAATTAAAGCTTTAGCTTTTTCAACATCAAATTCTCCATTATTTTGGTCTGATACAATATTATGTCCTGAGTAAAAAATAGAGCTAATTAATAATGTAGGAGTTGAAAGATCTCCACCTATTTTACATCCGCCAATATTATATGTTGTGTATTTCATTTTCAGCCCAATTTAATCATGTTAATATTTTACAAGAATCATGTTCAACAAGTAATGTATGCTCTTTTTGAGCAATAAATGAACCTTGTTTATCAGCTAATGGATGATATTCATAAAAAATTTTTTTCATTGTTAATTCTCTAATAGCTAACCTAACTTTAAAACCAAATTCTTTTACTAACCATCTTTTTGCAAATGGTAATGTTCTATAATTATTAGCACAGAATGTCATCATTTTTCTAGCAAGTTTATTTCTGAGGGGTATACGTATAGGTTGCACGCGGTAAATATATACATTAGGCATATCATGGACAGTACCTAAACCGGTTGATGCGAACACTTCCATTGCATAGACCTCTCCTTCTTCAATCTTTTCCCCATAAGGTAGTTTAATCTCAGGGATTGTTTTATCTGAATGAAGTACCCATCGTTCAAGTTGATGTCCACTTAAATTGTTAATTGGTAAATATCCATATTGTTTAATTGTATCTTCTGCAATTCCACCTAGAACATTTGTTTCTGCACCTGGCTTTATATTGTCTATAACATTCTGTAATGCTTCTTCAGATGCTTTAACGAGGTTGTCAAGTTCTGAATTAAAACAAACAGTAAATGCTTGATCTGAAATCGCGCCATCAACATGGCATCCAAAATCCACTTTCACAATATCTCCATCTTCTATTTCCGTTTCATCAAAACTAGGAGATGTATAATGGGCTGCAATATTATTAATCGAAATATTACAAGGAAATGAAGGTAAGGCACCTCTTTTAATTATCTCTCCTTCAATTTCTTCTATAAGATCTAAAATTTTTATTCCTACTTGGACTTTTGGCTTAATCAATTCTCTTATTTCCTTGGCAATATTACAAGCTTTAATTGTATCGGCAATAAATTTGGCTTTTTCTTCCTCTTCATCTACTTCTTCATCGTTTTCTTTTTCTTTTTCAATTTCTGACAAGAATCAAATCACCATTTTTTTAATTAAAATTTCAGATATATAATTTAAACTAGGCTAATTATCATTTGCTAATTATCATTTCTAAATTTCAATCAATAAAGACTGAGCGGTGTCATTGGAAAGGATTACTCTTTCCTCCTTATTATAAGAAAGCCTTTTTAGAGCGTAGAGCAGATATTTTCATTGAATCCATCATTGATAACAGAACAAGGATCCTCTTTTGGATAAAATAGTCTCAAATTGGTACTATTGCATTTTATTTTTTGTATTTAAATCTTCCTATCAAACTGACTTTTTACCATTACTAATATTGCTTTACGTTTCTCCAATTTTATTAAGTCCCAATG
>Ga0164318_10005324_pt1 | contig 12433 bp, 11 predicted proteins | sample GuaBasSedimGuay9_FD_113734 | JGI IMG/M metagenome (GOLD analysis project Ga0164318, IMG submission 113734) | Subseafloor sediment microbial communities from Guaymas Basin, Gulf of California, Mexico - Guay9, Core 4571-4, 0-3 cm | ecosystem: Environmental > Aquatic > Marine > Hydrothermal vents... | reverse complement strand
TTATTAAGTTAATTTTTTCAAATATGCAATACTTATCCAAATAAGTAATGCGTTCTTACGATTCATAGTTGCTAAAGAACGACTTTGTACGGGGAAAAACTTCATGACCTCAGACACTAAAAAATCGCAGAAAAAGAAAAAAAACACCCCCCAGTCGACTAAAACGGCTCTCAATAAAGGGCTTCCTCCATTTGAGAACTTTAGCGAATGGTTTAACCAGGTAATTTTTGATGCTGAAATTATTGACTACCGATATAATTTGAAAGGCTGTGGCGTTTGGTTACCTTATGGGTTCAAAGTACGGCAAAATTCATTTCAAATTATTCGAGATTTACTAGATAACACTCCCATTCCTCATGATGAGATGTTATTCCCCTTATTGATTCCCGAGCCACAATTTATGAAAGAAGCAGAAACAGTAAAAGGTTTTGAAGAGGAAGTATATTGGGTAAAGGATGGGGGTACAAAACCCTTAGATATTAAACTAGCGCTCCGTCCTACTTCAGAAACAGTTATGTATCCGATGGCGGAACTTTGGATTCGTTCCCACCAAGATTTACCCTTAAAGACCTATCAAATCGTGAATACATTTCGTTATGAAGGTAAAAACACGCGCCCCTTGATCCGGGTTCGTGAAATTACTACCTTTAAGGAAGCTCATACTTATCACGCTACTGCGGAAGATTGTGAAGAACAAATTCGAGAAGCGATTCAATGCTATCGCTCATTTTTCGATGCAATGGGGGTTCCGTATGTAATTTCCCAACGTCCCAAGTGGGACACCTTCCCGGGAGCGAAGTACACCATAGCATTTGACTGTGTGTTCCCTATTACTCATAAAGCCCTCCAAATTGGAACCGTTCATAATTTGGGACAAACTTTTGCTAAAACTTTTAATATTACATTTGAGAATCCTGAAGGAAAGCAAGAATACGTGCATCAAACTTGCTATGGAATAAGTGAACGTGCTATTGCTGCTTTGATTGCATCACATGGTGATGATAACGGTTTGAAACTTCCTCCTCGAGTGGTTCCTATCGAAATAGTAATTGTTCCAATTCTATTTAAAAATAAAGAAGCACCAGTTTTGGAAGCAGCCAGTCAAACCTTTACTACCTTGAAAGAGGAAGGTTTTAAGGTGAAATTTGATAAACGGGAAATGAGTCCTGGACGAAAATTTTATCACTGGGAATTACGCGGCGTTCCAATTCGAATAGAGATAGGCCCCAGAGATGTTCAGAAGGGGAATGTTTGCTTAGTGCGCCGTGATACCAAGGAAAAGATATTTATCCCACAAACAGAAGTCACCAGTGAAATTCGTAAACTTTTAGAGCAGATTCAAAGTGATCTATGGGAAGCAGCTAAAGCCCGGCATATTAAATGGAACTTACGAACATCGAATCTGGAAGAAGCATTAGATTTTATCGAGTCTGGAAAAGGATTAGCAGAAATTCCATTTTGCGGCAAGGAATCATGTGCTGCTGCAATTGAGCAACGGTTAGACGGATTAAAATTCTTAGGTATTCCAGAAGAGTATATTCCAGCTTTAAATGATAAATCCGCTGAAGAGAAGGATATTTATTGTGCTCATTGTCAGGAAAAAGTTTCTCAATATTGGCGGATTGGTCGATCATATTAATGATATCATATTAATAACAATTCTTCTGTCCTTTTTTCCAGTTTATCTATAAATGCTAAATTCTCCTTTATGAGTTAAATAGGAGAAGAAAGCAGTTAAATAGTGTGAAAAAGATAGGATCTAGTGCTAAAAATGAAGTTCACTACTATTTTATATCGCCTGCGTCATATTGTTTTTCGTGGGGCAATTAAAATTATTAAATTCCCTAACCCGGAATTAATCCAAGGCGAAAATGCAATAAAGCAATTAGCTGAACGAATTAAATCCGATGGGTTATCCAAGGTTTTAATCGTCACCGATGCAAATTTACACAAAATTGGTTTGCTGGATTCCCTTAAAGAAGCGTTAAAAGCTGAATCAATAGATTTTGCGGTGTATGATGATGTCCAGCCGAATCCTACTATTGAAAACATCGAAAACGCTTGTCATGCATATTTGAGTGAAAATTGTGATGGATTCATCGCATTCGGCGGTGGTTCCCCTATGGACTGTGCTAAAGTTGCAGCATGTCGCGTGGTAAAACCGAAAAAACCAGTTGTTAAAATGAAAGGGCAATTTACAATTTTGAAAAAACTCCCTCCATTTTATGCAGTTCCGACTACTGCTGGAACTGGTTCAGAAACTACGGCTGCCGCAGTAGTAACAAATCCTGAAACACATGAGAAATTTGTAATTGTAGATTTGAATATCATACCCCATGTTGCAGTTTTAGATCCTCATTTAATGGTTGGTCTACCGCCATTTATTACCGCTACAACCGGTATGGATGCTTTAACTCACGCGGTTGAGGCAGTCATTGGGTGGCATGGAACGAAGTTTATCTGGGGTTATTCTGAGAAAGCCACCAAACTGATCTTTGAGAATCTTGAAAAAGTGTATCAAAATGGATCTGACCTTGAAGCTCGAACAAACATGTCTTTAGCTGCTTTTTACGCAGGTATGGCATTTACTCGAGCATCTGTAGGTTATGTTCATGCAATTGCACATAATCTTGGGGGACTTTATGGAGTTGCCCATGGGTTAGCCAATGCTGTAGTTTTACCTTATATGCTAGAAGCATTTGGATCAAAAATTCACAAAAAATTGGCTCGTTTGGCCTTAGCTGGTGGTTTAATTTCAGCTTATTCTAATCCAAAGGATGATGCTGAGATTTTCATTCAAAAGGTTAAAGATATGAATAAAAATATGGGAATTCCTACATACATTAAAGAATTAAAGGAAGAAGATATTCCCTTATTGGCAAAACGCGCTGCAAGTGAAGGCAATTCTGCGTATCCCGTTCCAAAGGTATTCTATCCTGAGGATTTTAAAAAAATATTACATAAATTACTACCTTCTAATGAGTGAAGCTAGAAATTTTATCAAAACCGAATTTTTTATTAATTTTTAATTCTATTTTTATCCAATATGATGAAAGCTGATAATACCCGATATCGAATAGATCAAATCCATGCTAAAAGTCTTGAAGGTAATTCAATCGGGGATTCTACAGGAAAATACGCTTCAATCTATTTACCACCTGGTTATTTTTCTCCAGAAAATGTTCAACTCAGATTTCCGGTAATTTATCTATTGCACGGTTATTCCGGGGATATAGATGATTTACTAATTATTTCTAAGAACGATATCCCCAAACATTATTCCCTACTATATAGGCTACTTTTAAGGCGATTCTTTGCCAATTTTCCCACATTTGAAGTTTTGGATGATTTAATTGTCACTGGAACACTCAAACCGTTTATTTTAGTTCAACCAGATGGTTCTTTATCGCTTGAAAATATCTACTGTGAAAAAGGTTTCAATGGCAAAATCAAAAAGAAAGGATCGTTATATCTCAATTCACCTTATACCGGTCGATATATGGATTATATCTTTGATGATGTTATCGAATATGTAGATTCATATTACAGAACTATCCCTGAAAAAAGCAATCGGGCATTGGTGGGCGCTTCAATGGGAGGTTTCGGTGCTTTATTAGGTGGGATTTTCAAAAGCCATCTTTTCGGTTCTATTGCTGCTTTAAGTCCCAGTATTTCTTGGTTAGACTTAGTGAACAGAGAAGAAATCGTTCCTTTTTACCGATTAATCTATGGAAAGCGAAAAGCAACGAAAATCGGCCGAAGGGACCTTAATGATATATTACATACAGCTAATTTGGTTTTTTCAAAAGAAAATCCTCTAATTCCTTCGATAAAGCGTGATAAGAACGGGAATTTCAAGATGTTGAATAAAAAGGTCAAATCTAAATGGAAAGAATTCGATTTGAAATTCATGGTTGAAAGAAATCTCAATGTCTTTGATGGTTGTAATTTGCTGATAACTTGCGAAGAAACAGATGAATATGGATTTAAGGATCAAATCGAACAATTTTTACACACACTAAAATCTCAAGGTATATCAGTTACAGTAGATATCTTCCAAGATAGATTTGCCAGCCGAGTTTCACCCCATATGATTGGAATTGTAAAAAAAATTCTTCCCGCTTTCGAATTCTGTGCGAAAAACTTCTCCTACTAGTGGGGTATTTTCATCTTTTGTTTACTCTGCCTCACAGAGAATATTGGCCATTTAAAAAGTCAAAAAATAAATGTTTCTTATGAAATATAGAAATTCCCGCTTTACACAACAGATCCTTGCATTAGGATTTTTAACACTTTTTTTCATGGGATTAGTGTTTAACGATGGAACTATAACAAGTTCTGAAAAATTAACACCGAAAGAAAGTACCCCTTTATCTCTTGAGAGAAGCCAGATACAAGCACAAATTATTTTTAATGAAACCCAGTTGGCAGATTTTGCAAGCAGCGGAGATGGTAAATCTTGGGAAACTGCGTATATTATAGAAAATTTAGAAATTGAACAAAATATCACTGATTATGGAATATTTATGGCTAATATTTCTCAATATGTCATATTTCGCAATATTTACTTCCACAATCATTATCCTGGAGATGATTCTTCTTCATTATTGCTCGAAAACGTAGAACATTTGCGAATTGAAAACTGTATTTTTCGTTCTTATACGATGAAAATATCATGGGGGATTAAAATTGAATCATGCAACTCGATTAACCTTCAAGAAGTAAATATATATGACTATTTCTACGGTGTCTCCTTGAATAATAGCTTTAATTTTCTCATTAATGGGTCCTATTTATCCAATCAAATATACTCTCAACTTTCCTTTAAAAATAGTCAAAATATATCAATTTTAAATAACCGAATGTCTTATCGAAATGAATTTGAAGATCATGGAGATAATCTTGCAATCAGTTCATGGAACATTTCGGATTGTGAGATCATGGGTAATACTATTGAATTGAAAAACCAAGATATTTTTTTCTGGGAAACAGAGAATGTATCATTTTATAACAACTATTTACCAAATACGGCTTTTTATGAAGTATGCAACTTAAAATTCAACGGTAATGAAGTTTATAACGGGTTGAGGGTTGATTCTGCGCGAAACGTTTCAATCGCACAGAATATTTTTAGGGAAGGTGAATATGGGATTTCGGGAGATAATGCTTATAATTTTACAATCGAGCAAAACACCTTTCGTGAGATTAATGGAGAAATTTTTCATTTTCGCTATTATTCCGTTGCCCCGTATACACACGATAAATTCTGGCTTACAATTCCCACTAATACAACAGAACTGATTCAGAAAAATACCATTTTTGTAGCAGGACCTGGCTTGTGGAGAAATTTGCCATCAAATATTATTACCAAGGGAAATATTATTATTCCACATCTTGGATTTTTAATATTATTAATTGTATCGCTTTATTGCCTATTGACCATTCTCTACGGTTTCTGGATAAATCGAAGGAAAGTGAAATTCATTCAAAAACTTAACTTCAAATTGTCAAGTCAAGAAAATTTGTATCCTAATGAGAGCAATTTTCAATTACTGACAAAAATGGAGAAAAGTAAATTCTTGCAAGTATCAATCTTAATATTTACTCTTTGGGGTATCTATGCAAGCTTTGTTTACTCTGAGATATATTTCATGGGAGACTTGGTGTCTTCTTTCATATATCTTTTTACAAAGACGAATTATCAATCAAATCTTTCCCTTATGACTTTATTAAGCAATGTAGAATTTACAATCTTCGGTTTTTTATTATGTTACTTCACGTACCTTAAATTTCACAAAATAAACAAAGTTCCGAAAGTTTTACCGCCGTTTCAGCAAAGTTTCACTAAAAAAGAGAGAGTTTTGACTGTTGTTGCTATTGCAGGATTGATTATTTTTCTCATCTCACTTATCATTTATACTATGGTTGTGATTTACAACGGAAATTATCCTGGTGTTGCTCTAATTATTGGAATTTTGAGTGTAACTATTTTCATGATTAATTTGGTTCTCAAAATTGCCCGGAAAACTCACTATCTCGCAATTGAATTATTATTGCTCGGAATTATATTCATTGTGGGATATATTCTAATTGTCAATTCGATCGATTCATCAATTATTTCGATGAAGCCACCCCAGGAAGTTTATTCAACTGGAAAACTTCTCACGTGGGGTTTTATCATTATGGGGTGTATCGCAGAGTTACGTGCCTATATAGGTGTAGATGATTTTAAAATGGAGCAAGGAGGTAAAAATTTCGATGGAACAGAGAAAGGAAATCAAAATTGAAGAGAATAATTCTAATTCTTATAAATCTAAGAACGTATCAGAACAGACTTCTTCAAATTCCGATGAAGGAAATTCCTTACCTCTCTTAGTTTTGAATGATCTCTTGAAGGTACCTATTCGCTTCAATATAATGTTTCTTCTCTATACTTATGAACGCTTAGGGTTTACCCGTTTGCAGCATTTACTTAAATGCTCTCCAGGAAATTTGAATCATCACCTAATAAAGCTGATTGAAGCGGGTTGGATTGCTGATACCATCGTTTTTTCTCCGCGTCCTTTGAAAATTTTCAAGATTACTCCAGAGGGCAAGGATGAATTTAGTGATTACGTGCAGCATTTACAAAAAATTATTAAAAATCTGCGATAAGCTATTTAAACAATACATCTTTTTCCTTAATCACTAATTAGCATGGTTTTTTGCCCGTTTTTTCGGTTTTGAACTACTACGGCAGATAATATTACCAGTATTCCCCCGATTAGCATCCTAACCGTGAATTCCTTGCTTAAAAACAAAACACTATATACTGTAGAAACAACCGGCATAATAAATCCTGTATACACCACATATTCGGTTTTTACCTCATTTCCGGAAATTCCGACTAATTGAATCACATAAGCCAAACCCGTACAAACAACACCTAAATATACCATGATTGCCCATTGACCCAGAGAAAGAACCATAATTTGAGTAGCCAACCCAGTTCCAAACGCGAAACTTACTAAAATAATTGAGCTGATAACCAAGACTGATGCAATTGAATAGAGTGGAGGCATTTTTTCTGCAATAGGCTTGGAAAAACTGCTGTAAGCACCCCAAGATGCAAAGGCAACTATTGAAATTATATCTCCTTTAATTTTACCTGCGGAAAATGAGAATTTGTCATCTGTGATAAGGAATAAAACTCCAATGATGGCGATCGCTATGCCGAATATAAATTTCAGTTGTGGTTTTTGCTTGAAGAAAAAATAATTTAATATTATTACCCATATAATTGATGTTTGGGCAATTATCGATTGATTTATAGGAGAAGTAAATTGTAATCCATAAAATTGTAAAATATATGACAATGTAAACGGACCTAGCGCAAATAAGAACAAAGCTTTAAAATGAGTCCGAAAAGCCAATAACCAAGCTTTAATTTCTCCTTTTATCCCTAAAAATATGATGAGAACAATACTTCCCATCAACACTCTTAAGAAGACGAAACTATATGAAGAAAGAGGTGGCATCACTATCGTGGCGAATGGGAAAGTAAGCCCCCAGATGAAGTAAGCTACGAATGCTAGAAAATAGTGTGTTGCAGTTTTCATTCCTTGAGAAAATTAACCTTTCAAAAGAATAAAATTTTTTGAAATATTGATTAATAATGCTATTCTTTAAATAAAGAAGGGAGAATTAATTTATAGTGACACGAAAACCAACTTACGGTTTAATTGCTGAGGATATTGCCCACAAAGGAGTTTACTTACTTGAGAAATCCGATTCATTATTAGATGTAATTTCCGTAATGGATAAAAAATTAATTTCTGCGGTAATTATTGAAGATATCGAAAGTCTGGGGCAATATTACATTATTTCCCATACTCAAATTATTAATTTCCTCGCAAAGTACTTTAAGTCTCCAAGGAAATCTCAAAGGAGTAAATCAAGACATCAGCACACATTAAATTCACTATCAGAAATAAAAGCCAAAGAATTAATGCGTGGACCGCTTACTTTGATTCCAAGAAGTACACCTATAGATGAAGTCGTGCATTTCATGAATAAGATGGGATACAAACGAGTTGTGGTAGGAAATGAGTACAATCAACCCATTGGTATCATTTCCACGAAAGATATAATTCGATGGACTACAGATATTCTTCCAAAAGGTCATCCCATAATGATTTTTATTCAAGAGACTAAAACAGGACTTGTTCTTGCTAGTCACATGTTCAGGGATGATGTAGCAGAATCCTATATAGATCTTCTTGGAGGTACTTTATCTGCAATTGAGAAAATAACCGATGAAGTATTAAAAAATTCTGGAAATTTACGCTATATTGAAAAAGATTATTATGATATCATGTTTGAAGCTAATGAGTATATAACCGTTATTTTAGTCTGTGATGAATCATCAATTGAACTGCGAATCAAATTACGCGCCTTTATGCGACGATTTATGGATCAATACTCCCAAGAGTTAGAATTACGAAAAAAAACGAATTATGTGAGAGAAATCTCACTGTTTAAACTGCGGCCGTTAATTGAAATATTAGAAACCGATTAATCAAACAATTTTCTCAGAGTACTCGGGTAGTTACCGTCCCATCTGCTTGTCCGAAATAAGCTTTCACTGCCATACCTATAAAAAATCCCGTTTCTACCACTCCTGGGATCAGTTTCAGCTGTTTATTCAAAGTATTTGGATCTTTGATAATTCCGAATTCTGCATCCAGTATGAAATTGCCGTTATCAGTAACCACTGGTCCTGCTTTGTTTTTTGCCATCCGTAGCACTGTCTTTCCGCCCAATTTTTCGATCTTTTTCTGAATCGGGACATAAGCAAATGGGATAACTTCAATGGGGATTCCTTTGTGCCATTGTTCTCCTAAATATTGAGACTCTTTTCGAAAATCAGCAACAATGACGAGTTTTTTACTGTTACTTGCCACAATTTTTTCCTGCACATGACATCCTCCCCCTCCTTTAATCAAATTTAAGTGGGAATCTACCTCATCAGCACCATCGATATCGACATCAATTTCTGGGTATTGTGATAGTGTTCCTAATGGTAAACCCGCTTCTACTACCAATTGAGTGGATTGAAAGGAAGTAGGGATGCAAGTTACCTGCAATTTTTCTTCTTTTACACGTTGAGCTAAGCGTTCAACTGCATAGACTACGGTAGATCCACTTCCGATACCTAAAACCATATTGTCTTGAACAAATTCATCCACCGCCGCATATCCGGACTTTTTCTTAGCTTCTTCAATATTAGATGAATCCATGAGATAACTAACAATTGTTATGCAAAAAATTTATTGAATTTAATATCTTTTTCATCATATGAAATATGCGGAAAAGCTTGCTGAAATTCTGGCAAAAATAATCGATCATCCGGAGCTTACAGCATCCAAATTGAACCGCTTTATCGAATCTGCAAAAAAAAGCGTTGATGCGGATTTCACTATCATTTGTTTTAAGCTTCAAAAAATCTTGGGCGAAAAAGGTCCAGTTATAGCTGAAACCGTTGCAAAAAAATTCACTCCCGAAATATTGTCTCAATTTCCTTTAATAACTAGAGTAGAAGCAGAAGGGGCTTATTTGAATTTCACTATAAATAAATCTATCATGGCTCAAGATGTTATTCGGCTTGTAAATGAAGACGTCCACCAGTATTCGATTTCTCAGCGAGATCCCAATTTTCAACCCCAAAAAATTGTTATCGAATATCCTTCTCCAAATACTAATAAACCCTTACATTTTGGCCACGTTCGTAATATGCTTCTTGGTCAATCTTTGGCGAAACTTAACCGCAAGATGGGACACAAAGTTTTTGAGACAAATCTTCTCAATGACAGAGGAATTCACATTTGTAAAAGTATGTGGGCTTATCAACGATTTGGTAAAGGAAAAACTCCTGAATCTGAAAACCAAAAACCAGATCACTTTGTGGGGGATTATTACGTTAAATTTAATCAAGAAGAAGCCCGTCGCCGTAAAGAAGTGGAAAATTTAATCAAGGAGCTTGAAACTGAGAAGAAAAAAGATGCACCTGAACAAAATTCTTTAAAAATAACACAATTAGAAGAAGAAATAGATAAATCTCCATATGGACAGATGCAAAATGAACTTAAACAGATGTTAATTGATTGGGAAAATAATGTTACAGAAGTGCGTGCAATATGGAAAAAAATGAATTATTGGGCTGAAAAGGGATTTAAAGAAACATTTTTAAATTTCAAAATTAGCCATGATAAAACGTACTATGAGAGCCAGATTTACGATAAGGGTAAAAGTTTGGTTCTAAAAGGATTAGAAAATGGCATATTCGAAAAATTCCCTGACGGCGCAGTAATCGTACGCTTTTCTAAGAAGGGTCTACCCAAACAAAAAGTTTTACTACGCAGTGATGGTACATCACTATACATCACACAAGATCTCTATTTAGCTTATCAGAAATATCAAGATTTTGCTTATAATGAATCCATTTATGTGGTTGGAAATGAACAAAATATGCAAATGAAGATTTTATTTGAATTGTTGAGTCAACTCGGGTTACCTACCAACAATGTTCACTACTCATATGGTATGATATATCTAAATTCAGGTAAAATGAAATCGCGCGAAGGAAAGGTAGTGGATGCAGATAATGTCATATCAGACTTGACAAAATTGGCAGAAAAGGAAATTTTAAAAAGAGATCAAAATATCGATGAAGTTGAACTGAAAAACCGGGCGAAGAAAATTGCTATGGCTGCACTCCGTTTCTTTATTTTGAAATATGAGTATTCTCGGGATTTTCTGTTCGATCCCGAGCAGAGTATCTCCTTTGATGGAGAAACAGGTCCGTATATATTATATGCTTATGCTCGTATTTGTTCAATTTATCGAAAGGTTAAAGCAAAAGGAATGGATATTCCGTTTGATCCTAATAGAGACATGGTCAATAATGAGTTTAAAATAGAAAAAGTAGATTTCGGTCTCTTGCAAGATCAAGAAGAAACAGCATTGATTTACTTACTTCATCAATATCCCCAAAAAATGAGTTATTCTTGCTCAACTCTTCGTCCTCATGAATTAATGCGGTATGTTCTTGAAGTGGCTCAACAATTCACCCGCTTTTATCATGCTTGTCCAGTATTGAGCGAAGAGACTAAATTGAAGAACGCCCGATTGGCTCTTTGTGAGACCACACGGCTTGTAATCAAGGACATCCTTAATTTATTCGAAATTCAAGAATTAATTGAAATGTAATAAGAAGAAAAAATATGTATAGTTAAAGTTCATGTTCGTAGTGATCCCATTCACTCTTTTTTATACCTAATTTCATTAATATTGAAAGGAAATTGGAATCTCCATGCTTTTTGGCATATAGAGATACTTTTTTAATTTTCATGGTTTTCTTTAAATAACTAAAAAGTTCTCGAAAAATCATTTCTTCAATCCCTTTTTTAAAAGCATCTTCTTTGCGGGTAATCACATCGTGAAGAACACAATGCTGTCGTCCTAAATAATCATTCCAGATACTGAAAAATCCTGCTCCAACAATTTTATCATCTTCTTTTGCGACTACCATAGCATTTCGCAGGCGAAGATCCCGGCTACGTTCTTCTATTTCCTTGTTGAACTTTTCAAGATCAACTTCACCCACACGATATTCAAATGCTTTCAGTAAAGCTTCCAATTGCTCTTTATCTTTGCGTGGATTATATCTTGCAATTTTAATTTCTGCCATATTAATCTTCCTATAATATTTTCTATATTTCTCTATTAGTATCTATCTTTAAAAAAAATGATGCTCAAAATTTAATATAACATGAAAATTCCAATTAAGAAATGGACTTCAAGAGCTAAATTGCCTAAAATTGCTAAAAATGGAGACGCGGGCGCCGACTGCTTCATTCATGGGTTTAAAAGAATTGTGAATTCCACAGAAAAGATTTTAGAAGAACTTGAGGTAGATGAGTACACTCTTCAACCATTAGAACGAATTTTATGTCCATTGGGATTTGCTACTGCGATACCCGAAGGATTTTATGCCGCAGTTGTCCCAAGGAGTGGACTTTCACTGTGGAAAGGGTTATCAATTGTTAATTCTCCTGGTACCATTGATGCGGGTTATCGTAACGAATGGGGTGCTATTGTAGTAAACATATCCAATTCGCCAGTGACTTTGCATAAAGGTGATAAAATCTGCCAACTGATAATTCGCAAAATGGTGGATTATGAATTCGATGAAGTTGCCGAATTACCGAGTTCGGAACGGGGTTTGGGTGGTTTTGGTTCGACAGGGTATTGAACATAGCGTAGTTCACTTGTAGTACGTATAAATATCCGCCCTAAATCTTCTGTATACGGGCACTTAATTTGTATTACATTTGAATTTCTTTTTGATTTAATTTAGTATTTTTTATGTTCTTTTGATATATTATTTTCTTTT
>Ga0164318_10005323_pt1 | contig 12439 bp, 8 predicted proteins | sample GuaBasSedimGuay9_FD_113734 | JGI IMG/M metagenome (GOLD analysis project Ga0164318, IMG submission 113734) | Subseafloor sediment microbial communities from Guaymas Basin, Gulf of California, Mexico - Guay9, Core 4571-4, 0-3 cm | ecosystem: Environmental > Aquatic > Marine > Hydrothermal vents >... | reverse complement strand
GACCCCGAAGTGTCGTTTATCATGGATATCGGGGGCCAGGATATGAAAGCCATATTTATTGAAAACGGCGTAATCAACCGTATCGAATTAAACGAAAGCTGCTCATCCGGCTGCGGTTCATTTATTCAAACTTTTGGCAACACGCTGGGGTTTACCGTGGGAGAATTTGCCACCAAAGCCATGAATGCTCAAAACCCTGCTGATTTGGGAACTCGCTGTACCGTATTTATGAACTCTAAAGTTAAACAATCGTTACGCGAAAATGCTTCGATAGATGATATTTCGGCAGGCTTGGCAATTTCGGTTATTAAAAATGCTCTTTACAAGGTACTTAAACTTCGTGATGTTGACGAGCTGGGTAACCATATCGTGGTACAGGGTGGCACCTTTAAAAACCCTGCCGTTCATCGTGCTTTGGAAGTTCTAACCGGAAAACAGGTTATGTGTACCGATATGCCCGAACTAATGGGAGCTTACGGTGCAGCCCTTATTTCGAAAAACGAACATCAAAAACAAGCTGCAAAAGAAATAGATGAAAACGAAATAAAAACGATAAACAGCGTAAGCAAATACACTACCAGAAATATCCACTGTAGAGGGTGTAATAATAATTGCAGTATTACCAAATTTACTTTTGACAATCACAATATCTATTACTCCGGTAACAAATGCGAATCGATTTTTTCAAACTCAGGAGATAAAAAAACCACAGGTTTTGATATGTTTAATTATAAATATAACCTTTTATTCAATCGCCCGCTTGTGGAGAAATCGTTGAATGGCAACCCTAAAATTAAAATAGGTATTCCTCGAGTACTGAACATGTACGAAAACTACCCGTTTTGGAACAAGCTGTTAACATCACTTGGTTTTGAAGTTGTATTATCAGACGAATCAACCGATAAATTATACGAAAACGGACAGGGAACCATCATGTCGGATAATATTTGTTTTCCTGCTAAACTGGTACACGGCCACATTTTATCGCTTGCTGAAAAAAGAGTAGATAGAATTTTATACCCCATGGAATTTTTTCAGAAAAACGAATTCGATCAAGCCGATAATTCTTATATGTGTCCCATTGTAAGTGGTTACGCCGATGTTATCAAAAACAGTATCAACCCGATGAAACAGTTTGGTATCCCCGTTGACAGCCCTGTTATTAATTACAATGATGAAAAACTACTTTTTGATGCTTGTTTTGATTTGGTAAAAAAACTTGGCGTAAAAAAGAAACAATTAAAGCCGGCTTTTCATTCGGCACTCTTAGAGCAAAAAAAATATAAAGCCGATATTCGAGCAAAAGGAGACGAAATAATTCAAAAAGCAAAGCAAAACAAACAAGGAAATATTACGGTTGTATTAGCCGGCAGACCCTATCATAGCGATCCGCTTATTAATCATAAAATACCGGCAATACTAACCAATCTGGGTGTTGATGTCCTTACCGAAGATGCAGTTCCTCTTGCCAGAAAAACAAATTTTAACCATTTGCAGGTCATCAGTCAATGGTCATATCCAAACCGTATTTACAATGCAGCCCAGTGGGTTGCCGAACAGGGGCAAGAATTTCAGTTTATACAATTAAACTCATTTGGATGTGGCCCTGACGCCATCTCGGTTGATGAAGCTGCAGAAATATTACGAACAGGAAATAAGATTGATACTGTTATCAAAATTGACGACATCAACAGCATGGGCTCCGTTAAGCTAAGATTACGCTCCATGCTTGAATCAATAAGAATCAGAGAAACGAAAGATATTTCGCAACCCAAAGAAAGGATTAACACCCCATCATTTTCCAAAAATGATGCTGACAGAATCATATTAGGCCCACACTTCTCCGATTTTTACTCTCCTTTTTTGCCGGCCATATTTAAACTAGCCGGTTACAACTATGTAAACCTTCCTCCCGCATCAAAGGCTTCGGTCGAATACGGTCAAAAATATTCTAACAACGAAATTTGCTACCCTGCCACCCTGGTGGTGGGTGATGTAATACAGGCACTTAAATCGGGAAAATACGACAGGGCTAAGGTTGCCGTGGGAATAACCCAAACGGGAGGACAATGCCGTGCAACTTCATACCTTTCGTTAATAAAAAAAGGAATGATTGCCGCCGGGTACGCCGATATTCCGGTGATAGCCATTGGCACCAGCGGCAAAACACTTAATCCGCAACCCGGATTCAAATTAAACTGGAAAAAGCTGTTACCCATCACTTTGGCCGGAATCCTTTTTGGCGATGCAATGGCAAGCATGTTTTACTCAACCATAATACGTGAAACCATAAAAGGAAGCACCAAGCAGCTTATGGACGAATATTACAGGATGGCTTACAAACTCATCGAAAAAGCCGACGTTAAAGGAATTTATACACTATTACAAGCAGCTGTTCACGATTTTAATCAAATCGCCATCGACTACACCGCCAGGCCAAAAATTGGTATCGTGGGTGAGATTTACATTAAATACAACTCTTTTGGTAACAACAACGTGGTGAACTGGCTTATTGAGCAAGGTATTGAGGTTAAAGTACCACCTTTGATGGATTTCTTTATTCAGGATTTTGTAAACATCAAAACCAATAAGAAGATGCATCTTCGTCAATCTTCCATTAGTGATTACCTGCTGTGGTTTTTAGAAAAATATGCACTTCGCTACATTCACAAAACCGATTTAATCATGCAATCCTATCACTTTCACGAACCTCAACATTCTATTATCAACATGAGCCAAAAAGCAGGACAGATTATTTCGCTGGCTAACCAATTTGGTGAAGGGTGGCTAATTCCTGCCGAAATGGCTGCTTTTGCCGAAGATGGAGTTAATCAGGTTGTCAGCCTTCAACCTTTTGGGTGTATTGCCAACCACATTGTATCAAAAGGAATAGAAAAAAAAGTTAAAGAGCTATATCCCGAGCTAAGTTTATTATTTTTGGATTTTGATAGCGATATTAGTGAAGTAAACATTATCAACAGGTTGCAGTTTATTATTATGGCGGCCAAAGAGAATTTGATAAAGAAACAACAAAAAGAGCTGCTTTTCAGCTGAGAGACCGCGATTTGGAGTAAAACAACAAAAAAAGTCAATTATATATAACAAACAAAACAACATGAAAGTATTAGCAATATTTGGAAGTCCCCGCAGAGAGGGCAACACGGCACAAATGATGGAATCGGCATTATCAGCCTTTCCCAAAGAGGCAGAAATACATGAGCTATATTTGGGCGAGCTAACCTTTTCGGGCTGCGGCCCATGCCGCGAGTGCAAGGTAGTTGGTAATTGCGTAATTGATGACGATATGCAGCAGGTTTACAAAGAGATGATTTGGGCCGACATCATTCTATTTGGCACACCGGCTCAATTCTCGGATGTTAGTGCAGATATTAAAAAGCTGATGGAACGTACCTGGTGGATGAAGGGCGCCCTTATTAATAAAATCGGCGGGTATGTTATTTCCGGAAGACGCTACATGGAGAGCGCTCAAAATACGCTTCACGCTTTTATGCTGCGCCACCGCATGATTTTGGGAGGAAGCGGTGCCCTCGGGTTTACCTTTACCGAGATGGGAACACTCGAAAACGATCCGCTGGCCTTGCGTGACGCCTATTACACAGGTGTTAGATTAGTGGAAATGTATGAACTGATTTATGGTGGGCAATAGCAGAATAACTCTATCCGGACTTACCAACTCCTTAACAAATAACTTTTAATTCAACTCTTTTTTCAAAATATCAATATTCCTCCTGTTCTCTTTCGAGTGGATAGAGTTAAAAAGAATGCGTTTATCGTACTTGGTAAGATGCCAGCTTAGAGGAACATGCTTATCGCCGCCACCAAAAGCGAACGTCATCATTTTAAATTTACCGGGCAGCACCTTTTCCAACGAACCCACAACCGGCAGGTAGTTGTCTTCCTGAATATTTATCCAATCGGTAAAAACACTACCAAGCGGGCGAAGCATGCTTTTTATGGGACTTGAAATATAATGATAATCGACCTTTGTATTTTCATCCAGACGAATTAAAATAACCCCCGAAGTATTTTTTTCAATCCACTGTTTAAATTCCATCACGAACAGGTATGCAGTAATGAAACCGAAATTATCGTTCAGCCCGGCATCAATAAGGTAAATTTCAGGTTTTCCCGGTAACTCCACGTCAGGACTAACATACGGAAAGGTTGCGTTCATCCTGATAGCCGAAAGATAGCGAAGGCTATCGGGTTGAAAGCGGGCGTAGTTATGCCGTAATTCAATATTTTTAATTTGCATTCCCTCAGGAACCTTTGTAAGATACGAAACGCCCACCGAAGAGATATACAATCGTGATCCCACGTTTTCGATGGCGGGTGTTAAAATCATCATGGGAATGATTGCTTCCTGCACCGGCTTCCGGTAATCGGCAAGTGGTTTATCCAATATGTTACCGATATTTCTGTTTAAGGTTTCTTCAAAAATATAAGCACGATCCTTAAAATAAGTCTTGTTGTTATATCTAAATGTTTGCAACCTGAAAAACCAATCGCTCATGGAAAAGGTATAAAAAACCGGATTCAAAATATCTTTGGAAAGCCGGTTTGTTTTGTCAATGGAAAAAACATGCTGTTCTTTGCCTTGTTGATATCTCAAATAATTCTCGCGCAGACAGGCTGCTCCCAGCATTCCTCCGGATGCTCCCGTGATAAGCCCCACATGATTCAAAAGTTTTCCGTTTAAAACACTATCGGCGTAGCCAAGCGCGTAGTAAGTCCATACCGCCATTTTTAGCCCTCCCCCACTGGCGCATATAATTACCATTTTTGGTTTCGATTTACTACCGTCCACAGAGCTGTTTTTCTTTTTCCATCGATTGAGAATATGAATAGTATTTAACGAATCCTGCCTGAAATTTCCATGACTGAACAGATTGACAGACTCATTTTTAGAATAATCCATTCCATAGGCCGAGTTGCTATACTTCATCATGTTAAAAGGCGAAAAATAGCCAAACAGAAAAAGAACAGAAAAAATTACCACGACAGTCCATTTTCCAAACACGATGTAAAAAAGGCTGGTCGTCAATAACAATACGGTAAGTAAAATTAGAAAGCTGGCTCCGGCAGGAATTATTAGTTCAGGAACATCTTTTATTAAACCTCTAATAATTACCAATACTAAAACAAAAGTAACATACGAGAATGCATTGACATGCTGATATTGAAATACCTGTTTAAATTGCTGTCGCGTAAAATGGGTATACTTGCCAATGGGGCGGATTTTGAAAAAGGAAAGAAGATAAAAGCCATCCTTAACTCCCATGTCATTTTCGATGGGCGACTCCTTAATTTTATTATCGGCATCTTTATCCGTTAAATATTTTAACAAATGAAAGTTAAGCTTGTTACTAATTTTTATTTTGAGACGCAAATATCGAATCAGTCTTGGCACAATCTTAACAACCAGGTAGAAAAAGCCAAACGACAAGTAAACAAATACAACCACTCCCAAAAGAAAGGCCAGCAAATGAAAAACGATGACTCCCGCTGACTGGAGTTCATACCTGGCTTGATAGGTCGCACTGATTATCAAATAGAGCAACAAATATGCTAACGGAATAGCGGAGTTATTAATGGCATACCTGTAAAAAGGTTTAGATAAGCGCACAATAAAGGGATGCCGGTGCGCCATCACCACGTACGACGCGATATGAAAAGCCATGATAAAGCTCCCTGTGGCCAACCCGACAAACATGAAAGCCACCACGTTAACAGTACCCATGTACTCGGGGGTAAGAAACAGAGTTTGAACACCAAATTTTTCGCCTGCCACCCCGGTGATAAACAAAAAGGGCAAAAGCCACGAGAGCAAAATAAGTCGATTAAATTTGAGGTAATCTAGTAATAAGCGAACCGGAAAAAAAGAACCCAAATTCTTTAAAAAGTAAAACATATATTTGGATTTTAATACCATATAAAGTATTTTTCATTTTCTGCCGGCAAAAGTATTTCGTAATATCAACGTTTAGGGGATACTGCCTGTATTAAGGCTTAATTTTTTGATAACACCTTCAAAATAATAGTTTTCATTTCGTTACAAAAAGTATCGTGGTCAAAACTTTCCGAATTTAATATCATTTCGATGTTTAGCGTAACCGGAATCCCCATGTAAAGTCTGGACAGGTTTTCAACATCAATGGTATCGTCCCAGATTCCTTCGGTAATACCATCCAGCACAATTTTGGTAAAATATTGTTTTTGTGATTTATAAATTGAATCCATGGTATGCTTCAGCCCTTCATCGTTTTGATACGAAGCCTCGGTAAACAAAAGTAACGTAATGCCTTTTTTATGATAAAGAAAGTTGAGTGTAAAAGTAATGTACTCATCCAGCCTCAATAACGGGGACTTATCGGTTTCTGCAATGTTTTTCAAATGACCTACCATTTGGGTATTTACATCTCCGATAATATCCTCAATCATTGCTTTTTTGGAAGGGTAATGCCGAAACAGAGCACCTTCGCTAACCCCTACTTTTTGAGCAAGATATCTCGTTGAGAGTTTGTGCATACCCTCCGTAAAAACAATATCCAGGATACTCTCCTTAATCTCTTCACGTCTTTCGTCGCCAGTTTTCCGTACTCTTTTTGTTGCCATAATTTGCTAAATTAACGCTATTTATCCAATATTTTAATCACCAACAGAAAAATCTGTAAACAAACCGAATCATTGGGTAATTTTCCCTTTTCAAGGTTTATTTCAATGTTCAAAGTAGTAGGAATACCCATATAAAACTCCGAAAGTTTTTCGGGAGAAACGGAAGTATCCCAAATACCTTTCACCATGCCATCGGTAACTATTTTGCAAAAGTACTTTTTTTGCAGATGAAAAATATGTGAAAGCGTATTGAGTAATTTTTTATCATCGTTATAAGAAGCCAGTGAGAACAGGAGAATATTAATTCCACGATGACTTGTAAGATAACTGTAATGATGACAAATAAACAATTTAAGTCGCTTTTCGGGAGATTGTTTACTCAGGGCAATTTTTTGTAAATCCTTAAGCAATTCCTCTTCAACATCGTAGGCAATACTTTGAAATATTTCGTTTTTCGATCCGAAATGACGGTATAGAGTACCCTCACTCAAACCTGCCCGTCTGGCAAGGTTTTTTGTTGTCAGATGTCTAATCCCATCCGTTACAATAATATCAAAGAGCGCCTCTTTAATTTCTTTTTTCCGTGTTTCAGCTACTTTTGACGACATGACAACGATGTTGTTCTAATTATAATCTGCAAGTTTACAACCATGCACAGACAAAAACCTGTCAGACCTGCCTAAAATACCCGACAGGCTTTTAAACTGCTCATCCTTCAAAACTATTTTCCCAAATGATCGATAACCAATTGCATGGCACTGGTGGAAGTACTGATAACCGTGGTCCCTTTCACAAATCTTGCCAACACAATTGCTTCCAAAATTTCCTCCGGGCTAATACCTTTCCTAAGCGCCACTTTAGTGTAAGTATCAATACAATTTTCCACCCCGAGTGCTGCACTTATAGCCAAACTCATCAATAATTTATACTTCAGTGGAATTTGATCGCCTGACATGGCAAACTGTTTGTTTGCAGCATGTTCGCGAACAATTTTCTCATTTAATTTTGCCAGGTTTTTCATAGTTAACGGGGTTTCTCCCAATTCTTCTGCCATCATTTTAAGCATTTGTTCCATGCTTGGTTTGCTTTGTTCCATTTTATATAAATTTATAACTATTACTCCTACTATTCTACATTAATTAATAGCACCGTTTAAATAATCTAACTGTGCGTACTGAACCAAAAGCTCCTTTTTAATATTTAAAATGGAGGTTTGTATTTTTATAACATTAAGCTGCGCATCGTTTAGCTCGATATTGGTTATTACTCCGTTTTTATAGCCCACTTTAGCTATTTCGTATGCTTTTTCACCTACTTCAAGGCTTTCCTTTTCGGCTTCCATTTTTGTTTTTAAATCGTTAATATTTTCAACTGCTTTTTCATATTCAAAATGAAGCTTTAGCTTTATTCCATCTTTGTAATCCTGAAGTTTTTCGGAAACAGCTTTTACCTCATCAACTTTTCCTTTGGTAAGATTTCCATCGAAAAGATTAATCTTAACACCCACTCCTACAGCATAACCATTTCGCCAGGCAGCATCAAAGGGAGGGAAATCGCGGCCATGATAAATATGATAGTTACCAAAAGCAAAAACCACAGGCAGGTTTGCGGCCTGCTCCATTTTTTTCTTCTTCCCCATAAGCTTTATCATGCTTTCCAGCGACTGCACCTTATAGTTATTGGTTTGAATATGAGTAAGCCCTGCAGGTGTACTTAAGCCGGATACTACGAACATATCGTTAATGGAGCCGGTAAATACAACACTATCGCCGGCAGGCAACACAACAAGATTCTTCAAGGCTGTTAAAACAACATCTCTTTTTCCTTCCAACTCAATAATCTTACTTTTAAACCCTGCTATTTTACTTTTGAAATTCAAAACATCAAACTCCGAACGAACTCCCACGCTATAAGCTTTTTGCGCCAATTCAAGATGCCTGTTAAATTGCTGTAGAGCAAGCTTATAAACTTTAATTACCTCGTTAATAGTAATGTAATTATAGTAGGCCGTTTTGACCTTTTTTACCAGATCAGCTTTGGTTTCATCCAGGTTTTTGTTGTATAAAACATCCAAATCATGGGTTAAAGCCACTGCATTTTTCCTTTTATTTCCCGTGTAAAGGGGATAAACAAGGTTCATATCAAACGTTAATACATCACGGTCAAGATTTGGATAGGGAGCCATGGGATGCATGGTAATCTCATCACCGGTAGGCGTACCATTGTTCATAACGGGTACATTAACGCCTTCGAGAGGATACATGCCCGGCAGGTTGTTGGTGTAAAAGTATTTTGATAAAATAGATGCCTTGGGATAAAACGACGATTTAGCCTGCGTATTTTTTGCTTTAGCCACTTTTATCTGGCTTTGACCTGCATTGATGGCCGGGTTGTTAGCCAAAGCCATGTTGATGGCATCCTGCAAGGTCAATGTTTTCTGGGCTTTTAGATTAACACCAAAAAGTAGCCCGAAAACAATGATGATAAATGCTGTCTTTTTCATGATTGATTTTCCTCCATTTGAGATTTTGCATTTTCTTTTATTAATTTCTTTCTGCGATATATCCGCTCCAACTGTCCTATAGCAATTGATATGGCCGATAAAACAAGAAACAGACCGATATACATCCATAAGATATTCAGATGTTGATATACTGAACTTAGAGGCTGATGATGGTTAAAAACCGGATAGAGTGCCTGCAAATAATGTCGGAGCGGAAAAGCATTGCCAATTTTGTTGGGTATGTAGGCCAACTGCTCAATTGGAACCAAATACCCTGAATACATAAAGGCCGGCAATACAATTAATGTTATTAATCCTGCCAAAACAGCTCCGTTTTTTATGTTAAGGGCAAGAAAGTATGAAAGGCTTTCCATGGCCAATACCAACAACGAAATAATAAAACTTACTTCCCATATTATGTTTCTTTCGAAAGGAACTTTAAACAAATACATGGTTATAAAAAACGCTGTCGAAATAGCCGTTGAAACAATAATCCAACTTATAACAAATGGTGGAATCAATGCTTTCAGAGGCATCTGCCTCGGCAATTTGATATAGGGTATTTTGCTTCGAATCATTTTTAAATTAGCCATTAGTGCAAACAGAACTATTAACATGGAAACTATTTGCATAGCCAACCCCATAAAGGCCGGCAGCACAGACGATTCCATAGAGAGCCCGGGCGAATAAAAAATCCTTTCATTTATCTTCAAAAGGGGTATTTTCGGATGTCGCGTATTAGGCATCGAACCCAGTTCTTCCACACGCATTCTCATCCCCAGTTGGATGTTTAACGTCATGATGATTTTATTGAGCGTCATTAACGATACTTTCGGCACAATGGGGTTGGCCGTTCCGTTTAACACGGTAAGCAACGAAACACTGTGCTTATTCAGGATATCCTTATAAGCATGGCCGGGAATAACTACCCCGACATCCACCAAACCATCATCTACGAGATGCTGCAGGTTAAGATAATCGTATGCCTGTTGAGTAACATCAAAATACTGCGATTTTTTGATGTTATAAATAATGGAACGGCTTAGTGGCGACTGATCCTGATCAACAATGGCAACTCTGATTTTGGTTGGCGTACTTTTGTAGTACATTCCCGCCATCATACTAAAGAACAGGATTAGCGCCAACGATATCAGCACTATTCTCAGAATAATCGTTAATATTAATTTAATGGGTTTCATCGCTGTAATTATTTTTTTTTGCCGGCTTCAGGGTTAAATAGACCGATATTCCGGGTTTACATCTCATTTGATTACTAAGTATCAGCATTTTAACATCAAATGTCCGTACATCTCTTTCATCCCGCAAAGTGGTGGGTGTATGGGTGGCAAAGTTGGCCATAGGAAGAATTTGGATTACTTTGGCTTTAAGATTTAAACCTTTGCTGTTTGTTTGAAGCTCGAAAGTATCGCCCAAATTAATCTGATCCAAATAGGTTTCCGGAATACCAAAACGTGCCCATGTTCCCTGCGGGTCGGTTTCAATTACTACGGGCATCCCTGGGGGCATCATCTGATTTGGCTCCAACACCTTTACATTAACAATACCATCCATGGGCGCTCTTATAATCATATCATCGATGTTGATATCGAGTGCTTTTAAGTTAGCCATCAGCATATCGTAGCCCGTATTTATCTCATCAAGCTTTTGTTGAGGAACAGCCCCGGCTTCATAGAGTTCTTCCACCCTGTTTTTGTTAACACGAACATTTTTCAATTTCGCCAACAGAGCTTCACGCTTGGCTTTTAATACCCGTGCATCTAAAGTGGCTACCGTATCACCCTCCGAAAGGGTATCTCCCTCATCCACCCATATTTTTTCGATGCGGCCGGGAATACGCGTAGTTACATTTACCTGTGTACTTTCGATATACCCCTGAAACACAGAATCTTTTATTTTGTTTTGATTATTCTCCTTACAGGAAGTGGTAATGCCTGCTATCAGAAGAGCAGAAATAAGGAACATTGCTAAACGTTTCATTTTAATTATATTTTTATTCATTAATTTATTAATTACCGAATTGGTATGTGCAGCAACGTACTCCTCCAGTTTATTTAACATCTCATCTCCTTCCGTTTTGCTACTATGGCTGGTAAGAATAGTTATGTTGTAAGTTTTGTACCACGATAGTTTTACAAACTCATGAACCGCCCTTACTGCCGGATGACTACCATCGAAAGCAATAAGTACCTTTTTAATCGGTTTAAATTGCCTTGGCACAACAAAAATCGGCGTTCGGGTGTGATGTATAATTTTTGAAACTGTTTTTTCAGGTGTTTTTGATGTTTCAAAATGGAAAAAGTTACGCATTCCGGTAATAATCAAATCGGCATATTTACCGGCTTCTTCAACAAGAAGATCTGGCCGCCCAACCATTAGTTTGCCCGAATAATTCAAACTATTTTCTTTAGAACCCTTTTTATAATGCCTGAGTTCATTTTTGGCCTTTTTCATGGCATCGTCCATTAACCTCCGCTCTTCGAGCAGATGCTCTTCATTTCCGAGAGGGAGTGGCACCGTGGTTAACACAGCTTTACTCAAATCTAAATCATCAATTATTGCCAGACCGTCAATAATAACTTTGTTGTTTTGATCTATCTTCAAAGCATACTCGAAAGCTGCTTTGGTATAGTCGGACGGATCAATAGGAATAAGAATTTTATGCATGACATTTATTTTTTTTAATTCAACATAAAATCAAACTGAATCATCACCTTGTATTTTGTCATCCATGCATTATTTTGAAAAACAGAATAGGGCACGCCAAACCTGATATACATTAAGTTTAAGTATTTATACCAACCCCCAACATAGAGGTTCACCGCATAATCTTTTGAATTGGGAATTTCACTTCCGTTTTTGTAATCAGTAAAATTATAGTAGGTGTTTAAACCTCCTTCTACCCCAAAATGGCCAATTTCAGTAGGAAAGGTTTTTTGCAGTGTAACAAATAACCCTGTTTCATCGCCGGTAGTAATGTCCGAATGGTTGGTGCGATATTCGTAATAACCGCTGTACCATAAATCGAACTTGTTGAATTTATGTAAACCGTTAACAGACAGCATAAATCTGAAAACGCCCAACCCCGTGGGATAATCCTGAGCGGTCATGGTACTTTTCCCAGTCGGAAAAGTGGTTTTTAACTCAAGCGAAAGAAAATCTTTCCTCGTCCCGGTACCATTTAAAAGTTGCCAGACAGCCCCTAATTGCACATCGCCCAAACCAATTCCTTTTTGAATGCCCATGGGCGAGTAATGATGAATATCGACAACCGGAAGTACT
>Ga0164318_10005322_pt1 | contig 12439 bp, 7 predicted proteins | sample GuaBasSedimGuay9_FD_113734 | JGI IMG/M metagenome (GOLD analysis project Ga0164318, IMG submission 113734) | Subseafloor sediment microbial communities from Guaymas Basin, Gulf of California, Mexico - Guay9, Core 4571-4, 0-3 cm | ecosystem: Environmental > Aquatic > Marine > Hydrothermal vents >... | reverse complement strand
CCTACCAGACATAGTGTTTTTTCAAAAAGTTCAGTACGTTTAAGCTCTTTTTTTATCCATTTCCCATCAGTCATACTGGTATGACCTTCTACTATTCTGTTAGGTACAGAAAGCATATGGGCAAAGGCAAGCTCTGCAACAGCTATGGAAGATGCTTTCGGAGTATTTCTAACAGTAATGCCCTTACTCTCTGCATATTCCTTATCAATATTATCTATACCTACTCCACCACGAACAATCAATTTAAGATTTTTAGCTTTATCAATATATTCTTTATCACATTGCGTTTTACTTCTAATAAGAATTACCTGAGCGTCAACCATTCGTGATTTATCATCCGTTACCTCTCCAAAGCTGGAAAGTCTGCCGGCCAATGTAGAATCAAAGGCATCTGAAATCAAAATTAACATAGAATCCTCCTGCTGTATTTTATAATTATCGTATTCTCTTCTTAGGTAAATGTCAAATATTTATTGCATTTCTTATGATTACCAATTTTTTGTTTTTTGTAAAAAAACAAAAAAAAGACCAGTATTAAATACTGGTCTTTTTTTGGTCGAAAATTTTGTTTCTACTGATTAGTAGTTCTTCATTGCCTGAACTTTCCTCAGTTTTTTCATCTGTTTTCTTAGAAGGGCTTTATTTTTACGATTCTTGATTGTTGATGGTTTTTCGAAGTGTTCATTCTTTTTCCACTCTCTAATAATACCCTCTTTTTCAACCATTCTCTTAAAGCGCTTAATCGCTTTTTCTAAAGGTTCTGATTCATCTATTTTTACGAATGCTATGGGGAATCACCTCCTCTCTGACTACTCAGCCGTATGACTGTTCACTATACTCATAATTAGAGAATTGTCAATGATTCCAATCTTAAGTAAAAATTCCGGGTTTACAGATACTCCACCTACTCTAATTTCCCAATGGAGATGCGGGCCTGTGGCCAGACCGGAAGAACCCAAAGTTCCAATTACAGTATTTTCAGTTACACTTTCCCCGGATGAAACAAAAATTTCATTCATATGGAAAAAGACCCCATAAACTCCTGGCAGATACTCCAGAACAACACTGTTTCCGGTTATAATACGATTACCGGAAAATACTACATTCCCGGAATACCCGGCAGTTATGTTTGTTCCAACAGGAGCAGCTATATCTATTCCACTATGTATTGATCTTGAAATATCCCCATTAGAATAAATAAAAATTCTTCGATCTCCATACCATGAAGTAAAAACACCATTTTCCAGAGGTATTTTAAATGGATGAAAACTTTCTACAGAAAACATTCTGGATGTACCATAGATTTTATGAATATTTACAGCTTCAGAAGTAATTTTTGGATTAGGACTTGTTCTTAAAGATGTATTATCATAATTAAGAGAGATATTTTCTTTTTTAAACATATTTTCATGAATTAAAATTCCCCCAGCACTTACAACTGAGCCCTCACCATTCCTGATCTGTAAAGTATATTCACCAGCTTTAAGAGTTGAGTCCAGTCCGATTACAGCTGCATACCCTTTGAAATCGGAGGTATCTATTGGAAAAAAAACATTATGGGTAATATTTTCATTTAGGTTGTTCACAAGCTCAAGAGTATACGATTCAGCAGGTTGTTGACTCAAAACAGTAACGACATCCCCCCGATCAAAAACTGATTTATAATAGAAGTTTTGCTCTGCATGGATCCCTGTAGTTAAAAAGAAAGATGTGATTATTATAATGTAGAGAAATTTCATGTTTTTCCTTTTTTGTAATATTTATATCCAAATTACCACAACAAATCAGTATCACCTGCTGAACTTTGAAATGTATCAAAATCTTTGAAGCAGAAAACCATTTTACCCTATACTAATACTTTGAAGAATACTACTATTAAGGGAGAAGGATATGGCAATGGCATTAAGAAAAGAGGAATTATTTACAATAGGCGAATATGTTCAGGAACATTTAAAAGAATGGCTCCCGGAACAATCCTACAGAACTAAAGAAAGTATCTACCCTATAGAGCTGGGTGAACGTATGGTTAGAGTTGAAGAAGAACTTAAAAACCAGCGGGAACTTATGAAACAGGGGTTTGATCAAATTGATAAACGTATTGAACAAATGCAGCTTAATATGGATAAACGGTTTGAGCAGGTTGATAAACGTATTGAACAAATACAGACCAATATGGACCAAAGGTTTGAGCAGATTGATAAACGTATTGAACAAATACAGACCGATATGGACCAACGGTTTGAGCAGGTTGATAAGCGTATTGAACAAATACAGACCAATATGGACCAACGGTTTGAGCAGGTTGATAAGCAGTTCGATAATATAAATACCCGCCTGGAATCCATTGAAACAAAAATGTTTCAATTTATGGTATGGTCTACCGGGTTTACAGCCACTGTAGCGGGAATTGTTATTGCTGTTATTAAATTTACATAGACCGCTTAATATCCATTACAGTAAGCTGTAGTTTCTCAATATTCTGAAAGTAATTTCTTCCAAGGCGAAAAACAACATCCACTTTTTCTCCTGTAGTAAACTCAACATTTACTTTTTCTGCAGCTCTCCAGTAAATTGCAGGCCATTTAATAGAACCTGTGTTCACAAGCATTTTAACATGCTGTTGTTCTGTACGGCCAATTATTTCCATATTTTGAAGAGTAACTCCCCTTAAAAGAAATATTAAAGGAGGGTTCCCCTCTCCATAAGGCTCAAAGGTTTCTACAATAGATATAAGATCAGGAGTCATATATTTAAGAGGTAACTCAGCATCTATTTCAAGAGATTCAACTTTTTTGTCGGGAAAAACAAGTTTTTTGGCTTCTTCTGAAAACTTCCTTTGCAAATCTGTTAGTTTATCTTCTTTAAAACTAAACCCAGCTGCATAATCATGTCCACCATAATCAATAAAATAATCTTCAAATTTTGAAAGAAACTGTTTAACATTCACTTTTTTAGCACTGCGCATGGAACCCACAAGATGGGTTTCAAGATATGAAACAACTCCGGCTGGAACACCAAAAGTATTTGCCAGACGTGAAGCTATAATTCCTGTAATTCCTCTATGTATTTTTTTATCAACTACAAAAATCATTTTTTCATTTAATTCTTTAAAACTTCTTTCAGCTTTTGGCAACACAGATTTCCAGGCAGCTTCTCCAAGCTTTTTCCTCTCTTTGTTCATACTTACAATTTCTTCTGCTCTCTGCTTCTGTATTACAGGATCATCGGTAATAAAGAGTTCTGCTGCTTTCCAGGGCTTGCCTAAACGTCCGGAAGCATTTATTACCGGAGTAATTTGCCAGCCCAGGTCTGTAGTGCTTATCTTTTTTCCTAACAAATTCTGCTTAAAAAGCAGCTCATTTAAACCAAGGCGTTTTGAGTTATTAATCAATTTCATACCATGACGCAAGAGAATCCTGTTTTCATCCTTTAGGGGCATCATATCTGCAAGAGTTCCAAGAGCAACCAGATCCAGATTGTTTTCAAAATTTGTCTTCATAAGATCAATTTTACGGTAAATATATGTATTTAGCAGATTTAGAAAAATATCAATTTCTTCTATACTTTTTCCCAGATATCTGGATGATCTGCTCTTTTCTCTCATTTCAAGAATACTCATATTTTTGAGTTTTGGAAAATCTTCCCATATTTTGGGTGCAATATCCATTAACTCAAACTCTGTTTCTGTACCAAAAACTTTTTTTAGCATATTAGTTTGTAATTCTTCATCGTAAACTAGTATTTGTCTGTTATAGAGGAACTCTCCCAGTCGTGTTTTTTCTATTCTTACTACACCTGGAACTATATTTTCAGATATCCGCTCTATTTCGATCATATTCACTATGCGGACAGCATCAATAATAAAAGTATCATTACCAGGACGAATATTTAGAAGTACAATTTCTGACTTGTAGAGTTCATGTGTAGAAAATGAAAGTGCCCAAACTACTTTAGCAACTACTCCACAGGCAGCAAGATCTCTAAAAGGATAGCAGGAGTCATTACTTTTAGGATTAATTATTGCTACTGCAGGAGGAATATGATCTGATGGCAAATGGTGATCAATTACAATTGTATCTATCCCTTTCTCCCGGGCATATTCAATTTCTTTGTTATTTGATATCCCACAATCAACTGTTATAATTAAACTTCCATCCTCAGCAGCAAATTTATCGACACCTTCTATTGTAAGACCATATGGATCATTACCCAGGGGTAACGACCAGTCAGCATCTATACCTATACTTGCCAGGCCATTTTTTAAGATAACAGTAGAAGTTATTCCATCTACATCACGATCACCAAATATTTTAACTTTTTCACCTTCATCTACAGCCTGCCTAATTCGATCTACAGCATCTTCCATCTCTTCAAAAAGAAAGGGATTATGAGTATACCTTAGATCACTTTCAAGGTAGAATTTTAAATCCCCGGGTCTGGTTATTCCTCTGCGATAAAAAATTGAGGCTGTTAAAAGATCAAGTCCATATCTATCTGCAAGACTTTTGACTGAATCATTATCTATTTTCTTTTTATTCCATTCCATTTATCATCCTGCCTACCATTCTAATTGTGATACATCAATCCTTTTTTTAAAGTATTTAGAGGATACTCCACAATACCCTGAACCATTACAAATAATATATGTTTTAATGTATCTACAGATTTATTATCCAGCCCAATTTTCATACTTTTATCAAGAGCCAGTGTAGAAGTATATCTTAAATATTTAAGACTTCCTGTTGTAAACTGCAGCATATCCATTTTTGTTCTGCAGTTTGAACATACTATTTCATTATCTCTCTCATCAAACAGTACTGTTTCCGTATCTATAAACGACTTGCCACATCCTGAACAATTTTCAATATCCGCCTGAAATCCTGAGATTCCAAGATACCTCCATATAAACTGAATTAAAATAAGATTTTGATCCCCTTTTTCAGCTTTGTTTAAAATACTAAGGCTTTGTGCAAGGAGAGGATATACACGCCCGGACTCACCGCCACCGGAAAAAGATTTCAAAATAAGTTCAGCCCAAAATGAAGCAATATAAAATTTGCCAAGTTTAAGACGTATATTTGGAAATATCATCTTTTGTTCTATATCAGAAATTTTATAACTATCCTTAACAGGATCAAAATATAAATAAAGATGCAATAATGAAAAAGGATCAACCAATCCCGAAAGTTTGCTTTTACCCTTCCCTGCGCCATATGCTATGGCATCAATAATTCCATTAGAACGAGTCAGACAGGATAATCCTTTATGCAACTCACCTATTCTTCTACTTCGCAGTATAATACTATCAGTTTTAATATTACGATTCATTCAAAGCTATGATAAGGGAAGCTTATTAGCATGTATAGTGTAAATTTGAATTGTTTTTAATATGTTCATTATGTTTGTCATTTTTTACTTGTTTTTACGAAAGTTTTCATCCAAAATCATTAAAAGCTTTAATATTTTAGTTGCTCAATGCGAATATTATCGTTATTTTACTATTGCTAATAAATACTAACTAAGGAGGCTTTTGCGATTTCTATTTAATTGGTTTGTTTTGGGCTTTTTTCGCCAAACTATTACCAATGTATTAGAAAAGAAGTATTATCCAAGTAGAAAATGAGACACAGCGCAAAAAGCTTTAAGAGGAACTATGCTCGAAAAACAAATAATTCCAGTAGATCAGTTACTGCCAAATAAACTTTTTATCATTCCATTAATTGGAAAACCTATTTTCCCGGGAATTTTTACTCCATTAATTATTGAGTCACCCCATGATCTTGAAATTATAGAGTTGTCACTTGCAGGTGATAATATGATAGGTCTTCTTCTTGATAAGGAAGACTCAGGAGAAGAGGTTGCGACAGATTCTTTATATAAAATAGGGACAGCTGCAAAAATTGTTAAAAAAATAAACCTCCCTGATGGAGGTGTAAATATTTTCATCTCTACGTTAAAAAGATTCAAAGTTAAAAAGTATCTATCAGACAAAGGTCCAACTATAGCTGCAATTGAATATCTTGAAGATAAAAATGACGGAACACTGGAAGTAAAAGCTTTAACACGTTCTCTACTATCAGAAATGAAGCAATTATCTGAAAACAATCCTCTTTTTTCTGAAGAGATGCGTTTGAATATGGTTAATATTGATCATCCTGGTAAAATTGCAGATTTTATAACATCCATTTTAAATACAGAAAGAGAAGTACAGCAGCGAATTCTTGAGACTATTGATGTACAAACAAGAATGGAAGATGTTCTGGTTTTTATTAAAAAGGAACAGGAACTATTAAGAATTCAGAAAAAAATTCAGAAAAAAATAAATGCAAAAATAGAAAAAAGCCAACGTGAATATTTCCTGCGTGAAGAGTTGAAAGCCATTAAGCAGGAACTTGGAATGGATGTAGATTCCAAAACCAGTGAATATAATCGTTTAAAAGAAGCTATTGGAAAGTTTAAGTTCAAAGGTGAAGTAAAAGAACAGGTGGAAAGGGAACTTGATAAGTTTTCTATGATGGATCCCAACGTTTCTGAATATATAGTTACACGAAATTATCTTGATACAATTGTATCCCTACCCTGGAATAAATCTGAACCAAAAGTAATTGATCTTGAAAATTCAAAAAAAATTCTAGATAAAGACCATTATGGACTGGATGATGTTAAAGAAAGGATTATTGAATATCTTGCGGTACGAAAACTAAAAAAAGATACAAAAGGTTCAATTATCTGTCTTGTTGGAGCACCTGGAGTTGGAAAAACTTCTGTAGGAATATCTATTGCAAGGGCTCTTGATAAACAATTTTTCCGTTTCTCTGTTGGAGGAATGAGAGATGAGGCAGAAATAAAGGGGCATAGAAGAACTTATGTAGGAGCAATGCCAGGGAAAATAATACAGGGTCTAAAAATTACAAAAACAAGTGATCCTGTTTTTATGATTGATGAAATTGATAAAATGGGATCATCATATCAGGGAGACCCCTCATCTGCATTATTAGAAGTTCTTGATCCGGAACAGAATTTAGCTTTTAGAGATCATTACCTGGATATACCTTTTGATATTTCAAATATTCTTTTTATTGTTACTGCAAATTCTCTTGATACTATCCCCAGGCCACTTCTTGACAGAATGGAAATTATAAGACTATCCGGATATATTGAAGAGGAAAAAATTGCAATTGCAAAAAAATATCTAATTCCAAAATCTCTTAAAAAATCCGGGCTAAGGCGAAAGGATGTTCGTTATAATAAATCTGCTCTATCTGCAATATCTGTCAATTATGCCAGAGAAGCAGGTATGCGAAATTATGAAAAAGCCCTGGATAAAATTCATAGAAAACTGGCAAAAAAAGTTGTTCTTCAGGAAATTGAACCTCCATTCATTCTGACTTCAGCCAACCTTGAAGACTATATGGGAAAACCCAGGTTTCGAGAAGAAGAAGTAAAAAAAATTACAAAACCGGGGATGGCAGTAGGCCTTGCCTGGACAAATTTTGGTGGTGATACACTACTTATAGAATCAATTAATATTCCAGGAAAACACGGGCTGACTCTTACAGGTCAAATGGGAGATGTAATGAAAGAGTCTGCAAATATTGCTTTCTCTTATGTAAAACATATTGCAGTTGATTATGATATAAAACCTGAATTTTTTGAAAAGAATACCATACATCTCCATATACCCGAAGGAGCAACCCCAAAAGACGGCCCTTCTGCAGGAATTACTATGGCAAGTACAATTTTATCTCTATGCTCCGGTAAACAGATAAAAGAAAATATGGCTATGACAGGAGAACTATCTTTAACAGGTCAGGTTCTTCCCATTGGCGGTCTAAAAGAAAAAACTATTGCTGCAAGAAGAAATGAAATTAAAACAATAATAATACCAGATGCAAATTCAAGAGATCTTGAAGAGATACCGGAATATATACGAAAGGGTATAACTTTTTATCCTGTAAAGACTATGAAAGAAGTTATAGAACTAATTTTTTAGGGTCCCTGAGTCCCCTAAAGGGGTTAGATTTACCCTTTATAGGGTTTAGGAGAATTAATAATGGAATTACTGGCTCCTGCTGGAAATATTGAGAAATTATACTATGCTTATAAATATGGTGCAGATGCTGCATATATTGGAATAAAAAACTTTTCCCTTAGGGCAAAGGCAGATAATTTTAAAAATGATGAATGGGAAAAAGTTGCCAGGATAAAAAAAGATAAAAAACTTTTTGGTGCACTTAATATCTTCTTCCATAACCATGATCTTCGAACCCTTGAAGAAAATATAGACTACCTGAAGCTTTACCCCTTCGATGCATTTATAATAAGTGATCTAGGGGTATTGCCAATTCTTCGAAAATATTTTCCTGATATCCCCCTTCATTTAAGTACCCAGGCTAACTGTATAAACAAAGAATCTGCAAAAGTTTATACAGACCTCGGATTCAGTCGTATTATTCTGGGGCGAGAAACCCCGTTAAATGAAATAAAAGAGATAAGAGATTATCTTCCAAATATAGAACTCGAAGCCTTTGTCCATGGAGCAATGTGTATTGCATATTCAGGCAGGTGTTTTCTTAGTAAAGAGATGTCTGATCGATCTGCCAACCAGGGTGACTGTGCCCATTCATGCAGATGGAACTACAGGGTTCTTGAAGAAAAACAACGACCTGGTGAATATATGCCTATTGAACAGGGAGAAAATTTTACAACCATAATGTCTTCCAAAGATATGTGCCTGATTGATCATCTGGATAAGTTTAAAGATGCAGGAGTCGACTCCCTTAAAATAGAAGGTAGAATGAAATCAATCTACTATGCAGCTGTTGTTACAAGAGCTTATAGAAAAATGATTGATTCTTTGGAAGGTCAAAAAATAGAAAATATTGAGGGTTTTAGAGAAGAACTCTTTAAAGTAAGCCACAGAGAGTTCTCAACAGGTTTCTATTTTGGAGCTGAAGAGATGGATGAAGTAACTAAAACAAGCTACGAAAGGGAATATACATTTCTGGGTTCTATTGGAAAACAGGTAGGTCCTAATAAATTTGATCTTATAGTTAAAAATCAGATTCGTGTTGAAAATGAACTTGAATATATTGGCCCGGATGTACTATTCCTTAAAGACAGTAACTACTCTTTATTTGATAAGGATGGTGAAAAAGTAATTAAAGCAGATCATGGTAAGGTTTATACCCTGGAGACTGAGGTTCCTGTTAAAGAGGGGTTTATTTTAAGAAAGAAATCTTAATCTCTTCCAAAAGCAAAAACCGGTACATTTAACTGTACCGGTTTTTTTAATTTTAAAAATTACTAAATAATCTTAATCAACTACATAATGAGCTTTCATAAAATCCAAATCCAATTCAGGATATACAGGATATTTATCAACAATAACTTTTACACGAGCTTTAGCAGCTGCAACTGTTTCTGCTGAAATATCATATTTAGCTTTACTAAGCTTACCCTCATTTTTACCCTTCTTAATGGTAGAGGGTTTTGTATTTTTAATTATGAAAGCAATTATAGAAGCAATTTCCTTCATATCGTCTGTAGTCATACCAAGAGTAGTAGCTGCCGGAGTTCCTATACGAAGACCACTTGTGTACCACGGACCATTTACATCAAATGGAAGAGCATTTCTGTTACAGGTTATATCACACTGTCTTAGAACAGATTCTCCCTGCCTTCCATTCAAACCAGTATCACCAAGATCTACAAGCATCAAGTGATTATCTGTTCCACCTGTAGCAATTTTCAAACCTTCATCCTGAAAGGCAGCTGCAAGAGCCTTTGAATTTTTCACTATATTATGAGCATACACTTTGTATTCCGGAGTATCTACTTCAGTTAAAGCAACTGTCTTAGCTGCAAGAATATGGGGAAGAGGTCCACCCATTACAAGGGGACAAGCTTTATCCATAGAATCTTTGAACTCATTTGTACAAAGAACAAGCCCTGCTCTTGGTCCTCTTAGAGTCTTATGTGTTGTTGTTGTTGCAACATCTGCATAGGGTATAGGATTATACTCACCAGTCATAACACCACCGGCAACAAGACCGGAAAAATGAGCCATATCTACCATAAAAACTGCTCCAACTTTGTCTGCAATTTCTTTCATTCTTTTAAAGTTAATTAATCTTGGATATGCACTGTAACCTGTTAAAAGAATTAAAGGTTTAATTTCCATAGCAAGTTTTTCTATTTCATCATAATCTAAAACACCAGTTTCTTTATTAACATTGTATGTATATGCATCAAACATTTTTGCAGATAAATTAAATCTGTAACCATGAGTAAGATGTCCTCCGGAATAATAATCAAGTCCAAGCAATTTCTGATTGCCAAGAGCTTCTCGTATCTTAGCCCATTGTTCATCTGATAGATGTGCTGGATTTGTTTCTCCAATACCTTCTAACATTGGAATTTCAATTTTAGTTGTAAGAATTCCCCAGTATGCAATTAAGTTTGCATCGGCTCCACTATGGGGCTGAACAAATGCATGTTCTGCACCAAATATTTTTTTTGCAAGCTCAACAGATTCAGCTTCAATATCATCAACATTATCACAACCTGCATAAAATCTATGGTAGGGAAAACCTTCTGCATAATTATCTGTAAGAAGGTTACTTGCTGCAAACTGCGTTGAAAGAGAAGTAAAATTTTCACTTGCAATTAGTTTGAGACTTGTTCTCTGATTCTCAAGTTCTTTAACAATAGAAGAGGCTGTACTCTTAGAAACTTTACTTACCTGATCCAAAGATGAAAGATATGCCAGAAAATCTGCACTTAAAGATTCAGGATCTTTCCCTTTAATATAATCATATACACCTGATTTTTCCATTACCTACTCCTTAATAACCCTAATTTTAGTTTTAACTAAAAATATCAACAATTTTTATAGCTTTACACAAATATATGTGCATTTTATTTAGTTAAATTACAAAGAGTATATCATATATTTCATATATTGCAAGGATATTCTATCCTATTTCCAGTCTTTCCTCAGTTCTTTGAGATATCCATCAATTTTAATTTTTCTCTCTTCAAATTCATTAAGTTTTTCTTTTTCTTTTTCAACGACATCATCTGGTGCATTGGCAAGAAATTTTTCATTTTTCAACTTACCCTTTGTTGAGTTTAGAAGCTTATCATTTTTCTTTGCTTCTTTTTCCAACTTTGCAATTTCAACAGGAATATCAATTATATCACTTATAAATATAAAGGCTTCAAAACCTTTGCCTGGAACAGGAATACTCCCCTTTGTGTCTGGCTTCGATTTATTTATGGTCAGATCCGATGCTCTGGTTAAGGATTTTATTAGATCATAATAATTTGTAAACATATCATCTGCTATAAAGTCATTATCCATAGATACAACTATTGGAATTCTTTTCTCCGGAGCTATAGTAAACTCACTTCGAATAGTTCTAATACCCCTAATTAAATCCTGGAGAAGTTCAAATTTTCCTGATACTTCAGGATAGTTCCTACTGCTTAATTCTTCAGGATAAGGAGCTGTTATAAGATTTTCTCTGCTGTTTGGTAATTTTTGATAAATTTCTTCAGTAATAAAAGAGAGAAAGGGATGCAGAAGCCTAAGAGATTCCTCTAATAGATTTATTAAAATTGTAATTGCTCTGTCTTTTCTATGTTCATCATTACTGTACAAATCAAGTTTTGACGCTTCAAGATACCAATCACAAAGATCATTCCAGAAAAATTCATAAACTATTTGAGCTCCGTCATTAAACCTGTAATTTTCCATGGATGATTTAACAATACCAGCTGCTCTATTTATTTTATGATAAATCCATTTATCAACATCTTCCAGTTCATATTCAGTAGGTTTCAAAAGGGTACGATCCTTAAGATTCATTAACATATATCTTGTTGCATTCCAAATTTTATTTGCAAATTTCGATCCAAATTTGAATGCATCTTTATCGATAAGAATATCCTGACCCTGAGCAGCAAGAAATACAAGAGTAAATTTCATTGCATCTGCACCGAATTCGTCTACTATTTCCAGTGGATCCAATCCATTCCCAAGAGATTTGGACATTTTCCTTCCCTTTTTATCTCTTACAAGACCTGTTAAATATATATCCCTGAAAGGAACCTGTCCAAGGAACTCTTCACTGGCCATTATCATTCTGGCAACCCAGAAAAAGAGTATATCGTAACCTGTAACAAGTGTGGAAGTTGGAAAATATTTCTTAAAATCAGCAGTATATTCAGGCCAGCCCAATGTAGAAAAAGGCCACAGCCATGAAGAAAACCAAGTATCAAGGACATCTTCATCCTGTTTTAAACTTGTACTGCCGCATTTCGTACATTCTATAACATCAGTTTTAGAGACCATCATCTCACCACAGTCTGAACAGTACCAGACAGGGATTCTATGCCCCCACCAAAGCTGACGACTAATACACCAGTCTCTTAT
>Ga0164318_10005321_pt1 | contig 12441 bp, 8 predicted proteins | sample GuaBasSedimGuay9_FD_113734 | JGI IMG/M metagenome (GOLD analysis project Ga0164318, IMG submission 113734) | Subseafloor sediment microbial communities from Guaymas Basin, Gulf of California, Mexico - Guay9, Core 4571-4, 0-3 cm | ecosystem: Environmental > Aquatic > Marine > Hydrothermal vents >... | reverse complement strand
GGGCGCGCAAAGTGAAATTTTCTTGAACTAAACATCAAATTTTCTCCGTGTCCTCTGTGTCTCTGTGGTGAGATGACCTTTTTTCAGGAGAGTCATGATACTGCAAGAACGGAGAAAGGCAAGTAATTGAGGATTTGGAGATTGGGGAGCCGGAAATCAACAAATCTAAAATCACTCATCATTTGCCGAAATCACGCATTTCTGTTATCATCCTGGGCGTGACACGTAAAACAAGTTTTTCGGAGGTCTACTTTGCTCGCTGGCTTGATTAAAACGATGCGGCCCAGGCAATGGGTCAAGAATATATTTGTCTTCGCTCCCTTGGTCTTTGACGTCAAACTGTTCAACCTGCGCTACCTGGCCCAGACCGTCGCCGGGTTTGTGCTGCTGTGTCTGATATCCGGGACAGTTTACATCATCAACGATCTGGTAGATATCGAAAAAGACCGGCAACACCCCAAGAAACGCAAACGCCCGCTTGCCAGCGGTCAGGTGGGCGCGAGCGCGGTCACCGTCGCAGCCATCCTCATCCCCCTCGTCGCGCTGCCAGCAGGGTTCCTCCTCGCCCCAGGCTTTGGGGCTATTTTGACCGGCTACCTGCTGCTCCAGATCGCCTACTCCTTCTGGCTCAAGAACGTGGTCATTATAGATGTGATGGTCATCGCGGCTGGGTTTCTGTTGCGCGTGGCGGCCGGCGTGCCGCTGGTAGATGCCGAGCGCTTCTCCCCCTGGCTCTACGTCTGCATGACCCTACTGGCCCTGCTGATCGGCTTTGGCAAACGGCGGCAAGAATTGGTGCTGCTGAAAGAGAACGCTAACGCCCACCGCGCAAGTTTGCAAGAGTATAATCTGTCGCTGCTTGACCACATCATCAGCATCGTGACCGCCTCGACGCTGGTGGCTTATGCGTTCTATACCTTCTCTGCCCCCAACCTGCCCTCCAACTATACGATGATGCTGACCATCCCCTTTGTGCTATACGGCATCTTTCGCCTGCTCTACCTGATACACGTCAAGGAAATGGGTGGTGCGCCGGAGGAGATCGCTCTCTCCGACCGCCCGCTCCAGGTGACGTTCCTGCTGTGGGGGTTGAGCGTGGTGGTGGTGGTGTACGTGCTGCCGTAAAAAGCCAAAGCAAGGACACACAGCACCGCTGCCACTCCTACCGCCCCGCCTGATTGCGCCGAAAAGCCCACGCCAGCGCGGCAGCTCCTCCGCTCAGCGGAATCCAGGCCCACCAGGGCAATTGTGTGGCATACGCACCCATCCAGCAGGAGACAAAGACGCCCGGCAGCCGCCCGAACGCGGCCAGCGCGAGCATAGCGGGAATCGAGAGCGGACTGAGGCCGATCAGGAAACAAACCAGGTCGTCGGGGAGAAAGGGGAACAGGAAGACGAGAAAAAAGAAAAACGGCCCCTGGCGGTCGGCGAGCCGGTCCCAGCGGGCCAACTGATCTGGATTCACCAATCGCTCAACCAGCGGCCGTCCAAAGCGGCGGGCCAACCCCATCGCCAGCGCGCTCCCCAGCAGCAGCCCGGCCATGCTGTAGAACGTGCCCAACCAGAGACCGTAGAGATAGCCGTTCAGCAGCCCCACGAACTGGCCCGGAAGCGGGGCCAGCAGCACCTGGGCCACGTTGAGCGCGATGCTGACTAACACCCCCCACGAGCCAAAGCCGGTCACCCACTCCCGCAAGCGATCCTGATCAAACAAAGCCCACAGTGGCTCACGCCAAATCCACAACGCAGCACCGAGGGCAACGATCAGTCCAGCGAGAAGCGCAGTGCGCCGCTTGCTCACGGCTAATCCTCAACCAATGCGGCTGACCGGGGCGGTTTCAACCCCAGAGTGAACAAGAAACCAAACGCCACGAATGCTGCGGTCACACCGAAAAGCGCAGCGTATGAGGTCGCCTCCAATAACCAGCCGCCCGCCATCGGCGCCAGAGTCAATGCCCCCATGATGGTATTGCCCAGACCGATGTAAGCCGGACGCATCCCCGCTGGGGCGATCTCTAGCAAGTAGTTAAAGAACCCCTGCATCCAGGCGCTATTCACGACGCCCAGAGCCACGTAGACGAAAGGGTAGGCCCAGGTCAGCCAGTCGCTACCGACCAGGTGCGCCGCCAGGGCAAAGAGCGGCCCCAGCGCAGCGGCCGCGCTGCCGATGCGGATCACGTACCGCGGCCCCCAACGCTCACTGACAAAGCCCAGCGTAATGCTGGCGACCATCCCGGCCACCGTCTGGGCAACCACAAAATCACCGATGACACCCCGCGGCAGGTGCAACACATCGGATGCATGCACCACGTAGAATGGGGTCGCCAGTCCCATCATGCCAACCAGCATACGGCAGGCCATCAAACATCGGAAGGCAGGATCGCTGCCCAGTAGCTTTAGCCAATCGCCCATCGCCTGGCCGTTCGCCTTCTGGTTCACATCCTCTGGCGGGGGTTCTCGGATCAAGCTTAATGCAATCACGGAGGGGATGAGCGTCACACTCGCCAGTGTGAAAAGCAGGGCATAGTTATTGGGAAAAGAATAGCGCTTGAGGATCAATCCCACCAATGCTCCCACCCCAACCCCCGCCGTCCCAACGATGAACTGCGCCGAGCCTATCAATCGCCCGCGCCGCTTTAGCGGAACGGCCCGCGCCAGGATGTCGAACCAGGCGACGCTGGCAAGACCATCACTGGCAGCGAAGAAACCCAGGCTGACAAAAAACAGGGTCAACATAGCCACGGGGAAACGGGCCAGCCCCAGCCACAACGCCAGTGTGATCACCGCCATAAAAATGCGTCCGCTCGTCCCAACGAGCAGATATGGCTTTTTGCGGGGTTTGTCGTTGATATGGCGGGCGACCGCCAATTGGGGCAACAGCCAGCCCCCACTAAAGATCGTGCTCACCAACCCGATCACAGGGGCAGAGTCGGTCAACTGACCAACGAAAGCCGGCAGCACCGCGTTGACGTCTATGAAAGTGAAAGCCACCCCGAAACAAACATAGTCCACCAGAAAGGCAAAGAAATTCCACCGCTGGTGCGGGGGCGACGGGGGAGCAGCCTGGCTCATATTATCCACCTCACACGGCCCGGAGCCGCCATACTCAATCTCAAAAGTGTACCACGAAGCAGCACACCGTCAAGCCAGGATGGAACGCGGGCGTCCCTGCCCGCAGCCTGGCGGTCAAGATGCCCGCGTTCCGTGACGCGCGAGAAAATGACGCACACCCTATGTCCGATGTACTTGACAAAAGTTCATCACTTTAGTATAAATATTGCAACTGTTCAGGCATGGCCCATTCAAGTTTTCAAGGTGCCCGGCACTTGCAACTTTTACGCAGTTCATTTTCTTGCCCAATGATGACTCGAGTCGCTCCGCCCACAGCCAAAATCGCTAATGAGTCACCTGTCTGAGGGTTGCTCTTGGACTTACACCCTGGATTAAAGATTGGAGATTGATGCACATCGTTACACCCAATTGGGTCAAGGACGCCGTATTCTACCAAATCTTTCCCGACCGCTTCGCCCGCAGCGAGCGGGTTCCAAAGCCCAGCAACCTGGAGCCGTGGGACAGCCCGCCCACCATCCACGGCTTCAAGGGAGGCGATCTGCTGGGTGTGATGGAGCGGCTGGATTATCTGCAAGAGTTGGGCGTCACGGTCATCTACTTTAACCCTATCTTTCAATCGGCCGCCAACCACCGCTACCACACCCACGATTACTACCAGGTTGACCCCATCCTGGGCGGGAACGCAGCCTTCCGCGAGTTGCTGGATGCGGCCCACGCGCGGGGGATGCGCGTGGTGCTGGACGGCGTCTTTAACCACGCCAGCCGGGGGTTCTACCAGTTCCACCACACGCTGGAGAACGGAGCCGCCTCACCCTACCTGGACTGGTTCTACTTTGACGAGGAACATCTGCGGGGAAAAAAGCAACTGAACCCCTACCCCGCCCATCAGGTACGCAACAGTCTGAAGGAACTGGGCTACCTGGCCTGGTGGAACTTGCCCGCGCTGCCCAAATTCAACACCGAAACCGAGGCCGTGCGGAACTTTATCTTTGACGTGGCCCGCCACTGGATCGAGTTCGGCGTGGACGGCTGGCGGCTGGATGTGCCGGAGGAGATCGACGATGACAAGTTCTGGCAAGAGTTCCGCCGCGTGGTCAGGGCGGCCAATCCCGAGGCTTACATCGTGGGCGAAATCTGGGACGACGCCACCCGCTGGCTCCAGGGCGACCAGTTCGACGCAGTGATGAATTACATCTTGAACCGCGCTTGCCTGGGCTTTTTCGGCGGGGAGCGATTGGATACTGCACAGCACCCCGGAGATTACGACCTGCGACCGTTGAGCGCCGTCCAGTTCGCCGACGAGATAGATGCACTGCAAAATCTCTACGACTGGCAGGTGACGCTGGCGCAGCTCAACCTGCTCAGCAGTCACGATATGCCGCGCTTTCTGACGTTGGTGCGTGAGAACAAAGAGGCGCTCAAACTGGCGACGTTGTTCCAGATGACCTTTCCCGGCGCGCCCTGCATCTATTACGGCGACGAGATCGGTATGGAGGGCAACCACGATCCCGATTGTCGCCGCGCCTTCCCCTGGGACGAATCTCGCTGGGACCGCGACCTGTTCGACTTTTTCCGCCGGGCGATCCGCTTGCGCCGCGAGCACCCCACCCTGCGGCGCGGGCGCTACATCCGCCTGCAGGCCGACGATCAACACAATGTCTACGCTTTTGCCCGTCAAGGGGAGGGGGAGACGCTGATAGTAGTGCTGAATAACGGCCAATCCATCTACGATCTGGATATACCGACACGAGGCACGTTTGCCGATGGCACAATCCTGCACGATATATGGAAGGCAGGTCAGGCACAAGTAAACGGAGGACGAATCACAGGCGCGACGCTGTCGCCCCGGTCAGGAGCGGTGCTGGCAGCAAAAGAATGAGGCAGTCATCATAAACAAAGGTTGAGGCTATTTTCGAGGCAGAAAAATCTTGTCACCCCAGTAGATACGTGCTATAATAATGTCACCGTGGGGATGATAGGCTTCGACGGAGAAGGCTGGTCACGGATGGCAAGCCGGGGCGCTCTGACCCCGTTAACAATGGAGCACAAACTCCAAAGTGCCAATAACACTTGGTTTCCTGTTCCTCAGCCTGCGATGATGGCTGCCGCTCCAATGGTAGCCTAGTCCATTCTGGGAACAAACTGACCACTAGATGGTCACGTCCGCTCCGGTTTTTCGCTGGCGAGCCGGGGGTCGGACGTCAAACAGTCAGCGTGCAGCGCTCCAACGCCGATGAGGGCGCTCAAGCGGGAGTTTCGGCTCCCATCGGCTAGGTCTGAGTGCAGCGCGGTCGGCAGTGACTCCTCAGACGAGAACTAAAAGGGCCGACTAAGCTTGTAGAGGTCCCTGATCGAATTTTTCGGACGCGGGTTCGATTCCCGCCATCTCCACCATAGACTGCGAGGCTGGCATCGTCACAGGGCCAGCCTCGTGCCACATCAGGTCGAGGTGCGAGTGGAAATGGAAAAGCACCGCTTGCTCAATATTTCGGACATATTGGAACGCGTTCCCCGTGGCGGGTGGTCAGATGGCGCCCGGGCGCTCACCGAACGCGCATACACCGTAGCCGAAAAAGCGCACGCCGGAGAAAGGCGCAAGTCCGGCGAACCTTACATCCAGCACCCCCTGACCGTGGCCATGCTACTAACCGATATAGGGATGGATCCGGATACCGTCGCCGCCGGCCTGCTGCACGACGTGGTCGAGGACTCGGAAATCGAGGTGGCAACTCTGGAGCACGAGTTTGGCCCTCACATCGCCCAACTGGTTGACGGTGTGACCAAGCTGGAACGGATCGAGCAGGAGCAAAGCGACCGTTTCAAAGACGGAAGCGAGGAACTGCGCGACGCGCAGGAATCGGAAAGCCTGCGCAAAATGTTCATGGCTATGGCAAAGGACGTGCGCGTCGTGGTGATCAAGCTGGCCGACCGGCTGCACAACATGCGCACGCTCGAAGGACTGAGACCGGAACGGCGCAAGACATTCTCCCGCGAGACACTAGAGATATTTGCCCCGTTAGCTAACCGGTTAGGCACATGGCAATGGAAATGGGAACTGGAGGACTTGAGCCTCCGCTATCTCGACCCCGCCACCTACGACGAAATCACATCCCTGATAAAAGAACACCGCCCAGAACGTGAAGCCAGCGTTCAAGAACACATCGAAATCCTCAAGCAAAAGTTGGGCGAAGAAAAAATCGAAACCGAGATCACCGGCCGGCCCAAACACATCTACAGCATCTATAGCAAAATGCAGCGCAAGGAGGTTCCTTTCAGCCAGATTTACGACGTGCGCGGCATCCGCTGTATCACCCAGGATGTCCCCGCCTGCTACCGCATCCTGGGGATCGTGCATGGGCTGTGGAAACCTATTCCCGGTGAGTTCGACGACTATATCGCCACCCCCAAGGACAACATGTACCAGAGTCTGCACACGGCGGTCGTCGGCGAAGACGGCAAGACACTGGAAGTGCAAATCCGCACCCACGAGATGCACCAGGTCGCCGAGTACGGCGTCGCCGCGCACTGGCGCTACAAAGAGGGGAACAGGCAAGAGCAGGACTTTGAGGTCAAGAGCGATTGGCAACGCGCCATGATGGAGTGGCGTCAAGAGACCTCTGATGCCAAAGATTTCGTAGACGCGATGAAGACCGACGTTTTCCAAGACCGCACCTATGCCTTCACTCCCAAAGGGAAACTCATTGACTTGCCGGTCGGCGCGACACCGATTGACTTTGCCTACCGCGTGCACACCGAGATCGGCCATCGCTGCCGGGGAGCCAGAGTCAACGGCAAATTGGTCAACCTGAATTATCAACTCCAGAACGGCGACCGGGTGGAAATTCTAACTTCACGTCGCGGAGGGCCCAGCAGAGACTGGCTGAATCCAGCCCTGGGCCACGTCAAGACCAATCGCGCTCGCGGCAAAATCCGCCAGTGGTTCCGCCATCAGGATCGGGAACAGAACATCGCCCAGGGCCGCGAGGTCGTCGAGCGCGAATTGAAGCGGTTAGGGCTGCTGAACCTGGGGCACGAGGCCATCGCCAAACTCTTTAACTATGAAAGTCTCGACAATTTCCACGCCGCAGTCGGCTTTGGAGACATCAACAGCCAACAGATCGCCAGCAAAGCCGCCAGCGCTCGTTCTCGCGAGGAACAAAAGTATCCTTCCACGCCACCTACTCCCGCAAGCACCATCAAAGGTATCCAGGTACGAGGCACTGGCAACCTGCTGACTCGACTGGCGCAATGTTGCCACCCTCTGCCAGGCCACGCCATCGTCGGCTACGTCACCCGGGGGCGCGGCGTCACCATTCACTGCCGCGACTGCCCCAATATTCTACGTCTGAAGAATACCGAGCGATTGATAGAAGCCAGTTGGGGCCCCAAGCCGACCACCGTCCAGGTCACAATATACATCAAGGCCTATGACCGCACGAAACTGATGACCGAAATCTCGGCCCTCCTCGGCGACGAGGACATCAACATTGCGGCTCTGAACCACAGCCGGGAAGAGGATATCTCGACGTTCTACATCACCATCGAAATCAACAACTTTACCCAACTCAGCCGCGTGCTGGCCAAAATCGAACGAGTGCCCAACGTGATCGAAGCCAGACGATACATGGGGTAAAACAAAAATCCGGCTTCTGATAGAAGCCGGATTACTTGCTACAAGTGCGAGTTACGGGTCCATCGGCACGCGGGCCTGCCACGAGCCGCCGCACGGCCAGAGCAGCGCCCAGCGGCACACTTCCGGATCACGATCGCGCCACGAGCGCCGGCACTCGTCTTTATACCACGGCGTGTCCCCGTGGCACTCGGCCCTCACAGGTGGGTATTCGATAGACGAGACTTGCTGCTGGGCCTCGACCCACTTTTGAAACGCATCTTCCTGTACCTGCTGCAAGACGTTGGGAGCCAGTTCGCGCGTCTCCCGCCCAAGTATCTCGACGATATAGTAGTGAGAGTCATCCATGTTCAGCACTGGCTGACTGCGCTCTCCAACTTGCATGTCGAACACCACCCCGGTCAACATCTCGCCCAGCATCTGTTGCAGCACACTACTGGGATACCAATCCAACTCCCGACCATATCCAGTGACATCCTCGTTATCTTCCAGTTCGTCCGCCAGGGCCTGGAAATCTTCTCCGGCGTCCAACCGGGCAGCGGCATCTTTCGCCCACTCCTCGCTATCCACGCTGATGTAACTCAGCTTGACCTGATCGGCGGTGGTGGGAACCTCCGCGTCCATCTGCTCCCGCAACTTTTCGAACACGAGCGAGTCTTCCATCCAAGAGCGAAACTGTTGCTCGGAAATACCCAGCTCCTTCCAAGACTTTAAGGATTCGCTATATCGTTGCTGGAAAGCCTCCTCGGTCACCGGGGTCGGTGTGGGAAGAGAATCAACAGTCGGCGTCAAAGGAGACGTATCAGCCGGCGCTGGCGTAGGAGTAGCCGGGTCCCGCTCGTACCCAAAATACTGCTCAATGCTCTGCTGGACTTGCTCCGGCGCAACCGTGATGCCACGCCGTTCCGCTTCCTGGTGCACCAGTTTTCCCACGATCAACTGATCAAGAACCTGTTTCCCAATGGACAAGGCACTCGCCGGAGATAACTGCGTCTCCAAGTCGCGGATATTCCCTTGAATATACTGCAAGTAGAACTCGGCGCTTGGGTCAGACATATCGAGCGAGAGTTGTTGCATGTTCAAGCGTTCAAGTTGAAACTGCAACTGCTCCCGCGTAAAGCGCACCCGAGCCTGAAAGTCAGCCGTCGTGATTGGGTCACCTTCCACAATAACGACCGGTTCGCGAGCCTTGACGATTCTCTCGGCGAAGAAACCGTAACCCAGAACACCCACAACCAGGATTACTAGTGCAACCACGCTCCAGAGAAGCCACTTTTCAATTCGTCTTTCCCGCTCCAGGCGGGAAAGTTGCTTGCGCGTCAATTCCTTCGACGCGCGTACACGCTTCTTGGCCTTCTTTGTCATCCTTCCCTCGCATGCCAACTACTGATTAGACGTATCATCTCGATGACTCGGGGCAAGTATGTGGCAAGTTGGCGAATTGCGAGCCGCCGCAGGCAGCGAAGCAATCTCCTCTAATGCTATTTGGGGATTGCTTCGGGCAAAAAGCGCCTCGCAATGACAAATACTCGAGTCTTGCCCTGGGATATTGGAAAAGATACGATTAGACTTTAAATCAAACGGGGGCGTTCCCTTTCGGCTAAAAGTAGGCGCGCTTTCCATACCGCGCGCCATGGAAAGCGCGCCCACTCAACTCATTCGAGACACACCCAAATCAAACACCCCATTCTTTCTAGTGAAACCTAGCGACTGCGCCCAGGTTTTAGTTGCACCGTGAACGGCAATAATGCCAGGTGGCGAGCGCGTTTGATCGCCAGCGACAGTTGCCGTTGATGCTTAGCACACGTTCCCGTCCGTCGCCGAGGCTGAATCTTGCCCCGGTCGGTCAGGAAAGAGCGCAGCACGTCAGCCTGCTTATAGTCAATATATTCAACTTTATCCCTACAAAAAACGCACGTCTTGGGACGCCTGACAAACCGGCGCTTGCCGTGCTGCCGGCCTCCTCGCTGCGTCCCTCGTCCTTGTCTCTGTCGTCTCTCTGCCAAAACTCGACCTCCCTGAATAGCAACTAACAAAACCGCCAATGTAACTCGCTATCCCCAAATTTGCTTCACTCGGCGGCTGATTCTAATGACTGAGTATCATCCAACACCTGGTCTGGCTCAGGCTCTTTTGGCGCCGGCGTCATTTCTTCTTCGAGACGCACGGTCAAATAGCGCATAATCTGCTCAGTCAACCCAAGCCCACGCTCCAACGCAGAAACACCCTGAGGATTCAACTCAAGCTGCATCAACACATACTGGCCTTCCCATCGCTTTTGAATGGGATAAGCCAGCCGACGCATTCCCCAGGGCTTTGTTTGCACGACCTTGCCGCCATCACGTTGGACCAGCTCTTTGACCCGGTCAATAACGGCGGTCAGATTGTCTCCGTCCACATCAGGGTGGACGATAAAAACTAGTTCATAACTGCGCATAGACGGTCACCTCCTTTCCATGGGATTTGCCCCTAGACTCGAGCCAGGAGCGGAAAACCCGCCTTCAGGCGCGTAACGGGCGATATGATAACACGAAAGCGTGCATTTGACAAGTAAACACCTCACTCAGGGTGTGCATCAGATTTTTGCGCTTGGTAGTGGATCTTGCCTGGGAGCGCGGGCGTCCCCCGCCGAGGAGGGGCGAGGCACTGCCTCACCCTTACGATCCGCCCGCATCTTTGCGGTCAAGATGACCGCGTTCCGTGGCGCGCAAGAAAATGACGCACACCCCCTCACTCACATTTCAACCTCTTGATGACCGCAGCGGCAAAGGCCTTGAAAAGCGGATGAGGCCAAGTGGGGCGGGATTTGAATTCAGGATGAAACTGGCTGCCCAGCATAAAGGGATGATCGGCCAGTTCGCCAATCTCGACCAACCACCCATCCGGCGAGAGGCCGCTGAACACGAGACCTGCCTCACTCAACAAATCGCGATAGGTATTGTTCACCTCAAAGCGATGGCGGTGTCGCTCCTGAACCTCCGAGATGCCATAAGCCTCGGCCGCCTTCGTCCCAGCCACCAGGCGACAGGGATACAGACCCAGCCGCATCGTGCCCCCCATATCCACGATCGTCCGCTGCTCGCGCATGAGGTCAATCACAGGGTATTTAGTGCGGGGATCAAACTCGGTACTGTTCGGCTCGTCGCTGCCCACGGCGTGACGAGCCAGTTCAATGATCATCACCTGCAAACCCAGGCATAGCCCCAGGTAGGGCACCTTGTTTTCCCGCGCCCAATGCGCCGTGGCGATCTTGCCCTCAATACCACGCTCACCAAAACCACCGGGCACGACCACACCAGCCACCTGTTCCAACTCATCCCAGCCCCGGCCGCGTTCCAGCCCTTCGGAACTAACGTAACGCACATCCAAGTCCCACCCGTGCGCCAGCGCCGCGTGATACAGGGCCTCACGCACACTGATATAAGCATCGTGCAGTTCGACGTATTTGCCCACGATGGCAATGGGCAGCGACGGCTTGGACGCTCGAATGCGAGTCACCAGCCCGCGCCACTCGTCCAGGTCGGGAGGCGTCACGTCCAGGCTCAACCGTTCGACGACAAAATCCCCCAACCCGGCATCCTCCAACACCAATGGAATCTCGTACAGCAACGGCGTGGTCACCAGTGGAATAACGGCCCGCCGTTCGACATCACAGAAAAGTGCGATCTTGTCACATAGCGCATCGCCTACTGGATAATCGGCCCGAGCAATAATGACATCTGGCTGGATGCCGATGGAGCGCAATTCGCGGACGCTGTGCTGCGTGGGCTTGGTCTTTAATTCCCCGGTAGCGCCGACGTGGGGCAGAAACGTGACGTGGATATAGAGCGTGTTTTCGAGACCCACGTCCCGGCGCATCTGTCGCAACGCCTCCAAAAAAGGCAAGCTCTCAATATCGCCAACCGTACCACCGACCTCGACGATCACCACATCGGCTCCGCTCTGCTCGCCGACCAGCGCGATACGGCGCTTTATCTCATTGGTGATATGTGGAATAACCTGGATGGTACCGCCGAGAAAATCGCCCCTCCGCTCCCGCGCGATGGTCTCCGCATAGACCTGACCGGTGGTAACATTGCTAGCCTGGGTCAGATTCTCATCAACAAAGCGCTCATAGTGCCCCAGGTCCAGATCGGTCTCGGCCCCATCGTCGGTGACAAAAACCTCACCATGCTGATAGGGCGACATCGTCCCCGGATCCACGTTGATGTAGGGATCAAGCTTTTGAATAGAGACGCGCAATCCTCGCGCCTTCAATATCCGCCCTACAGAGGCCGCTGACACCCCTTTGCCCACGCTGCTGATTACCCCGCCGGTGCAGAAAATATACTTGCGCATATAATACCATCCTCTACGAGATGTGGGGAGGGTCACTCAAGGCAACCCTCCCCACACAAATATGAACCCTATTCACAATCCTTATCAAACCCACAATTACAGCACTCGTCTCCCCTCTCGTGCAGGCTAAAAACATCTACAACAAGTTAGCCAAACCTTTAACCGCCCGGCGCATATCCAGAAAGATGAGACCAAGTTTGGCATTCTTACGCGCCATCACCGTGAGCACCGCCTCTTCTCCCACCGACATCAGGAGAATATAGCCGCGATCCCCCTTGACATAGACCTGATCCAGCACGCCGCGCCCAAGCTCGCTGGCAATGCGCTCGCCCAGGGAAAGCATCGCCGCCGACATCGCCGACACGCGATCCTCCCCTGCGCCCACCGGGAGTGCGGAGGCT
>Ga0164318_10005320_pt1 | contig 12441 bp, 12 predicted proteins | sample GuaBasSedimGuay9_FD_113734 | JGI IMG/M metagenome (GOLD analysis project Ga0164318, IMG submission 113734) | Subseafloor sediment microbial communities from Guaymas Basin, Gulf of California, Mexico - Guay9, Core 4571-4, 0-3 cm | ecosystem: Environmental > Aquatic > Marine > Hydrothermal vents... | reverse complement strand
TTCTTCATTTGTCTTCTCCTATTCAATCGTTGTCATATATGAATATGAGTGAGCGAATGTTCCCAATTGATTTTAAAACAACAAGTATAAGGGTAAAAGGACAATGGCAAAAGGTAAAATATCTAGTCATCCTGAACAACGTCAAGCTAAACTTGTTTCAGTCTTGTTTCAGGATCTCTGCATTACCGGGATTCTCTTCAATTACAAATGATTACGAGAAACTTGTTTGATTTCGTCGGGATTGCAAAAAACACCTTTAAGTTACTTTTTGAAAACCTTCATGGATTCATTTTGAATGTATCACCCTGCTCCGAAGCTTCGGGGGTAGCTCGAGGTGTAGATATAACCACACTGGGTTTTAACCCCAAAATACAAAATATCTATTGGGTTAAAACCCGATTTGAATGGGAGTTTTCACCACGGCATAAATGCCGTGGTAACTCAATCCTTATTTTATCTTCTCAACTTCTGTGTTAATCTGTTTTCCGCTGTTTTTATTAAATCTTCTGATATTTTTTGATGTTGTTTTACAAGTTCAAGTTCATTCAGACCTGTAATCTGTCCATTTTCAACAACATGTTTTCCATTGACGATCACATGATCGACAGGACTCATAGCGACATTAAAAACGATCGCGGCAGCCGGGTCATGAAGTGCGCCGGAGTATTCAAGCCTATCCATATTGATCAAATTAAGATCGGCACATTTGCCCTTTTTGATCTGTCCGATATCATCACGACCTAATGCTTTTGCACCACCTACGGTTGCCATCCACAAAACTTCTTCCGTATTTAGCCAAAATTCCGGCGCGCGCAATCTTGAAAGCAACATTGCATTGCGAATTTCCACAAGCATATTCGAAGAGTCGTTGGAGGCCGAGCCGTCCACAGCCACACTTACATTGACTCCCGCTTCAAGCATTTCCTTGATCCTGGCAATACCGGAACCAAGACGCATGTTCGATGAGGGACAATGTGACACACCCATTTTTATCCGCCCGGCTTCTGCTATTTCTTTATCATTCAAAAATATGGAATGTGCAAACCAGGCATTCGGTTTGATCCACCCCAGAGATCGCATGAATTCAAAAGGGCGCTCCCCGAATTTTTCTATGCAGTAGTTTTCTTCATCTTTTGTTTCGGCAAGATGAGTATGTATTTGCAAATGATATTTTTCGGCAACTTCAACCGTCTTGCGCATGGACTCACCCGTTACCGAAAATGGCGAACAAGGTGCTAAAGATATTTTTAACATTGAACCGAAAGAAGGATCATGATATTTATCCACCAAACGTTCAATATCATTAAATATTGTTTCTTCGCGTTGAACTACATCCTCCGGCGGTAACCCACCATCTTTTTTACTTAAAGACATGAAACCGCGAGTCGGTTGAAAGCGCATATCTAATTCTTTTGCTGCAAGGATTTCGCTGTCGATCAGTGTTGGTTCGGCTTGATTAGGAAATAAGTATAGATGATCCGATGTGGTCGTACATCCGGATTTCAACAATTCCGCCATGGCAACTTTTGCGCTGACATAAAAAGCTTCTTTGCTGATACCGCGCCAGATCTCATAATTCGTGACCAGCCAATCAAACAGCTCGGCCTTTTGCGTTGAGAAAATATTGCGTGTCAGTGTTTGAAAGAAGTGATGATGTGTATTAACAAAACCCGGCATGACCAACATGCGACCGGCATCGATCACTTTGTTTGCTGTTCCCTGATATTTTTCAGGGCCCGCGGACACAATAATATTATCTTCAATATAAATATGTCCACCGCTGAAGGTGTCAAGAACATTCTTTGTGTTAACATCGCTTTTCATCCGACAACAAAGCAGCGGATTGTTAATGAGTATTGACGATTTCATGCTTACTCCAAAAAGATCTACAATAATTTATTTAAGTACTTCTTCATTAAAGGCATTGATCAACTCGTCAATTCTTGGCACCAATTTATGGATTGCCGGCCAATATTCTTCATGATCATACCACTGAGCATTCAGCTCTTTTAGGTCTTTGCCTTGTTGTTCGATCCATGTATAATATTTTAAATTATGAATGCGTTTCTTGGCGTAATAGTCCAATTCCAACATATTATCTATCGCAATATTATTGATCATTTCATAATCTTTGACTGCATTGTCATAGACATATACCCCGCGTTCTTCTCTCAATTCTTTGATCCTTGATCCGTATAATTCCATAGAATCCGTGAAGATGGTTGTGACAATATCATCTTCGGTCAGTTCGTAATATTTGGCAAATTTGATTGCACCGACAAGATTACCGATCGATGAAATTCCAAGAAGTTCAAGTTGATTGATCAGCTCTTCTTTTATCCCTTGCTTACGCAAATACTCATGACCAACTTCTTCATTAAAAAGACGAAGCATCCTAATCGTTGCTTCATCATCAACTGCAATTACCATATCTGTTTCACGTACATTATGGATCCACGGTACGTGTTTATCTCCAATTCCTTCTATTCTATGGCCACCAAAGCCGTTATTTAAGAGCGTAGGACACTGTAGTGCTTCGGCCGCAACTACTTTTAAATTCCTAAATTTCTTTTTTAGAAAATCACCACACCCCAAAGTCCCGGCAGAACCTGAACTTAAAACAATTCCTGCAAATCTATCTTTATCTTTCATGACATCATTCATCATCTCCAAAACGGCATTCCCGGTAACTTCATAATGCCAGAGATGATTTCCAAATTCGTCGAACTGATTAAAGATCATGATATCATCACCGCGGGTATTGTGTAGTTCATTACATTTGTCAAAAATTTCTTTTACGTTGCTTTCACATCCGGGTGTCGAAATCACTTCGCCGGCAATTCTTGACAACCATTCAAAACGTTCATCAGACATTTCTTCGGGCAGGATAGCAATAGAATCACAACCAAGCAATGCTGAGTTATAGGCACCGCCTCGGCAGTAATTTCCGGTTGACGGCCAAACGGCTTTTTGATGTATAGGATCGTATTGTCCTGTAACTAAACGAGGAGCAATGCAACCATATGTTGCGCCAACTTTATGGGCGCCCGTTGGGAACCATTTCCCCACCAATGCAACAATACGTGCCATAACACCGGTAATTTCAGGCGGTAATTCAATATAGTTCGGACCACCGAAACCACCACCTGTAGCCACAGGTTCATTTTTCCAGGTAATACGAAATAAATTTCTGGGGTGTACGTCCCAAAGACCAATGGACTTTAATTCTTCTTTATATTGATCTGGGATTAAACTCGGGTCTTTCATCTGCGCAAAGGTTGGATAGATGATGTTTTTTTCTTTTGCACGTTGCGCATTAATTTTAATCTGTTTAGGGTTTAGGGTTAAATCAATCATTTTTGCCTCATTTATTTAAGCGTTATAATATTTGTTTTTCCGTTAAGTCCAAATTCATCATGCAATGAATCGATCAATGTGCTTCTTATTGTTATGAACAGATCAATGTTTCGATTGATCAATTCCTTTAGTTTTTTATAAAATCCTTTTTTATCTAATATTTCGAGTGGGCCGATCTCATCTATATATACAGGTCCGGTTTTCATGTTTCCCAATACTTTATCTGCAAAGATAAATCCTTCTTTTGAAAAAGAGAACTTCCCAATAGCGTATCGTTCTTTCCAGTTTTCGGGAAGTTGCGTTTTTAATCTAATAAACGCTGTTTGTTCTCCACTCCTTAAATGAACAAGGTCATATCCAAGAAAACGATCGTCTTGGTAATATTTCAAAGACAAAACGCCATCACCCTTTGCATACTTTTCGTAAAGCTTTTTCAAATAGCGTGTTTTTCCGGAATCAATGGCTCCGGTGACTATAGTTATCATATTAATCTCGTAAATGTTTCAATTCTTTTTCATTTGCCACGGTTTGCATTTCCGAGATAATTGATATGGCGATTTCATGCGGAAGTGTACCACCGACATTCAATCCGGCCGGTGTATATAAAACATCTATATTGGCGTCGGGATATTGTTTTAGCAGTTCCTCGGTCATGCGCTTTTGCTTTGCTTGAGATGAAACCATACCGATATATTTTGGATGCCAATCTGATCCGTAAATTTTATGCAGGACAACGCCGTCATATAGATGTTGATAGGTTGCAATAATAAAAAATGCATTTTTTTCTACACTCTTATTATTTAGGGCATCGACAAATGGCGCATGAATTTTTTCATCCGCGTCAGGAACTTGTTTTAAAACATCTTCACGATCATCGATCAGACATATATGATAATTTAATTGTCTTAAATGATATGTTAGGGCACGACCGATATGGCCGGCTCCAAATATATAGACGTATTTCTTTGGAGCAAAATATTCAAAGAACAGGGTTGCCGTTCCGCCACAGATCATACCGGTCTCTTTTCCGTTCCCGGCATTATCCATATTATATTTTTCTGTCGAATTTTGATGAGTTTTAAAAATATCCAGTGCTTTCTCTATGGCCATTTTTTCAATGCTTCCACCACCGACCGTTCCGGAAATCTTTCCGTCTGCATAGACGATCATTTTGGTACCGGTTGAAGCGGGACCTGAGCCTTCTTTGGCTATTACCGTTACCAGGACACCACTATTGCTGCCCTCTGCAAGATCTAACAATTCCATGTATAAACTTTTCACTGATAATCCTCTCTAAAAATACTGATCATTTCGACGCCTTTTAAATGACGGGTAGGGGTCGCCTGCAAAACATGTTTTTTTGCAAAATCATAATCGCGGACAAGCGTCCCGGATACCATATCCATTCCATAGTCAAATAATATTGGAGAAAGCGGAGTAGTTGGACCAAGTATAATGTTGAAACTTTTTTTCGGTAAATTTTCTCTTATGCCATCAAAAGTATGATTTGTAATTGATGTCCCGGTAATTGCCGCAACATCTACCCGTGGTAAAAACTCCGGAATATCCGATTCTTTAAGATCACCTTCATGCGGAAATTTTTCAAATATATAACATGCTTTATAAAGATCTTTTTTATCATCTAAAAACGGGAAGTGGCCGATAATGCCAAGTACCTTATTCTTGCCTTTTTCAGCAATGATCTTTTTGGCATTTACAACTCTGTATTTATTCACGGTTTGACTCAATCCGCAATTGATCGCAGCCATGCCAATGGATGCTTCCAGTAAATTATTTGAAAGTGCATATCCGGCTAATTCTTTTAAATCCAAATCTTCCAGATGTCCGGCTTTATGAACATTTATATTATGTCCACAATACTTTATCGTGCTGGCTATTCCACAAGCATCTTTTGTTTTTACAAGCACGGAATGAACGCCAACAACGATTTCTTCTACTTTTGCTTCTTTAATGTCTGAAATAAGTCTGTTTAACAAATTCATTAAAAGATCAACGAATTTACATATTCCATACTTAGCGCAAGAAGTATTGCAATAACAGGTAACGCGAATGATAGTTTTCTTGAGCTTATTTTCAATGTGATCTTGTCTGCATTCTTCAGATAGATAGTAATGATCGTTCCGCTGACAAAAGCATTTAAAAGCAGAAACAGTACTCCCTGAAATAATGGCAATGTATAAAGTCCGGCTTCAGGCCTGAAGATCAATGCTTGAGTTAATGTAAATAGAAGTATCCAGCTAAGGCCAACAAGATAAGATGATGCTATTACCTTCTTGTTATTGAAAACCCTGACAAAAACTAAGGCCACCAATGATTCCAATATAATGGATGTAACCGGATTGATCACGGTCATAGGTGAACGCGTAGGCAGCAATAAGTCAATAAACTTGATGGATGCTGCAATTAAACCAACCCAAAGTACGGCGTTTTTACTATCGCTTTGTTTGTAAGCATTGTACATAAAATACATGCCGATCGGGAACATGAACATCCCCGAAAAACCATAGGGCAAGAAATGTAAGCCATAGCCGATACTTGCTTCACAAATTCCCCAAAGGGCCCCCATTAGAATGATGGTTTGAATTGTTTTTACTGAGTTTTTCATTTTATTTCTCTCCATTATTTTAATTACGATATTTTTTCAAGAAAATCTTTTATTAATCGCAAACTTGTTTTCTTACGATAGATCGCCGTTGATCTTGCATCATCGATTGGCCTGATCAAGTTGTTATATTTCCCTAAAATCGTTTCGGTAACAGCTTTTATTTCACTCGTGTCTTTACCGGTCATGTATTTTTCCGCCTCCGGTGAACGGACGATACTTGCCGCGACGGAACCAAGTGTTATGCGTATATCCAGGATCTTCCCATCTGACACGTCCGCCATGGCCAGTAAAGAAACTTTGGTCAAACTCATACCTTTTCGCTGTCCCAATTTTCGGTAATAGTTGTGTTCAAATTCTTTGTCGGGGATAATAATATCCGTAAGCAGTTCATCGGATCTCATGCATGTTTTTTTGGGAGATATGATAAAATCACTTACATTCACAATCCTTGTACTATTTATATTTTTCAGTTTAACTTTTGCATTCACAGCATACAAATAAGGCAGTGTATCTCCGGCCGGTGAGGCATTGCAAATATTACCGGCGATCGTTGCCATATTGCGTGTTGGCGGCGAAGCCATTTGTTCGATCATTTCTTTAAAAATTGAAGGGATAGTTTCGTTCTGTATTATATCAGTCAAGATAGCGCAAGCGCCAATGTGGATCCCTTCATCATCTATATAGATCTTCTTTAATTCGCTAAGATGTTCTATAAACAACAGTGGTTTATCAAAAGCGGGTGCTATGGCAAAGCCACGTGCGCGCTGAACCATAAGGTCGGTTCCGCCGGCAATGACAGTGCATTGCTGTTTGGATAATATTTCCAATGCTTCATCTAAATTTTTAGGGCGTAATCCATTTACCATAATCCGGCTCCCATTTCCATTGCCAATCGAACACCTTTGATGATCATATTATATCCCGTACAGCGACAAAGATTTCCCGATAAACCTTCTTTAATTTCTTCATCTGTCGGATTGGGGTTTTGGTTCAACAATGATTCGGTTGAAATAATAAATCCCGGTGTGCAAAATCCACATTGGACAGATCCGGCTTTTAAAAATCCTGCTTCAATGGCTTTATAACGGTCCGTGTGTTTAAAGCTTTCCAGTGTAACGACCGATTTGCCGATAATTGCACCCGCCGGAAGTATGCAAGAATTCATTGCCCTACCGTTGACAAGCACAACACAAGCTCCGCATTCGCCTTCGCCGCAACCTTCTTTTACACTACTCATTCCGAGGTCATCCCGAAGTAGATCAAGAAGTCTCCTGCTTGCATCAACATCTATGCTTAATTTTTCATTATTTAAAGTGAACTCAATCTTCATGATCGATCTCCATTAATACTTCAGGTGTAATTGGAAGATGATTGATAGGTTTATTCAAGGCATTTGCAACAGCTTCAGCGACCGCAGGCGGGGACCCGACAAATGATAATTCCCCTGCACACTTGGCTCCGAATGGGCCGAATTCATAGGGGTTCAATACAAAATCACAGTTAATTTCCGGGATGTCCATAGACGTAGGGATCTTATAATCCGTCAGATTTTTCTGTATCAATTTCCCGTTTTTCGATTCCATAACCTCGATGGTCGCCCAGCCAAGACCCTGAACCATGCCGCCTTCCATTTGGCCGATAAGTGCTCGTTCGTCGATTGGGACACCGACATCAAATACGGCATACAACTTATTGATCGTCAATTCATAAGTTACCGGATCAATCTCTACTTCGGCAACATTTGCACCCCACGAGTGTACGGGATAAGCGTCACCTTTGAAAACCTCATCATCCCATTTCAAATAAGACGGATGTTTATATACTTTACTTAATTCTAAGTTATCGCTTTCATTCCAACTTTTTTTCATTTCCAATGCCGTGTCTCGCAATAAGCCACCCACGATCATTGTGGTCCGTGATGCAACAGTCGGACCGGAATCGGGGATCAATCCCGTATCGACTTTTTCGTAGATTACTTTTTCAATGGGAATTTCCAGGGTCTGCGAAACGATCTTGCGCAGTGCCGTCTCGGCTCCTTGTCCCATTTCTACGCTTGAAACTTTAAGTGTAACGCTTTCCTTATTCTTGACCAAAATGATCTTTCCATTGATCATGGTTTCACCTTTGCCGGTAAACCCGCAACCATGCAAGAAAAGAGATATGCCAATTCCCTGATATTTTTTATTGCTCTTTAACTTATTATAGTAATCCGAATTTTTGACGATCTTATTAATGATCTCAGGCATTTTGACTTCTTCGTGAACTTGTCCGCCGGTACAGGTGGGATCATTCTTTTTTAAGAGGTGGCGCATTTTATATTCAAGCGGGTCCACTCCCAATTTAACGGCAATATTGTGGAAAAGCATTTCAATGCCAAAAATAGTTTGCGGTGCACCGAATCCGCGATAAGCTCCCGAGGGAACTAAGTTCGTCATAAAATTTCTTCCACGAACATTCAGATTTTTTATATTGTAAACATTGGTTGCAGAGAAAATTGCTCGTTGGAGCACCACGGGTGACAAGCCGTTATATGCGCCGGCATTCAACAGAACATCAATATCCAAAGCGATGATGTGATCGTTCTCGTCTAGTGCTGCCTTGTATCGCACCTTGGAAGGATGTCGTTTTGTAGAGCATAAAATATCTTCATCCCGGTCGTAGATCATCATAACCGGATGTTTGGTTTTGTTTGCGGCAATGGCAACATGACAGCCGTTCAATGAGGGAAATTCTTCTTTTCCGCCAAATGCTCCGCCGGTTACCGATTGAACGACGCGGACCTTATCTTCCGGAAGTGCCATGGCTTCGAGCAATGCACTCTTTACATAGAAGGGACATTGCATGGAACCGTAAACAAAAAGCGTATCCTCTTTAAATTCCGCAGCCGCTCCCTGGGGCTCAAGATAAACATGTTCCTGATATCCCGTGCTAAAAGTGTCTTCAATAATTTTTTTAGCAGATACGAAGGCTTTTTCCGGATTTTCTTTTTTATAATTGTAATCGGTAAAGACAGTGGATCTTTTTTCTGCTTCTTCCAGAGTGAATAATGCGGGTTCTTCCTGATAGTTGATTTTGATCTCAGAAGCGATCGAATAGATGGTTTCGCGCTCGGGTCCAACGACCAGCAAAATGGGTTGTCCAATATATTGAACATCATCTTCTGCAAAAAGAGGATGATCCGAAACAACGGTACGCATTTTGTTGACACCCGGAACATCATGCTTATCTACAATATAAAATCCTTCGGGCATATCCGGTATTTCAATGGAAAGGATGCTTGCTTTGGCTTTTGTGCTTCTGACGGTTTTTGCAAATAGCCCGTCCTCGAATTTCCAGTCTGAAATATATTGAGCTTCTCCCCGAAGTTTCTTCCTGGAGTCTACGCGAATGACAGATGTGCTGATTGGCTCTTTCAAGTCAGGCCCTTAACTTTTCTAACATGTTATTATAGTATTCTTTTATTTTTCGATAATCTTCTGCGGTATCAACGTCCAAGCCGATACCCGGATCATCCACATCAATGATCGCTACATTATCTTTACTGTGAATATAATTTCGTAATATCTCCGAATCGTCCCAAGATAATATTTCCGGGATAAGCGTCGAATTAAAAAGAACCGGGTGACCTTTCTTGCCATGATATCTTGGAATAGCAATATCCACATTATATCCAATCAATGTTTTGTATGTTTCGGCTCTTACCGCCGGTTGGTCGCCGGGAACAATAAAAAAGCGATCCGCTTCAACGATAGCAATGCCTGTCTTAACCGAGAAGAACATTCCCAATTCTACATGCTCGTTTTTCACAACTTTCACCTTTGGCATATTGGAAACCATGTTGCGGATTATTTCAAATTGATGCCCCCCGACAACAATAAGGTGTTCGCAAAGTTCGCTCATGCTTTCGATCGTTCTTTGTAAAATGGTCTTACCATAAAGATCCAGCCCCGGTTTAAAATCACCAGCGCGTGATGAGTATCCTGCTGCCAATATTACACCATCTACACTCATTTAATTTCCTTAATACTTTTGATCGACATCTCCGGAAATTTGATCTTCTGTGATGCTGCTTCTATATCTTTCAATCCGGAGCCTGTTATCAGTAAAACCACCTTGGCATTGGCATCTATACCTTTTTTCGACTTCTTATAGCCTGCATAGGACGCTGATGCTGCCGGTTCGGCAAAGAGCCCGGCCTTTTCGGACAATTCCTTTTGCGCTGTTAATATATCTTCATCACTTACCAAAACAGATTGTCCCTTGAATTTTTTCAACTGATTTAATGCGTAGTAACCACAACGCGGCACATCAACGGCAATGGAGTCCGCAATAGTCTCTGAGTTACATTTTGTAAAACTTCCGCATTCGAGAGCGTTGTGAATTGCCGGACTGCCTTCAGCCTGAACTGCAACGACAGTTGGCATCTTTTCTATAAATCCAAATTGCAATAGATCTTTGAATCCTTTATAAACACCGCTCAAAATAACACCGTCTCCAACCGGCACGAAAACATAATCGGGAGCATCTCCGATTTGTCTGAACAATTCGATGGCGACTGATTTCTTGCCTTCAATAGTCAACGGGTTATAGGCGGTATTGCGACTCAGCAATTTATACTTTTTAGAGTATTCCAAAGACAGGTCGAATGCCATGTCATAATTTCCATCGACCGACACAACATGGGCACCATATTGCAGCGCTTGGACCATCTTGGCTTTTGGAGCAATCTTGGGTAAAAAGATCGTTGCCTTAATTCCACAAGCGGCAGCAATGCCGGCCATGGATGATCCGGCATTACCGGTTGATGCCAGAACGATTTCATTGATGTCAAATTTCTTTGCAAAAGCCGCAACTAAAATGGATGCTCTATCTTTAAACGAACCTGTCAAGTTGCCCGTATCGTCTTTTAAATAAAGATGCTTGTGATCATCTAAATACTCAGCCCTCCAAAGTGGTGTATTCCCAACAGGCAAGTCGGGCATATCGGCTAAGTCTATTGGAAGTAATTCTTCAACATAAAAAGGTCCATCTGCAGAATATCTGATTTCCAAAATCCCTCTTAAAGGTTCATTGTCTTTTTGGTTTTTAGAACAAAAAGGACACACCATTATTTTGGGCGTGATTTCAAACTCTTTCCCGCATTCCGAACAAATATATTTACGTTGAATTGTCATTATTCACCTGTCACATCATATTTATTAATTGTCAATTGCTTACATGGTTAAGCCCATGACTGCCTTTGCTGTGTGTAATCTATTCTCTGCTTCATCGTAGATAATGGCCGCTTCACTATCAATTACCGCAGGTGTAACTTCATTACCGCGATCAGCCGGCAGTGCATGCATATATTTCACATCTTTTTTCGCAAGACCCATACGTCGTTCATCACAGATCCAGCTTTTATGTTTTTCAAGATTGGCTTTCATTTCTTTCATACATTCAGCTTCATTGGCGTTGTACTCGTCAAAAGTATAATTCCCAAAGCCGCCCCAGTTCTTGGGGATAACGATATCCGCATCTTCGAACCCGGCATCCATATCATCAACAAAATTTAGTTTCCCGCCATTTTCTTTTGCGTTGTTATGGGCAATATTTACAAGATTTTTGTAAAGAGGAAATTCTTTTGGAGCCGCAACAGTTACATCCATTCCATAACGCGGGAACAGCAGGATCTGAGTCAATGGAACCGACAAAGGTTTTGCATGTGATGTTGCATAAGCCCATGAAATGGTGATCTTGATATCTTTTAATTCTTTACCAAAATATTCCTGTATGGTCATAAGATCTGCTAGCCCCTGCATGGGATGATAAAGGTCGTCTTGTAGTGACATGACCGGAATTCTGGAATTATCTGCCAATTCGTTCAGATATTTATTACCGATACCATAAAAACAATTCCTGCAGGCAATGCCATGTCCCATTCGCGATAAAACCATCGCGGTGTCTCTTGCAGATTCTCCGTGAGATAATTGCATTTTATCGGGAGTAAGGTCGTGCGCGTGGCCGCCGAGCTGGGTCATACCGGCTTCCATGGAATTTCGGGTTCGGGTTGATTGTTCAAAGAACATCATGAATAAAGTTTTATCGCGAAGCATGCGGTGCGGTGTCCACTTGTAATATTTCTTCTTTAGTTTTCCGGCAAGGGCTAATGCATGATCGATCTCTTGTCTGCTCCAATCCTGGAGTGTAATAAAATGTTTGCCTTTAAAATCTTTGTTCTTCATCAAATTTCCTTTTATCAACGGTCTGTTATTTGCTTGTCTTCCAGTATATACGGTAAAGCAGCATAAAATGCGCTGGCTTTTTCAAGATGTTCTACCGGGACTTTTTCATTCGGTGCATGGGCATAGATCTCATTACCCGGACCAAAACCAATACAAGGTATCTTATGTTTCCCGCAAATGGCAACACCATTTGTCGAAAAGGTCCACTTATCAATACGCGGAGCCTCGTCAAAC
>Ga0164318_10005318_pt1 | contig 12441 bp, 11 predicted proteins | sample GuaBasSedimGuay9_FD_113734 | JGI IMG/M metagenome (GOLD analysis project Ga0164318, IMG submission 113734) | Subseafloor sediment microbial communities from Guaymas Basin, Gulf of California, Mexico - Guay9, Core 4571-4, 0-3 cm | ecosystem: Environmental > Aquatic > Marine > Hydrothermal vents... | reverse complement strand
GGAATCCCCGGGGAGCATGAGAACGGTGCACCCCCTTTTTTCAAGGGAGCGAAGGATATTGTATTTGACTCCGTAGTCCATGGCCACCACGCGCCACCCGGATCTGTCCGGCCACTGAAATTCGTCCAACCCACCCTTGAGCGGAACCGGCATTCCTTCCACCCAGAGCATAGGCTCCCTGCACGTCACTTCCTTGACAAGATCACAGCCGTTCATCTCCGGGCAATTCCTTGCCTTTTCCACCAGGGATGGTGGGTCAAGGTCCCGTGTGGAAAGGGCGCCTCTCATGGCCCCTGAAAGGCGGATATGCCGGGTAAGGGCCCGTGTATCAATCCCTTCTATACCGGGGATCTCATATTCCCGGAGGTATTCAGCCAGGCTTTTTTTCGAGCGCCAGTTGCTGTGGAACTCCTGGTATTCCTTGACCAGAAGCGCACGCACCTGGACCCTTCCCGACTCGATATCCTCCTCATTGACCCCATAGTTCCCGATAAGGGGATAGGTCATGGTGACCATCTGGCCGCAGTAGGACGGGTCGGTGAGAATTTCCTGGTATCCGGACATACTCGTGTTAAAAACCACCTCGCCCTCAGTTTCACATTCGCCCGTGAAAGACCGGCCCGAAAAAATGGTCCCATCTTCAAGGGCCAGCATGGCCTTTCTGTATCCTTTGAGATGCTTCATAACTGTTCTCTCGCTGCGAGCCCTCCCTTCCCCTTTTCTCGAATGCTCTTACCATTTAACGGAAAATAATGAAATGAAAATCGTCACCATTCAAATACAAACTTCGACGTTCTCGACCAGAGAAAAAATCGAACCATTTGAGAAGAAGCGAGATCGGAATCGCTCCCCTTTCGGGTTGTTTTGTGGTAAGAGGAACATGGTTCATTGTGATCAAGCATTATGAAAGGAGTATATCATGCTGCAAGTGGATATCCCAGGATTCGGTGTCATCACGTTGGAACATCTTGTGTCGGACTTCACCGGAACCCTTTCTGTGGGAGGAAAACTCCTCCCAGGCGTGGAAGAACGCCTCAATCAGATAGCCGAATTTCTCCAGGTACAGATCCTCACCGCCGACACCTTCGGGGCTGCACGGGAGGAGTTGAAAGGGGTCAACTGCACGATCCGCATCCTGTCCGGCACGTCCCATGACCACCAAAAAGAAAAGTATATCGTGGAGCTCGGGGCGGAAAAAACCGTGACCCTCGGGAATGGAAACAATGACCGGCGTATGCTCAAGGCGGCCAAGGTGGGAATTGCCGTCACTGAAGGTGAAGGGTGCGCGGTGGACGCCATCATGGCAGCCAATCTCCAGGTAAACCGTGCCGTGGACGCGCTTGACCTCCTGCTTCACCCCAAAAGGTTGAAGGCAACTCTCCGCTTCTAAGTGTTTGGGGTCGCCCCGTAATCACGACCGGTAAATCAGGAAAGCGCCAAGCAAACCCAGGAGGACAAACATGACCTTCCTGTACTGCACATCGCTGATCTTGCCGTAGCAAAGGGAGCCCACATAGGTGCCAAACACAAGTGCAGGCAGAGACACACCGAAATACTTGAGGACGTCCGCGGTAATGAACCCGTTTAACGCGTAGAAAAAAACCACAATTGACCCGGAAACAAAAAACATGCCCTGCAAAGATGCCTTGATGCGGTCCTTGGGCCAGTCCTGCAGGGAGGCATACACGATGACCGCAGGGCCGGAAGCACTGAACGCTCCGCCAAGACACCCTCCGAGAAACCCGAACACATACCCCCATCCTTTGCCTGTGCCTTTCGGTGGGGTCCTCGACAAAAGGCTGTAGACCGAATAGGAGATAAGGAGAGTGCCCAGGATCAACTGGACCATGCCTTTGTCCATTTTTTTGAGGAACAGGACTCCCAACGGGATCCCCGGTACCGTCCCGATCAGATAAGGCATGATCTTCTTCCATGAGAGATGGCGCCAGAGCTGAATCAGAAGAAAGGTGGTCATCCCCATTCCCATCAGCGCGGTGAACGGTATCACCGTCTTGATATGGAGAAACATTGCGAGCAGAGGGATGGCAAGGAGAATTGAACCAAATCCGGACAGCCCCTGGGTAAAGCCGGCAAAAAAGATAACCGCGCAGATGAGCAGATAAGTTTCCATCAACCCGCGGCCTTTTTCATCCGTACCTTGATGTGGCTGAAAGCCGGGCCTCCACCGATTTGCCGGGAGACGCACGGCGCAAGCACATTCAATGGGTTTCCTCCGATACCGGTCAGTGGTCGCGGCGCCCAGAGCACACCGCGCTTCACCTTTTTGTTTACCATTGCTTTGACCACGACCTTGCCGCGTTCGTTATAAAGCACCACCTCATCCCCTTCCTGAATCTTCACCGCCTGTGCATCCTCATCATTGACCCAGACGATTTGGGGAATAGGACCGTACACATCAGTAAACTGGCTGTGAGTATATTTTGGAATGGAACTGTTCAGCAGCGTGAACTCATCCCTCTCCGCTTCCAATTCCGGCTGGCAAGGAATGCCGCGTGCTCCCATTTCACGTGCCCTTGATGAAACAAATTCGATTTTTCCCGAAGGCGTCTGATATTCCCTCCTCTCGCGCAATTGGAGTTCAAGGACTTCGCCGGCCATCAAGTCTCTAAAAGACTTTTCCGTGAAACTCCCAGTTTACTCTGCCGAACCTCCCCATGCGATTTTCTCGATTTTTCATATGTGGATAGAGGACCCGCTCCCTGCTGTAGACCCTTTTTGGATCTCCTCTGCCCCGTGGACAGACAAATCCACGGGTGATCGGATTTTCCTTGCTGCCGCGGACGGAAACAATCTTCCCGTCCTCAACGGTCACATCCAGGAAACAGGTGTCAGGGCAATCACGGTGGCAAACTGTCTTAATGACCTTCAATTTTCAACTTTCTCCTGATTGTATCAATGTATCCTTTGTCAGCCTTGACACGTGAAAACAATAGGTCAACATTCAAGGTTGGACCTCATCTTTCCTCATTTACCGGGAAACAGGAGCATCCACCCGCCCAGGATGATGAAGAGCGCTCCGGCTCCAATCTTAATGTAGTTGGCGGGAACGAATCGGCTTATGACGGAACCGAAGGCCACAGCCAGCAGGGAAGTAAGTGCGAGTGCTCCGGCCGACCCCAGGAAGACGGATAAGCGCGATTTGCTTTCCGCGGCAAACGTGAGGGTTGCCAATTGTGTCTTGTCTCCCAGCTCCGCCAGGAAAATCATTCCAAACGTCGCGAAAAATACCTTGAAATCCATTTCTCGACCCTCTATTGTCGATGAAGTAACTTTTCGTAAACCGGTATGACACTTTATGCCCCAAATCAAAGGAAAATTGCAATGCATTTTCCAGTATCCGGAATTGACATTTCGCCGTTCATTCCGCTGGCCGTGGCCTTTGGGGTCTCCTTTTTCACCTCCATGGGGGGAGTATCAGGGGCGTTTCTGCTACTCCCGTTCCAGGTGAGTGTCCTGCACTTTACGAGTCCTTCGGTCAGCCCCACAAATCTTGTCTATAACATCGTGGGAATCCCGGGGGGCGTTTACCGTTACCTCCGTGAGGGGAGAATGGCCTGGCCCCTTGCCTGGGTCATCATATCCGGCACCTTACCGGGCGTGTTCATTGGGGCCATCTTCAGAATCAAATACCTCCCCGACCCCCGGCATTTCAAATTTTTTGTGGGGTGCGTCCTTCTCTACATCGGGGCCAGACTCCTCTACGACCTCACCCCCCGTGCACGCGCCAGAAAGGCAAAGACAAATAAACTGGAAGATCAATTTAAACAACAGGTCGGAAAAAGGCAAGCAGGGGAAAAATCCCTTGGCGGGAGCATGATTCGAACGGTCAAGTTTTCTCTCACCAGCTACACTTTTGAGTTTTACGGGGAAACATTTTCATTCCACACCATTGTCCTTTTTCTGCTCACCTTTGCTGTGGGCATTGTCAGCGGGACCTACGGCATCGGGGGAGGCTCCATTATAGCCCCCTTCCTCATCGCCTTCTTCGGACTACCCGTCTATGCCATTGCCGGGGCCGCTCTGTTGAGCACTTTTCTGACGTCCATTGTGGGAGTCTGCTTTTATACCCTGATCGCGCCACACTATGCCTACACAGGGCTGGCCATAGCCCCTGACTGGAAACTCGGCATCCTCTTCGGCATCGGCGGCCTCCTTGGGATGTATTGCGGGGCGCGGGTACAGAAATATTTCCCGGCCCGCGCCATCAAGCTCATCCTTGGGGTCGTCATCCTCTTCCTTGCCATAAAGTACATCATTGGTATCCTGGGCTGAACGGCAGGGGGGCATGGAGACAGTTCACTACGAATAATGGATTGACAAGCAAGGCAGCTTGTACTATATTTCACAACACAGCATAGCGATGAAGTCCGCTAATTGAACCGCCCCTTCGGACGGGCTGATGACTTCTACCTCGCATTTTTGATATGGGGTAGGAGCGCGTTCATACCTACTCCGCCTGCACTGCCGGGTGGGGTGTCACACCGATGCCCTTCGGGTCGTAGACCCGGCAGGGCTTTTTTTATAAGGAGGTGACAACAATGCTTGACCACTATAAGGAAATAAGGACGCAAAATCCTGAAGAGCCTTAATTACGGACCCTGTTTGAGGTTAATCTGTTGGAAAGGACCAGGAGGTCCTCCTCCACCATGTTATCGGTTTCTATTTCATTGAACGGGATGGCAAACTCCTTGCCCGACCGCACGGCCGGCATCAACCGTGAAGTCCCGGCGTCCAGGTAGGCCGCTACATTGTAGGCCATTCGCTGTGCCAGGGTAATGTCCTGGTTGTTGGGGGCCCCGCCGCGGATGTCACGGGAAAACGCCTCACACACCACCCGCCTCCTGATCTCCAATCCCGTATCCAGGAGTTCTTTGTAAAAATATTCTGCTGCATTCATTTCCAGTCCTTTAGACTTTCGCTCCTCCCTCTTATATCCTTCCGCCACCACAATCACGCACTCATCCCTCCGGTTCAGCGCTTCAACAACCTTCTTATGATCAACCCTGGTGCTGGGAAGAACAGCCAGGTGTGCCCGGGCACCCAGACAGGAATGGAGCGCGTGAAAGCCGCTGCTGGCCCCCATCATTTCGATAATATAGGTCCTCTTGTGGGTCCGGGCATCCGCCATGTAACACCGAATCTTTTCCGAACCTATCTCAATTCCTGTGTGCTGACCGATACATTCCGTCCCCGCGATATCGCTGTCAATGGTGACCGGGATGAAAAAGGCCTGGATGGAGGTAGGGAGGAGGTCGCAAAGCGCCTGGAGCCCCAGGAATGTCCCGTTTCCTCCGATAGCAATCAACGCCTTGACCTTTTTTTCCTTGACCGTCTCAGCAGCCTTCTTTTGATTTTTCTTTTTGACAAAATCCTTGTATCGCTCACTCCGGAGCTGGGCGCCCCTAGATTCCGAAAGGGGAGCGGCGTGAAATACGCCGGGGATATGATCCAGGCTCTTAAAAAGGTCCGGGTCATAGACGAGGCGAAGAAAGTCATCTTCTTTGCCGGAGACGAGAGACTTAAAGCCTTCCCGGGTTCCATAAACTTCCCGCCCCATTTCTTCAAGGTGATAGGTAATAAAAGCGGTGACCGGGTTGTATCCGGGGGCACACCCGCCGTCCTGTATGAGCAGGACATCGAGGGTCTCAAACATCCTTCGCTTCTCAAACTCCGTCTTCTTGATATGGGCCGTGATACGCTGCGCCACCTTTATCCTGGCCCGTAATTCATCCGGGTCCACCGGTTTTGTCAGGTAATCGTCCGCCCCTTCCCGCATGCATTGAATCTTGTCTTCCTTGCCATCACGAGCACTTATCATGATCAGATAAATATCAGAGAGTTCCGAATCGGGGTCTTTTTTCAGGTACCGGCACAGCTCCAACCCATCCATCCGAGGCATCATCAGGTCAGAGAGGACAATGTCAGGCCCCCACTCCTTGATTATCCCCATAGCCTCTTCCCCGTCACCGGCCTCTTTGAGCTGTAAGTCCGCGTTTGTTTTCAACATCTTTGCGAGGAGTTTCCTGGTTGATTCTTCGTCATCCACAATGAGTACCCGATACTTTTCTCTCATTCTTCTTCCCCCGGATCCTGGAATGAATTCACTCTTGCAAACCTTTCAAATAGTATATAGGCTGATTTCACTTTGAGATCAAGCATTCTCATTGAGCGATTATCGTGAAAACTATAAACACAATGCGGTTCCAGCAAATCCTTACCACGCCTATGACCTTTTTTCAGACCATCATCATTCTGGGTTTTCTCGTCCTGCTTCTCATTCTCTTCTACCCCCGCGTCGAGAGTTTCTTTATTTTCTATCCTGACAAGGTCCTGGAAGCCACGCCGGCAGACTGCAATCTTACCTTTCAGGAAATTTTTTTTGAAACCCCGGATCACCTCCATCTGCACGGCTGGTACTTTCCCGGGAATCATTCACAGCCGGTTATTCTTTTTTGCCACGGAAACGCAGGCAATATTTCCCACCGGCTGGATAACGTGCGCCGTCTGGTGAACCAGGACCTCCGCGTCTTTCTCTTTGATTACCGAGGATATGGAAGGAGTGAAGGGAACCCCTCAGAAAAGGGAATCTACACGGACGGCCTGGCCGCCTATGATTACCTGCTCAAAGGGAAGCACCTTTCACCGGAAAAAATCGTCCTTTTCGGCCGGTCCCTGGGTGGTGCCGTTGCAACGGAAATTGCCCTCAAGAGAAAGGTGCGATCCTTGATTCTTGAAAGCGCCTTTACCTCCACCAGGGATATGGCACGAACTATCCCCCTCTTCAGGATATTCACCCCCGTTATTCCCCGCCATTTCAACAACCTCAAAAAACTCTCCCTGGTCACGGTACCGAAGCTGATCATTCATGGAACACGAGATGAAATAGTGCCTTTTTCCCAGGGGAGGAAGCTCTTCACCAACGCGCTTCCCCCCAAGCATTTCTTCCCTCTAGAAGGTGCAGGACATAATGATACCTATATTGTGGGTGGGCCCCGATACTTCCAGACAATTTCCACGTTTGCTCGTGATTCAGGCATTCCTCAAGATCTCGAAAATCGGAGCAGCCTGCAAGGGGGATAAAAATATCGTGAAATTATGCACTTAACACAATAGATGACAGCATAAGATAAAAAATTGAAAAGCCTTCCCAAATACGGAGAATTTTAGGTCGATAACGCTTGACGCCATTTTTTTTTTGTGGTAGGCAGATCACTATTTTGTAGAGGTATGCGCGGGGCGAAAGGAGAGTGTTTCCAGGGCACCCGGATATCTTGGTCGGGGCAGTGCCCTGAGTTTTCATATCTTATTTCAAGGAGGTTAGAAGAATGGCGTACAATGCGGTAGAAATGCAAGACTGGCAGATCTCAGAAGCTGCAGAAAAAAACATGCCCATGCCTGATGAGTGGCGGGAAAAACTGGGTCTTGAAAAAGACGAAGTCCTGCCAATGGGCAGGCTGGCCAAACTCGATTTTCTGAAAATCATCAACAGGCTTAAAGACAAACCGGACGGAAAGTACATCGAGGTAACGGCCATTACCCCAACCCCCCTTGGCGAAGGGAAAAGCACCACTTCCTGCGGCCTCATGGAAGGAATGGGAAAAATCGGTCTGAATGTGGGCGGATGTCTCCGCCAGCCCTCCGGCGGCCCCACCATGAACATCAAGGGAACCGCAGCAGGAGGCGGTAATTCCATCCTCATTCCCATGACGGAATTCTCCCTCGGATTGACCGGGGATATTAACGACATCATGAACGCCCACAACCTGGCCATGGTCGCCCTCACCGCCAGGATGCAGCATGAACGAAATTATAATGACGAACAGCTCCAGCGGTTGACCGGCATGCCGCGATTGAACATTGACCCCACCCGCGTTGAAATGGGATGGATCATGGACCTGTGCGCCCAGGCATTGCGAAATATTGTCATCGGATTGGGCGGACGTTACGATGGCTTCACCATGCAGTCCAAGTTCGGAATCGCGGTTTCCTCCGAATTAATGGCCATCCTCTCAGTAGTCCGGGACCTTGCGGATCTGCGGAAACGTCTTGACGAGATTACCGTTGCCTTTGACAAGAGCGGCAAGGCCGTGACCACAGGGGACCTGGAAGTGGGCGGCGCTATGACCGCATGGATGAGAAACACCATTAATCCTACCCTCATGTGTACGGCTGAATACCAGCCATGCATGGTACACGCAGGACCGTTCGCCAATATCGCGGTGGGGCAATCTTCCATCATTGCCGACCGGATCGGCCTCAAAATGTTTGATTACCATGTGACCGAGAGCGGATTCGGCGCTGATATCGGTTTTGAGAAATTCTGGAATGTCAAGTGCCGGTTCAGCGGCCTGAAACCCCATGTCTCAGTGCTCACCAGCACCATCCGCGCCCTCAAGATGCACGGCGGCGGACCAAAGGTCGTGGCCGGTCTGCCCCTTGATGAAGCATATACCAAGGAAAACCTGGAATTGCTGGAGAATGGTGTTGCCAACATGGTTCATCACATCCATACGATCCGGAAAGCCGGGATCAACCCGGTTGTCTGCATCAACTGCTTCCACACGGATACCAAGGATGAAATCGCCATGGTCCGGAAGTATGCGGAAGAAGCCGGTGCCCGCTGTGCCGTGTCCACCCACTGGGCTGACGGCGGTGACGGCGCCATTGAATTCGCAGAAGCAGTAAAAGAGGCATGCGACGAGGAGAACGAATTCAAATTCCTGTATCCCCTGGAAATGAAACTCCGCGATCGCGTAGACACCATCGCCAGGGAAGTCTATGGGGCCGACGGTGTTGCCTGGAGCCCGGAGGCAGAGGCCAAGGCCAAGATGCTGGAATCGGATCCCAAGTATGATGAATTCGCAACCATGATGGTCAAAACCCATCTCAGCCTGACCCACGATCCGGCTCTCAAGGGAGTACCCAAAGGCTGGACCCTTCCCATCCGGGACGTGCTGATCTATTCCGGCGCCAAGTTCCTCTGTCCGTGCGCAGGAACCATCAGCCTCATGCCCGGCACCAGCTCCAACCCGGCATTCCGCCGAGTGGACGTTGATGTAAACACCGGGAAAGTGAGCGGCCTTTTCTAATACATTCAAACACCTAAACAAAAAGAGGGCTGCTTTGCAGCCCTCTTTTTTTATTCTTACTCTGGGCTAAATACCGTGCTGTTTGCGACGCTGCGGTCATTCTTCCCTCGAAGCATGTCCTTCACACATAGGGATGTGGAAATCTTGTATGAAACTTGATGTGAAAACTCAGGCTGTTTGGCCGGAAATACGTTTATTGTCACAGGTCGTATGAAAAATGATTGACAGATAAACATTAAAGGCATAAATTGTATACCATGGTAAACAAAATGAGAACAGAAGCCCTGCTTACCGTTGTAGCTGAATGGCTGGAGGAGGGAGAAATCCCCTCTCTGGTTTTCAGAAATGAGCGCACCATAGACCCTGAAAATCTTGATCGCATTCTCGCTGTCGTAGGGCCAAGGCGGGCTGGAAAGACCTATTTTATGTACCAGCTCATCCAGTCCCTGCTACAGGGTGGGAGGCATAAAAGGGAGGATATTCTTTTCATAGATTTCGAGGACTATCGATTGGGAGGGTTCACCGGGGATGACATGGACGAGCTTTTCGCAGCTTTCCATCAGCTCGCGGGGCAATACCCCCATTTCTTGTTTTTCGATGAAGTCCAGAATCTCCCCGACTGGAACCGTGTACTTCGCACACTTCACAACCGCCGCCGGTTTAAGATCATCGTCTCGGGGAGCAACTCAAAGCTGCTGGGACGCGAGATAGCGACCGAACTCCGTGGTCGGTATGATGATTTTCTTATGCTGCCATTCTCGTTCCAGGAATACCTCCAGTACCGTGGCGTTTCCTTCACCCCGTCCTCCCTCCGGACCGCGGCCCGCGGCAATATTATGGCTGCGTTCGACGACTATGTTCGGCACGGCGGGTTTCCCGAGGTTGTTATGGCCGGCAGCCGGGCCGAACAGCGCAAACTGTTACAGAATTACTTCAAGACGATCTTTTACAGGGATATCCTGGAAAGGTATAATATCAAGGCGCGGTATGTCCTCGATGCGGTGATGAACGATTTTCTCGAGACATATTCGGACGTCTTTTCGATATCCCGATTCGAGAAACACCTGAAGGGAAATGGGCTGCCGGGCAGCAAGCGTACCATCGCAAACTATCTCCATTATCTCCAGGAGGCATTTTTCATCATCGCAAATGACAAATTCTCTTTCTCGCCCCGGCGCAGGATCATGAATCCAAAGAAAGTCTACCTGACCGATACCGGTTTTGCCGCGCTGGGGCGCCCTTTTGCAGAAAATCGGGGGAGGATACTTGAGAATGTCGTGGCCATAGAGCTGTTCCGCCGTGAGATGGAGCTTTACTACTTCAAGGATAGAAACGAGTGTGATTTCATAGTCAAGAAGGGAACCCTACCGACGCATGCCATCCAGGTCTGCTGGGAATTGACCCGACAGAATGAGAAGCGTGAGATTGCCGGGCTTAAAGATGCTTTCAAGTCCCTGGATCTGCCCTCAGGAACCATACTCACCTATGCCCAGGAAGAAGAACGTGAGATAAGCGGCCGGCGGGTTCCGGTTTTGCCTGCATGGAAATGGCTGCTCACTGATGATACGAACGGCATTGCCTCCGGCTGATTTCATGTTTGAACTGTCATATCAATAAGTTAGAAACTTGACACCACAATCTGTGACCTCAAGTTGGGGAGGCTCCAGGCGCCCACCCATGGCATTTACCACGCAGGGTGTTGCCATGTTGTCCAGCGTCTGAAGAACGACAGAGCCCTCCAGGTGAATGGTTCGTGGTGCCTGGTCAACAGTGGGAGTGGTTGAATGGCAACTCTCAAGAAACTGATCGCAGGATTTATGAATTATCTCAAAAGCTCTAAACTCAGAGGCCTGAAATACAAATAAAAACCACAAACCATGAACTATAAACCATAAACTCCACGTGGCCCTGCGGCTGAAGTTAAGGAAATCATTTGATATGATTGCTTCAAAGGAATAGTGAAAACTCAGGCTGTTTGGCCGGAAATACAAGAAAATGGAAGCCAGAATTCTGCGTATATCTGAGAGGACGTGTGACCGATAATGAAACCAGGAAATTCCTTGCAACTTGACACAATTCTTTATAATATCAGATCAATAATATAAACCTCTGGTACCAAAATTGTGGGGAAAAACAATTTGATTCTCGTTTGTTCTCCCAGAAGGCTGCATGAGCACAATATGAGCACAAAAGGATCATCAAGTTCCGAATAAAATGGAGGAAAGACAAATCATAGCCACGTATTGAACACCAGCGGTTCTACACTTCTAATTTCAGAGGAAATCTACATGAAATACTTGAAACAGCTTTGCAAGCCTCGCGACAGTGTATTTGACCCTCAAAGGCGAGATACTGTCCTCGATCTAGGCGATCTCATCGAGAACCGTATCGAGCCCGAGTCATTCTTTGAGGAAAATTACATCACAGAAGGCATGAAGGTCCTTTTGGAGCATGCCTTCAGACGCCTTGAGGGCAAAAGCGACCAAGGGATTTTCAAGCTGAAACAGGCTATGGGAGGAGGGAAAACCCACAACCTACTGGCGCTCGGTTTATTGGCCCGGCACCCGGAATATCGCGATAAAGTGATGGAGCAGTTTTACAGAGCAGAACCCGGGCTTGGGACGGTCAAGGTCATCGGGTTTTCCGGTCGGGAGTCGGATGCGCCTTTGGGCATTTGGGGATCCCTTGCGGCGCAGTTGGGCAAAAAGGAGCATTTCAAGGATTGTTACAGTCCCCTTCAGGCACCTGGTCAGAATGCTTGGGAAAATCTCCTGGCTGATGAAACCGTGCTTATCCTCCTTGACGAACTGCCTCCCTATTTCGAAAACGCGCGGTCAAGGGCCATCGGGAATTCTGATCTTGCTCAGGTCACCGCAACAGCCCTTTCCAATCTTCTTATCGCCCTGGGCAAAAAAAGCTGCACCCGTGTATGTCTGGTGCTCACAGATCTCGCAACCTCCTATGTCAAAGGAAGTGCGCAGGTTTCATCCGTCCTTTCGGATTTTGAAAAAGAGACTCACCGATCCGCCATGACCCTTGAACCGGTGCGGCTTAATTCAGATGAACTGTACTATATTCTTCGGAAACGAATTTTTGACCAGTTGCCATCGCAGACTGAAATCAGCGAAGTGGCTCAAGGGTATGCAAAGGCTATCCGGGCGGCCAAGCAAATGGCGATCACCAGTGAATCGCCTGAGGAATTTGCACGGCGGATCATTTCCTCATACCCTTTTCACCCCGGCATTCGGGATCTCTATGCACCATTTCGAGAAAATTCGGGATTTCAACAGACCCGTGGGCTCATACGGCTGATGCGGATTGTGACGGCACG
>Ga0164318_10005317_pt1 | contig 12443 bp, 7 predicted proteins | sample GuaBasSedimGuay9_FD_113734 | JGI IMG/M metagenome (GOLD analysis project Ga0164318, IMG submission 113734) | Subseafloor sediment microbial communities from Guaymas Basin, Gulf of California, Mexico - Guay9, Core 4571-4, 0-3 cm | ecosystem: Environmental > Aquatic > Marine > Hydrothermal vents >... | reverse complement strand
TGACCAGTTCAATATGACCCGGGGGTTGGAGGACCCTTCAGCCGATATTGATGGTAACGGGATTGTAAGCTATCATGAAGCTTACCTGAAGGAATGCTACAATCTTCGTTTCAGTGATCAGGACCGGAAGATTTCTTCTGATCTTGGTGGTATTTACTATCCCTTCACCACAGCAATGGGGAGCATCTTTGCCACCTTTCTCGAGAGTCCCGCCCCGTGGGCGACCTCCACGACGGAATCTATGTCCTTGTAAGCGTCGGGAGCTTCCTCGGAGATCACCTTCGGCGATTTGGCCTTGACGTATATTCCCCTTGATGCAAGCATGTCAAGGACGGACTGCGGCCTGAAGTTCCTCACCGCCTTTGAACGGGAAAGCAGCCTCCCGGCTCCGTGGCACGTCGACCCGAAGGTCCTTCTCATGGCCTCATCGGTCCCCGCCATCAGGTAGGACCCGGTCCCCATATCCCCCGGGATCAGGACAGGCTGCCCCACTTCCCGGTAGGGGAGCGGTACATCGGGATGCCCCGGTCCGAAGGCTCTCGTGGCTCCCTTCCTGTGAACGCAGACCTTCTCCCTCCTGCCATCAACATCATGCTCCTCAATCTTTGCGATGTTGTGGGCGATGTCATACACCTGGTGGAGCTCCGTATCCAGTCCCTTTTCCTTCAGAACCTCGCTGAACGACTCCCTGATCCAGTGCGTTATCAGCTGCCTGTTGGCCCATGCGTAGTTGGCAGCGGCCCTCATTGCCCCTAGATATGCATCGGCCTCCCTCGAATCGAGCGGAGCCGCCACCAGCTGCCTGTCCGGGATCCTGATGTCGAACTTGGGGGAGATGAAATTGCCCGAATCCTTTGTGTACAGATTCTCCAGCTCCCTGACCTTGTCATGGCAGACCTGGTATCCGAGGCCCCTGGACCCTGTGTGTATCAGAACCGTCACCTGGCCGGTGGAGCGGATGCCCATGGCCCTGGCGGCTTCCTCATCGTATATCCTGTCCACCGTCTGGATCTCCAGAAAATGGTTTCCCGCCCCGAGGGAGCCTACCTGCGGCAGCCCCCTCCCTTTGGCCTTCTCGGAAACCTCGTCGGGGTCAGCCCCCTCGATGGCACCCCCTTCCTCAGTCCTCTCGAGATCCTCCTCCATTCCGTATCCCTCTTCCACGGCCCAGCGGGCCCCGTCCTGAAGAATTCTCTCGAGCTGTCTGCGGTCGACCTTTATCCTTGCCTTTGACCCCACACCGGACGGCACATTCCTGAATATGGTATCCGCGAGCTTTCTTGCAAGCGGTCTCACCTCGTCCGCCGTGAGATCGGTTGTCAGCAGTCTCACGCCGCAGTTTATGTCGAAGCCCACCCCGCCGGGTGAAATGACACCTCCTTCGTCCACGAGGGTCGCTGCAACGCCGCCTATGGGAAATCCGTAACCCCAGTGTACATCTGGCATCGCCATGGAGGGTCCGGCAAGGCCCGGCAGCGTTGCCACATTGGCCACCTGTTCCAGTGCCTGGTCGGCCATGAGACTTTCGAGCATTCTCTCCGATGTGAAGAATACCCCGTCCTGTTTCATATCGCTCCGGTAGCTCCGCGGTATCCTGAATGTGTAATCGTCCTCCTTGCTGTAAGCTCCCTGCCACATGCTACCTTCCTATGTTGGAGGCATAATAAATCTTTCCTCTGATGAGACCCGAAAACCTTTAACTAATCTCAATCGGTTATGGCTGACATGCCCACCCACAGGGAGGAGGACTACCTGGAGGCCATACTGCACATTGTCCGAAGAAAGGGTTATGCCAGGGTCGGGGACGTGGCCAAGCACCTCGACTGTTCCGCGGCAACCGTAACGGAGATGTTCGGCAGACTGTCCCGGAACGGACTTGTCAACTACGAGAAATACGGCGGTGTGACCCTGACGGACAGGGGGAAGAAGGTGGGCGAGGATGTCGACAGACGACACGGTATAATCAAGGAATTCTTCATGATGCTGGGAGTGGGAGAGGAGATCGCGGACATGGATGCCTGCGAGGTGGAGCATTCGATTCATCCCGAGACACTGCAGCGATTGAGCAGGTTCCTCCAGATAATGGAGGAGGATGACGGTCTCCGGAAGCATGTCAAGGACCGGATGGACCGGTAGGAGCCTTGCGAGACATTGTGAGGTGTCGGAAATGGACCTTGAACTGGACCTGGGCGATCCCGTCGAGGATCTCGTATTCCATCTGATCTCCCATCCGGACCGGGATCCGATCGAGCACATATCGCCTGAGCCTGCCGGCGGGGGCGAGGTAACCCTGGAGATAGGCCATCCATCGAACGGCCCTCTGCTGAGGTCCATCTCGATAGAGGGGTTCGGTCCTCATGATGGTCCGAACGTTCTCGGGATCGATGACGGGATGACCGTCATCGAGGGTTCGAACGGTTCCGGGAAATCCCATATCATCTATGCCCTCAACTGGTGTCTTTTCGGGAGACCTGCGGTTCTCGACCCTTGGATGGGAGAGGAAGAGGACCCGACGGTACTTGTCAACTGGAAGAGAGGAAGGAGGAAGGGTATCTCCGTCACGGTGGAGTTCGAACTGAACGGGGAAAGGTTCAGGTTCGTCAGGACCCTGAAGGACGGAAAGGGAACCTTCACCGTGAAAACGCTTGTCCGGGGGAAATGGAGGAAGGGCCCCTCACCACCTTACATCGATCCCGGGATCACCCCTTTCTACCTCTTTCAGGGGGAGACCGCGATGTTCCTCTCGGCGGAGGACCCCTTCTCGGAGAAAGGGGTCCTTCATACACTCCTTCATACCATGGCGGGAGGGAGAGAGCTCGAAACTGTCGGTATCAGGCTGGAAGAGGCAAGGGAGAGATGCCTGGAGATGGGGCGCAAGGTTGGAAAGAAGGCCGAGAGGTTGAGGGGGAAGCTCGAGGCCCTCCGCTCCCGTCAAAGGGAGCTTCGGTCTGCCCTGGAGAGAAGCAGGGAGCGTCTCGAGGAGCTTTCGGGAGATGTGGACAGGACCAGACAGGCCTATCAGGGTGTGATAGAGAAGATGTCCTCATCGATCGGGGAGGATGAGATAAAGGTGAAGATGACCAGATCGGCGGAAAGGCTTGGCAGACTCAAGGAGCGCCTGTCTGAGGGATGGAAACGCGCCTCGATCACCATGATACGCCCCCTTGCGGTGAGGGCTCACGAGAGGGCGGTTTCCTTCAGGGAGGAGGAGTCCAGGAGGAGGATGCTGTTCGGAGCCTTCGAGGCACAGCTCTCCATAGTGAATGAGGTAATCGAGAGGGAGACATGCATCTGCGGGGCCCCCATCGGAAGGACCGGGGCCGGCAAGAAGAGACTTGTTCATCTGAAGGAGAGGCTGGAGGAGAAAAAGGATGAGACATCTCTGTGGCAGCCGGGGTCCATGTGGACGTCGGATCAGTTCCTTTCAACGGCATCCGGACTGCTTGGGATATCGGGGCCCGGCAGGGACAGGATGCTTGATCTGCTGAAGAGGTTCGAGAGGGAGAGCAGGAACCTGCTGATGGCCGAGGGGGAGCGCACCGAAGACGGCAGGGAGATGCTTGTCGGGGCGGTCAGGGCGAACGAGAGGGCGAGGGTACTGCTGCTCGAGGAGAGGGAGAGAATGTCGATGCTCCTTAAGGAACAGGAAGAGCTTGAGGAGAGGATACGATCCACCGAGAATGCCCTCTCCGCCGAGCTTGGCACATCGGTGGGGAACGCCGACCTGGCCGCAATCGCCTCCCTTCTTGCCAGATCCCTTGAGTGGGTAGAGGCGGTCAAGGCGGACAGAACCGAGGCACTGAGAAAGGAGCTGGAAGACATCTCGACGGAGATGTTCAGGAGGATCACCGGACGCGGCAGGGTTGGCGTCCGCATACACCGGGAGAACTTCAGGATAGGCGTCGAAACGGACCATGACGGTTTCTTCCACCTCTCTCCCCTGTCGAGACTCTCCGCCGGGGAACGGGAAGCCGCGGTTCTCTCCCTCATCCTGGCACTTGCGGACATCCTCGATATCACCCTTGTGCTGGATTCCCCGTTCTCGTTCATGGAAAGAGGGATGGGAGAGAGGGTGGTGGACCTTCTTCTCGAGAGGAAGAGGGGGACCGTTGTCATGGTACCCACGGGAGGATTTCCCATCGAATACGGAACCGGACCCGGAGTGTCATCCGTCAGGGGAATAAGACGGCTCGAGCTCGTACCCGGAAAGCGGGGATCGCTTCTCAGGGAGGTGATCGATTGAGACCTTCGACAGCTCCTCCCGAGCTGGCAGGATTGATATGCGAGGGGGGCTTCCCGGACGAGAGGTCCCTTCTGTCGTTCGCCATGTCCCTGGGTGTTTTTCACGGAAAGCGGAAGGAACCCGAGGGTTCAACGAACCTGATCGACGTCCAGGAGCTCGAGAGCTATCCGTTGTGTGTGCTCGTGATAACCGACGGCGGGAGATCCGATATGGAGCCGTCGAGGGTGAGAGAGGTTCTCGCGGAGCATCTGCATGCCGGGCTCTCGATGATGAAGGTGGAGGTCGACCGGTCGAGGGGAACCAGGGCCCTGAGGAGAATAGCTTCCCTGCTGCCGAAATGAGGGTTCTTCACCAAAATATTATAGGCTACATGGATAAATAGAGCTAGGACATTCGGGTCATCGGAGTGATACCCTTACCGGGGTCGCAGTCACTCACCGGTCCGATATCAGGTGAGCCCCATGACAGGAACATCGAAAAGGACAGCGGCTCTATTTCTTGCCCTGGCCCTGATACTGCCCTTGACAGCCTTCACGCCAACAGCGGCCGACATTCCCGGATCCGGGGTCGTTCCATGGTTCTCGAACGTACCCGGATGGGAACTGCCCGACCTGTGGACCAGATGGGGTGTGATGCCCATGGGAGATCTCTACGGGTCCATCCCTTACCATGACGTCGATTCAGGCACTGAGATATGGATGGTCCAGTTCGAGGGCCCCATCATGAAGGAATGGAGGGATGCCCTGGCGGGGGAGGGCGTGTCGATCCTGGAATACCTACCCGATTACACCTACGTTGTGGCCCTCAATGACAGACATCCTGAGGATCTTCTCCTGGTGGATCACGTGGTTGCGGTGGGCCCCTTCCCTGCGGTCATGAAGATGGACCCCGACATCTATTCGGCCCTTGAGGATGGATCCGACATAGAGAGCATGTTGGGGGAGGACCGACTGCTTGTGGACCTGTTTCATCCCATCGACGGGATCGAGGATCTTCTCGGGAAGATATCCCCCGGCGTGGAGAAGGGCTCCGGCACGAGATATCTCATAGGTCCCACCATATCGGGAAGGGAAGATCTGCTTTCCATAGACGGCATCAAGCACATAGAGCCCTATTATCACATGGAGCTTCACAACGATATCGCAAGGAACATCACATCGGTCACATATATCAACAACACCCTCGGTCTGGATGGGACGGGTCAGATCGTCGCCATTTCGGACACGGGGCTCGACACCGGTGTCGACGATCACAATGTCACGGGCGACATTCATCTCGACTTCGACAACAGGGCCACGATAGTCAACTGGGCAGGTACATCTCCCGACGACGGGCACAGCCACGGCACGCATACGACCGGGTCCATTGCCGGAAGCGGTGCCAGGTCCAACGGGAAGATCAAGGGAATGGCCCCCAACGCATCCATCTTCTTCCAGGCCATAATGAGCGATTCCGGAGGCCTTGTCATTCCTGCAAACACATCACTGCTGTTCCAGCAGGCCTACGAGAACGGCTCCAGGATACATTCCAACTCATGGGGGGCCAGCTATGCGGGCGCCTACACCTCCAGGTCCCAGGATGTTGACTGGTTCCTATTCAATTACCCTGATATGATCATCCTGTACAGCGCGGGGAACAGCGGTGTCGACTGGTCCCCCGAGGACGGCAGGATCGACCGGGACAATATCGGAGCTCCCGCTTCGGCCAAGAACTGCATAACGGTCGGAGCTTCCGAGAACAACAGGTCCAGCGGAGGTTATCAGTTCAACTGGGGACTGTGGAATGGGTGGAGATATACCTCCAGCGGATGGTCCTACGAATCCAGGTATCCCCTGGACCCCGTTTACAGCGATTACATATCCGATAACGAGGACGGACTTGCCGCCTTCTCCTCGAGGGGGCCCACCGATGACGGCAGGATAAAACCGGATGTGGTGGCCCCCGGCACGAACATTCTTTCCTGCAGGTCCTCCGTATCGGGTGCAGGCACCGGCTGGGGGGTGTATGATAGTTATTATGTTTACATGGGGGGAACCTCCATGTCAACCCCCATAACCGCGGGTGCCGCCGTTCTCGTGAGGCAGTTCTACAACCAGACACTGGGTCTGGATTCCCCTTCCGGTGCACTGCTCAAGGCGACCCTGATCAACGGCGCGGTGGATATGACCCCGGGCCAGTACGGTTATCTGAACAGCACCGTTCAGGAGGTGCAGGGGAGGCCGGACATGTCCCAGGGCTGGGGAAGAATAAACCTGTCCGAATCCCTCTCGCCTCCCGGCGGGAACCTGGCATTCATCGATGACAAGGAAGGCATATGGACGGGTGCGAGTGTTGTATCCCATCTTTCCGTGACGAACTCGTCCCGGGATCTGAGGGTGACACTGGCATACAGCGATTCCCCCGGAGCCACCTACGCCGCAAAGGAGCTGGTGAACGATCTCGATCTGACCCTTGTGGCCCCGAATGGCACCGAATACAACGGTAATGATTGGACAACACCCTTCAATGATACCCACGATAGAACGAACCCGGTCGAGGGGGTTCTGATACATTCACCTGCGACCGGTCTTTGGAAGGTCGTGATAAGCGGATACAACGTTCCAATGGGACCCCAGCACTTTGCCGTGGTGGCCTCCGGGGTCATCTCCAATTTCTCGGGGGTTGTTCTGCTCGACAGGGAGTTCTATTCCACTGACGGTGATCGGATCGACATACGCGTGATGGACCAGGACCTCATCGGTCAGGGGACGGTATCCGTCCGAGTAACCTCCGATACCGACGCAGCGGGCATCCAGGCCACCCTCAACGAGACGGGAATTTCCGGACTTTTCGAGGGAACCGTGTGGACCAGGAACTCCTCGACGGGGAACTCCTCATCCATTCAGGTGTCCGATGAGGATAATATCACAGTCACATACCGGGATACGGATCCGGACGGGAACTTCTCCTCCATCGCAGTCGCAAAGGACCCTGTGAGGGTCGACCTGTGGTTCAGACCCGAATACCTTCTAATCCATTCCGAGGGCGAGCGGTTCCATCTTGAAGGGATCATCGACGAGAACGTTTCCGCATGGTGGACCTTCCGGGGCATCGACATGGGATGGAGAAGGTTCCATGATGACGGCAATTCCACGTTCGGGGATTCCAATCCCTACGATCTGAATGTGAGCGATATCTGGTATGTTCCGGGGAACATCTCCGGAAACCACACGCTGCTCATTCGTGTGAACGACCCCGTGTTCGGGAACAGGACCTACGAGAACTTCGCCGTATCGTTCAATACCTCCCTCCCGAGATTCCCCAAGGATGTAAGGGTCGATCCCCTCCCGGAGGGGAACTCGGTGAAGGTCATGTGGTCACTGTCGAACGAAACGGACCTCTCCCATTACAGGATCTACGTGAACAATTCCGGGACAGGGATCATTGCCCCTCCCGGATGGATGCTGTTATCCTCCACATCCTCCGTCACCGACAATCTCAACATCACCGGTCTCGCCGACGGGGTCGAGTACTCCTTCAGGGTTTCCGTGCTAGATGTGAACGGGAACGAATCCTCCCTGTCGGTCCCTTACAACGCAACTCCCGAGGACATAACACCTCCTGACATCATACTCATCACGACCCCGAGGACCATTGTCGGAACGGTGGAGTTCCGGTTCACGGGAAGCCCGGATCTATCGTTCATCGAGATGGAGTTCTACAATGACTCCAATTCCAACGGATTGATGGACGATGGAGACTGGGAACCGATAGGTTCCGGTCCGGCACCGTCGCTCTCCTGGGATACAACCCGCGGAGGGGGAGGGCCCGGGGATGTGGATTCCATGTGGATAAGGTACAGGGGTCAGGACGAGGTCCCGAATACTTCTCCCTGGTCCGTCGTGACCGGGTTCCGCATCGATAATACGGGTCCCTCATCGGTGGAGATACTGAACCCGCCTCCGGTGGTCACCAAGGTGCCCTCCCATTTTCTTTCCGGCCACTCGGAACCGGAAGGATGGGTGGAGATACGGATAAACGATGTACTTGCCGAGAATGTCTCGTGCAACGGATTGGGGGGTTTCACATTCTACATGAACCTGACGGAGGGGAGGAACACAGTCCTGCTCAGTGCATACGATCGTTACGGTGCGGGCCCGACGAACAGGAGCTACAATTTCACGCTGGATACCATGGTACCCGAGGCTTCGCTCGATATAGAGGACCCCCACCATATCATCAGGGATATAAGCATGGATGTATATTGGTTCAATTCCACCTCGAGGGACCTCGGGATCGACCCGGAATACACTTTCATAGAGAACATGACCTGGAGGATGGTGGATCCCATCGGAAGGGTGGTCCTATTCTACGGTATGGATGACCTCCCCTACAGATTCATGGATCTGGGGAACTACACGCTCATGCTCACGGTCCGGGATCCCGCCAGGAACATCAACTCCACAACGGTGAACATCTCGGTGGTGGATATCACCGCCCCCGTCGTTGGAATAGAAGGGAGCCTGGTCGTTGATGAGAGGTCAACGGCGACCTTCGATCCGAACGTGACCGACAACGACGAATTCTGGCTTCACCGGACCGAGAATCCCGTTCTGTGGGAGTTTCGGGGTGAGGGTTTCGAGATGAACATCACCGAGATCACGGCGAGGGTGAGCTTCCCGAGACCCGGCATGTACACGGTCAGATTGACCGTGGTTGACGGGGGCGGGAACACCGCCAACGTTTCCGCGAACATAACGGTGAGGGACGTCACACCCCCGGAGGGCCATATAGACGCCCCCGATGAGGTGATATTGGGCATTCCGGCCCTGTTCACGGCGAACATGACCGACAATGATCCCCGCTTCCCCGACGGGGCTCTGTTCATGTGGAACCTGTCATATATGGACGGACCTCCCGAGACCTGGTGGTCGGTGTTCCCGAACGGAAGCTCGCTGCTCTACAACTTCACCCAGCCAGGCTATTACATGCTGACCCTTACATGCCTGGATGCATCGGGAAACGAGAGGAATGTGCAGATGCCGTTCACGGCGGTGGGGGACCTGACCCCCCCGCGGATCGACAGCATCTTCCCGGCTCCCAACGCCAGCTTCCAGTTCCCGGAGGATCTGAGGTTCACCGTGACCTTCAACGAGCCCGTCAACGTTTCGACGATCACTTTTGATACGATCAAGCTTCTGAACGGGAGCGGGGGGTTGGTGGGGATATCCATCGTTCCGAAAGGGGATTCGGAAGTGCAGGTGGTACCGGTCGATCTCGACTTCGGAATGACATACAGCCTCGTGATCGGGAGCGATATAGAGGACCTGTGGGGCAATTCACTGGTCAGGGGAATGACGGCGAACTACACGATCAGGACCCTGTTCGCCCTGGACTTCCCGGATGGTGTGTATCCGAGCGGTATGGATGACAATTTCACGGGGAACGATGAGGACATCTACAACATCACTCTCAGGTTCACGAATCCTGTCCAGATATCATCGGTCATCAACGGGATCACCGTAAGGTCCGTCAAGATGGAGGATGTCAACGGATTTCAGCGGGAGGTGAGGACCGAGGTCTCGTTCTTCGTTGTCAATCCGGGGGAAGATGAGTACACCGTTATCGTCTCCATTCCGCTGGATATGGGAACCAGGTACAACATCACCCTTGATACGAACGTGAGGGATGTATTCGATTATCAGCTTGACAGGATCTACCAGTGGGATGTGATGACATACATGCCTCAGGCCGAACCGACGGTTCAGGAGGATGACGATGGAGGGGAAGAGGTGCCCGATTGGCTCCTGCAGCCTTTCTTCTGGATTATCGTTCTCGTAATCATATTCCTCTTGCTTCTTCTGTTCGGACTCATGGCGCGCTCCAGGAGGAAGAGGCATCTGGACAGGATATGGGAAGCGGATACCGAAAGGGCTCCCGGAAAGAGGATGCCCGAACCGGAGACCCCTCTGGAAGGGGGTGAAGAGGAACTCTATTCCGGGGAGACGTCGCCCCCCTCCATCGGGGAGGCCCCTCCTCCCCCGGCATCCCCTCCTCCCTCTTACGAGGATCTCTACGGGAATCTTTACGGGGAGCTTTCTGTCGATGAAGAAGGTCCCCGGGAGAGCGGGACCGCCAGGGTGGAGGAAGGGATAGAATGGGACGAGGACAGGGAGAAGGAACAACGGGATGCGGAAGGGATAGAGGAAGAGGAGGAGGAAGAGGAATGGGACGATGAGGAGGGGTGGGAGGAAGATGAGGGTGAGGATGAAGTTGATTGGGACGTTTGATCGGTTCGCTCGTATTACATCCTTCCACAAATATGGGGATGTTCGATTAATATCATTCACAACTCACCGGGGAAGTATTATTAAGGTAAAGGGTTTTAGAATTCTCGGGAGTGCAGTTTCTCTCTCTTCCAAGGGGACACCAGATGACGATGGGGCTCAAGATACACAGGATGCTCAGGGAGGATGAGAAGACTCCGGAGGAGCTCGAAGAGGAAGCCCGGAGAAGGAAGGAGATGTCGGACAGCATTCTGGAGATAATCTACAACAAGATAATAAGCGGAAGAAAGGGACACTCGAAGGCGGAAATATTGAAGCGGGAAGATGAAGATGATGAAGAGGGTTGGGATGATTGACCCCTTCTCCCTTTAAATATTAAGAATGCTTTCCCCCCAATCGAACGGTTAGAAGCTTCGGGGTGACTGGCCCGGTGCCCCTTGGCCAATGTTCTACTGTAGAGGTGCTTGCATGCTAAGGATGTGCAAAGAACACGGTTTCTTCAGAGGTAATGAATGCCCCATATGCGGAGAGGAGGGAAAGTTCCTCATGAGCTCCTACGAGCTCGAATCCCTCGGAAGGATAATGGCCGGCATATTGAGACATTTCCCCGAAAGATTCAATCTGGAAATGGACGAGGAAGGTTTCGTGGACATGTACAAGCTGGTCTCGGCCATAAAGAGGAAGCGCGGGGACCGGATGAGATGGCTCAGACCCACTCATATCATAGGTCTCGTGGAAACGGATCCCAAGGGGAGATACCAGGTGGAGAACAATCATGTCAGAGCCACCTACGGCCATTCCCTGCAGCTTTCCATGAGCCTCCCCACCGACAACATCCCCGAAAGGCTCTATTTTCCCACCACACCGGAGAACAAGGAAAACATTCTGGAGAATGGCCTGACTCCGGGTGACAGATCCATGGTGCATCTCTCCAAGACATGGGGTGATGCATACGAGGCGGGAAGCCACAGGGAGGAGGAGACTGAACCGATCATCCTGCGAATAGATGCCGAATCGGCGCAGGATAACGGAATAATAATACAGAGAGCCGGGAAGACGGTGTTCACGGTGGAGGAGATACCTCCGGAGTTCATTTCCCTTGCGGATGAGGAGGATATCCAGCTTTCCAAGAAGGAAATGGAGGAGAGAAGGAAGGATCTGTATTATCAGGGACCTCCCCTGGAGGAGGAGGCGGAAGAGGAGGAAGAGGAGGAAGTGCTGGAGGAGATAGACCATATCCCGGACGAGGAAGAGGATATTGACGATGATAAGATCGACGACGAGCCGTCGGATGAGGACCTTGAAGGGGATGACGATGAGATGACGGATGCGGAGCTCGATGTGGAAGATGACGAGATGACAGATGAGGACCTCAACGAGGGAGAAGAGGAAACGGATGAGGATTGAGCTTCTTCTTCACCATGCATCGCCCGTATTCGTAAACGGTTAAATATGACCTGTCGATTAGGCCTATCCCCGGGCATGTTCCCGGAAACCAATCAGATGCAGAGGTAGCTCAGCCCGGTAAGGCGCGAGACTGGAAAGGACAGCGCTGTCATCCGGACATCTCGTGGGAGCAATCCCTCGGGGGTTCAAATCCCTCCCTCTGCGCCTTTTATTATCCTTTCAAACAATGTATACAATTGTCTATTGAAAGGATTGGTCCGGAGGGATTTGAACCCCGCAGGGTCCTGAGACCACGGGACGTATACGATGCAGGAGTGGTCTCAGGGTGAGCAAAATCTATTGATTTTGCGGAAGTTCAAATCCCTCCCTCTGCGCCATTTTCTTCTCGTCAATTATTAAAGTATCAGAAAATGGCGCTCAATATCGATATCATACGATGAAAAATGATCGAATAAGCTGTTTGCCGTTTTTCATCTCACCTTTTTCTCTGAATAAGCGTCAATAGAAATACGAGAAAAAGGTCCCTC
>Ga0164318_10005315_pt1 | contig 12446 bp, 10 predicted proteins | sample GuaBasSedimGuay9_FD_113734 | JGI IMG/M metagenome (GOLD analysis project Ga0164318, IMG submission 113734) | Subseafloor sediment microbial communities from Guaymas Basin, Gulf of California, Mexico - Guay9, Core 4571-4, 0-3 cm | ecosystem: Environmental > Aquatic > Marine > Hydrothermal vents... | reverse complement strand
TCACGGTCGGGATCGGTAGCCAGGTAAACCTCGGCGGCCTGCTTGACCTCCTGTTTCAGCTCTTTGACTACTTCTTTCTTCTCGTTGGGAATGCGGTAACGTGGTTTGAAATCGTCATCCACGTCAACGCTCAGCTTCGAGCGCAGCAAATCGCGCACGTGGCCCACCGAGGCACGGACGGTGTACTCTTTGCCCAGGAAACGGCCCACCGTGCGCGCTTTGGCCGGTGACTCAACGATGACCAGCCGCCCATCTTTGGGCGGCGGCTCGTAGGGTGGAATGTCGTCGTGAGCCGGGGTACGGCCCAGGCGGAACACAGTCGCTCCGCACACGGGACAGGTGCCCCGCGTGGCCGGGGTGCCGTTTGAAACGTACAGAGCCTGCGGGTCTTGCATCTCCCGTTTGTCTTTACACCTCACGCAATAGGCAATGATGGGTTCGTCAGACATGCGATCTCCTTGTAGTCTCCTTAATTCCGTTGTAAAAACCGCACAATTTCGGCGGCAAAATCCTCAAAGTCAGCTATTTCACTATACTCGTCCGGCTTGTCCAGCCGCGCCTCGATGCCCTCGATAGTGTCGTCTTCTCCAACTACAACTCCCCGTAGGCCAAGCGGATATGCAACGTAGCCATCGGGGTGTTTCTCAACGATAATTTTGAGCGGCAGTTTGGAGCGAGGCCCGGCCATGCAGCGTTAGCCGCTCGTGCGCCGCGCCAAATGACTCCTCACCTACCCTGCTTGAGCTACCTGCCCAGCCAACTCGTATATCATTTGGGTGGGTTGAACCACCCGGCGCGAAGCGTCCAAAATCTCCAATGAGACTACATTTCCTGGGGCATCGTAATCCAGAATAATGCCTGATTTGTCTTCGTCGCTTTCTGCCACAGGCGCTTCGCTCAAGATGATCGTTAGTGTATCGGTTTTCGAATCGAAAATCACTCGCATCTCTTATCTCCAGTACTTTTTCACTTTGCTGGTACAATAAACGGATGCGGCTCTCGGCCTAAGCCCTTCGGCCACGCTCAGGACAGGCTCGGGCCGAAGGGTTCAGTCCGACGCGCAAAACACCTGTGATCTTGGGCTGAAACTATGCTGAAACTATACTGCCACTTGTGCCAATTCCCGAACGTGCAGGACATCCCTGCTGCCAATTGATCGAATATCTGCGCGGTTGAGTGTGAGCAACGCAACCGTCCTGCCTTCAGCGGTCACAAACTCGACCTCAAAGGCCGCACCATCTTTGTAACGGTGCACCACTGCCCCTATGTCGCCTTGTTTCAGGCCGTGTTCGGCGATGTCATGTGTAAGGACGACCGTATCTAATTCACGAATCACGTTGCACCTCCTGATCACTCACTTATACCGGATAGGCAGTCACGAAGCGCGGATGATCCTGACCTGCCTCGATAATCCAGATCGTCCGTACCTGCACGAGGCTCCCAGCCGGAGTTTGGAGTGCTCCTTCAATGATGTATTTCGTACCGTATGCCGATATTACGACATCCTTGACATCCTCGGAATGAGCAATGGCTATCAAGTGTTGCTTCAGCACATCTACGTTCGTCTCGTCAAAGCCGAGGGCACGAAAGAACCTGGCCTTCCACTTGCCGACGGAATGTGTCCTCGACAGCAGGTAGTCGTGCAGTTTAGACGACGGAATATAGGCGTTTTCCCGATTGGGGAGCTTCATGCCTGACTCTCACTGCGATGAGTTAGAATATTAAACCGTCCTTTTTGGGTTAGCTTCCAACTTCCCAAGTGAGTCACGATGACAGCATCGAAAGCGGACAGCGCGATCACAGATATTCTTCTCTCCCCTCCTCCCGCAGCCGCTTCACTATCTCCCGTACCCCTTGCGCCCGTTCCCGGGGGCAGACGAGCAACACGTCGCCGGTATCCACCACAATCATCCCCTCCAGGCCGATAGTCGCCACCAGCCTGTCAGGGCTGTAGATCAGACAGCCGTGGGTGTCCACGCCCAGGTGCTGCCCGGTGACCACGTTGCCATCCCTGTCAGCAGGGAGAATGTCCAGCAGAGTGGCCCAACTGCCCACATCGTTCCAGCCGATGTCCACGGGAATCACAGCCACGTCCGTCGCCCGCTCCATGATCCCGTAGTCAATGGTCTGCTTCTCCACCTGCGGCCAGACTCGCTCCAGTACAGCGCGTTCTTCCGGTGTACCGAGGGCAGCGTCAATTTCCATGAGCTGCGCATAAAGGGCGGGCATCAGCCGCTCGAACTCACGCAGGATGACAGACACGCGCCAGATGAACATCCCGCTGTTCCACGAGTACATCCCGCTCTCAAAGAAGCGCTGAGCCGTAGCTGCATCCGGCTTCTCGGTAAACTTCTCGACGCGGAACACCTCAAAGCCGTCCACCATGCCCAACGGGGCACTGCGCCGGACGTAGCCGAAACCGGTGGAGGGAAAACCAGGGGTGATGCCCAGAGTCACCAGATACCCGTCGGCGGCGAGTGTCGCCGCCGCACGGAGCGCCCGCCGGAACCGCTCTACCTTCTCGATGTAGTGATCGGCGGTGAGGACACACATCACCCCTTCCGGGTCAGCGCGTCGCAAATAGAGCGCCGCCAGCCCAATACACGGCGCAGTCCCCCGTCCCGATGGTTCGACGATGTAGTTGCTTGCGGGGATAGCCGGTACCTGCTGGCGCATCGTGGGTACGTACTCTCCGCTGGTGACCACGAAGATGCCCTCGTCGCCAAAAAGAGGCACTACGCGGTCGTAAGCCTCCTGGAACATCGTTCGTCCGGAACCGAGATCGAGAAGTTGCTTTGGTTGAGTCCTTCTACTACGGGGCCATAGCCGCGTGCCACTCCCCCCGGCCATGATGAGTGCGAACATGTTTCACCTCCGGTTCATCACACGGCGATCAGTCCACCACGTAATCCACCCGCCCTTCGCGGACCAGCATGTAGTTCATCCCCCCGACCTGGCGGATCATACCCTTCAGTTCCATCAGTGCCAGCGTACTGCTTACCTGAGCGATGGGCAACCCGCTACGGCGGCCCAATTCGTCCACGTGGACAGGCTCGGTAGTGATGTAGCTGAGCAAGCGGGCCTCGGTCTCGTTCTCCGGGACGATGGCCCGCACTTCGGCCTGCTGGCTAATCATAGTCAGGTTGAGCACTTCCAGTATGTCGTTCACGTTCAACACCGGATGCGCCCCATCACGAATGAGGGCATTGCACCCCTTGCTGCTCCGGTTGAAGATGTTACCCGGCACGGCGAACACCTCGCGGCCCTGATCGGCAGCGTAATCGGCGGTGATCAACGCTCCACTACCCACCCCGGCCTCGACGATGACCACCCCCAAGGACAATCCGCTGATGATCCGGTTGCGCGGTGGGAAATTTCTGCCATCCGGCGGCGTGCCTAGCGCGTACTCACTGACCAGTGCACCCTGGGCGATGATAGCCTCCGCTAGTTCACGATGCTCCGGCGGATACACCCGATCAATCCCACAGCCCAACACAGCGATTGTCCGCCCGCCGGCATCCAGGGCCGCCCGATGTGCCCGGGCATCAATACCGCGTGCCAATCCGCTGATTATCGTCACCCCGTTGCGGGCCAAATCACCGGCGATTACGCGAGCAACCTCCTTGCCGTAAGCCGTTGCCCGCCGGGTGCCGACCATGGCCACTGCCCACTCGTCCTCGGGGCGCAGCTCGCCCTTGACGTAGAGCACCGGCGGCGGGTGGTAAATAGAGCGCAGCGAGGCGGGATAATCAGCGTCGGCCCAGGTGAGCACCTGGGCTCCGGCCCGCGCGATTTTCCCCAGTTCAGCATCCAGATCGAGTCGCGTCCGAGCAGCCAACAGACCATCCACTGCCCGCCGGTCCAGTCCTGCTGCCCGCAAATCACTCGCACCAGCTTCCCAGGCTACCGCCAGATCACCAAAGTGATCGAGCAAAGCCTGCACCTTCGCTGGCCCAATGTGGGGCACGATGTTGAAACCCACCCAATACCTGAGATCTGCCATCTTCACCTGTCCGTACAGTTTGGCAGAAGGTGCCGGGCACTTGGAAAGTGCCCGGCACCTTCTATCGCTACACCACTCCCAAATTAGGAAGCAGCCGTCGGTAACTCAACCTCGTCCGAGGAGACCTCGTCAAGCACCTCTTCCTCTTCAGACTCCAACAGAAGCGCATCCGACTCTTCTTCGAATAGCTCCTCCTCAATCTCTTTCTCCTCCGATGTCATACCATCCAGAATCGCCAAACCCACTCCCTCAAACTTGTCGCTGGTCAAATGCATCTCTGCCTCATCCGGGCGACCACGGAAACCGGTCCCAGCAGGGATTTTCTTGCCGATGATCACGTTCTCTTTTAAACCACGCAGGTAATCGCGCTTGCCTTCAATGGCTGCCCCGGCCAGCACCTTGATCGTGTGCTGGAACGAGGCCGCTGATAGAAAACTCTCAGTATTAAGCGCCGACTTGGTCACCCCAAGCAACACCGGGCGTGCACTTGCTGGGCGACCGCCTTGTTCTACGACTTTAGCGTTGGCCTCAGCAAAGGCCAAGCGATCCACCAACTCACCAGGTAGCAAGTCCGTATCGCCCGGCCTAGTGACCTGCACCTTGCGTAGCATTTTGCGGACGATGATCTCGAAGTGCTTGTCGTTGATGTGCACTCCCTGGGAACGGTAGACCTTATGCACCTCTTGCAACACGTAAAGCTGGGTTGCCTCTCGTCCCAAAATAGCCAGGATGCGGTGCGGATTCTTAGAACCTTCGGTGAGTTGCTGTCCGGCCTTCACCCTTTGTCCATTCTCGACAATCAGCCGTGCTGCTGAGGGAATCTCGTATTCGCGCTCATCCCGCTGCTCGTAAAGAACAGTAATGTGCCGCTCCTCGCGTAGGATACGTCCACCATGAGGTGCGACGATGGTCTTCTTACCCCGGCTGGCAATAGCGGTGCCATCGGCGATTTCGTCCCCGTTCTCGACCAGGATTTTCCAGCCGATTTTAATGTCGTACTCATCGCGTAGCACCTGGCTATCTACCACCTTTAGCAAGCGCACACCCTCCACCTTGAGAATCTCCACGATGCCATCAATGTCGGAGATAAGGGCCTCACCCTTGGGATGTTTACGGGCCTCGAACAACTCCTCCACGCGGGGTAGACCGTGGGTAATGTCCGTCGTACCTGCCACACCACCGGTGTGGAAAGTGCGCAGGGTCAATTGCGTGCCCGGCTCGCCGATACTCTGGGCAGCCACGATGCCCACTGCCGCTCCCACCTCCACTAACTCATTACGGCCCATGTCCCGACCATAGCATTTGGCACACAGCCCATAGCGCATTTGGCAGGTCAGCGGCGAGCGGACGTACACCTCTTGCACGCCGGCTGCCTCGATAGCCTCTGCCTGATCTTCCTCGATCATCTCCCCCCGATCTACCAGAATCTCACCAGTGTTGGGATCAGCCACCGGCCCGGCCGCAATGCGACCGATAATCCGTTCGCTCAAGCTCTGCCCACCGACATCATCAGAGGTACGCACCCATATACCATTCTGTGTACCGCAATCCTCGGCGTTGATGATTACGTCCTGTGCCACGTCCACCAGGCGACGAGTGAGGTATCCGGCGTCGGCCGTGCGCAATGCAGTATCGGCCAAGCCCTTGCGCGCACCATGAGTGGAAATGAAGTACTCCAGAGCCGTCAGCCCCTCGCGGAAGTTAGAGCGAATGGGCAAAGCGATAATCCGGCCCGCCGGGTCGGCCATCAACCCCCGCATTCCGGCAAGCTGACGGATGGGCTGAAACCCACCCTTGGTCGAGCCGGACATGGCCATGACGTAAATGGAGCCATTGGGATCCAGTTCCTCGGCCACGGCCTCGGTCACCTGATCAGTGGCCCGCGTCCATAGCTCGATTGTGCGCGCGTATTGCTCATCCTCTGTCAGCAGCCCCCGGCGATACTGACGTTCTACTTCATTCACCTGCTCAGATATCTGACGCAGAATCTCGCCCTTGGACTTGGGAATGGTAAAATCGCTCACGGCAATACTTGCTCCAGAGCGAGTAGCATACTGAAAGCCAATGGTCTTGATACGGTCTGCAAACTGTCCCGCGGCCTCCATGCCCAACTGCCGATAGCACCTGGCTACCAACGCCTTCAGCCGTCCCTTGTCCATCACTTCGTTCACGTAACGCAGCTCACCGGGCAGAATTTGATTAAACAGCACCCGGCCTACCGTGGTCTCAATCCGTCGCTGCCGTGGACGACCGTCACTGTACTGCTCGCCAGACAGCTTGTAGTATGTGCGTGTGTACACCTTGATCCGGGCGTGCAGATCAACCTTGCCCAGGCTATAAGCCAGCTCCACTTCGTCCAGGTCGCCGAAGACCATGCCCTCCCCCTTACAGCCTTCGCGCTCCATCGTCAAGTAGTAACAACCTAGCACCATGTCCTTGGTGGGACCAACTATGGGTTCGCCGCTGGCCGGAAGCAAAAGGTTCCTGCTGGAAAGCATCAGCTTACGCGCTTCCTCCACTGCCTGACGCGAAAGAGGCACGTGCACCGCCATCTGGTCGCCGTCGAAGTCGGCGTTGAAAGCCGCGCATACCAGGGGGTGAATCTGAATGGCCTTTCCTTCGACCAATACCGGCTCGAAAGCCTGTATGCCCAGGCGGTGCAGGGTAGGCGCACGGTTGAGGAGTACAGGCCGCTCGCGGATGACCTCCTCCAGCACCTCCCACACCTCAGGCCGCTCACGCTCAATGACCCTCTTGGCCCCCTTCACATTGCTGGCGTAATTATATTTCACCAACTTGGCGATGACGAAAGGCCGATACAGCTCCAGCGCCATTGTCTTGGGCAAGCCACACTGATGCAGTTTGAGCTGCGGGCCGACGACGATCACCGAACGGCCGGAATAGTCCACGCGCTTACCCAGCAAGTTGCGCCGGAAGCGCCCCTTCTTGCCCTTGAGCATGTCCGAGAGCGACTTGAGTTCACGTCGCCCCCGGCGGGAGAGCGCTTTACCACGCCGTGAGTTATCAATCAGCGAGTCCACCGCCTCCTGAAGCATACGTTTTTCGTTGCGGATGATCACGTCGGGCGCTTCTAGCTCCAGTAGACGTTTCAGCCGGTTGTTACGGTTGATCACCCGCCGATAAAGGTCGTTCAGGTCCGAAGTAGCGAACCGCCCGCCATCAAGCTGAACCATTGGCCGCAGGTCTGGCGGGATGACCGGTAACACGGTGAGGATCATCCACTCCGGTCGATTTCCACTCTTGAGCAGCGCCTCCACCACCCGTAACCGCTTGGTGGCCTTCTGTCGGCGCTGCTTGGAGCGAGTAGTGCGCACTTCTTGCCACAACTCTTTAGTCAGTTGCTGCAGGTCAATGTTCTGCAATATCCCGTAGAACGCCTCGGCGCCCATGCCGGCCTTGAATACTTGTCCCCATCTGCTCTTCAGATCGCGATATTGTACCTCGTTCAGGAACTGCATTTGGGATAAATTGCGCAGTTCCTCACGGGCGTCGCCGATCCTGAGACGTAGAGCATCCATATCAGCGGCCAGTTGAGCCTGAAGCTCCGCAATCTGCTCATCAGCCGCCTGGCGCAAACGTTCCAACTCGATTTGGATGAGAGCCTCATCGCGGGCCTGTTCACTCTCCAATTCAGCTTTGATCTCGCTAAGCCGGGCCTGGACCAGGTCGTTGAGCAGAGCCAGATGCTCACCAGTCACCTCTTCTCCCTCGGAGACAATCACCCTATCGGAGAAAGAGACCGTGGCACTGGCCCTTTTGCCCTGTTCGCGCTCCAGGCGAGCCTCTACTGCCTGGGCCTTCCCTATGATCTCCTTCGTCTCCTCTTCTTCCCGTTGTTCACGCCGCTTCTGGCCCGCCTCTCGCTCGCTCTCAAGCGGAGCCATCTCCTCGGCCAGGCGAGTTTCAATGGCATCAATCTTCTCCTGAGTAGCCTTTTGCAGGCGGCTTAGCTCGCGTTCCTGTTCCTCATCAAGACGACGGAGCGCCCGCTGCCGGGCATCTTCATCTACCTCAGTGATCACGTACTCGGCGAAATAGAGCACACGATCCAGGTGCCGCCGCGACACGCCGAGCAACACCCCCAGATAGCTGGGCACGCGCCGGGTATACCAGATGTGGGCCACAGGAGCAGCCAGATCAATGTGCCCCATCCGCTCGCGCCGCACCGAGGAACGAGTCACCTCTACTCCACATTTCTCACACACGATGCCCTTGTAGCGTATGTTCTTGTACTTACCGCAGTAACACTGCCAGTCCTTGGTCGGTCCGAAAATAGCCTCGCAGAACAGGCCGTCCTTTTCCGGGCGTAGACGACGGTAGTTGATAGTCTCCGGTTTGGTTACCTCACCATACGACCAAGATCTAATCCGTTCCGGCGAAGCCAGACTGATGCGCAGAGCAATGAAATCTTTTGCATCCAAAGTATCCCTCCTGATTGGCGTAGAATAAACGTTCCAAGACTTCCAAAGTTTTCAGAATGTACCCTTCGACTGTGCCCTTCGGCTGTGCTCTGGATAAGCTCAGGGTGTGGATTTAGACACCACGGCCTTCTCACCTACCGGCACGTAGCGGGGAACGCCCCGCAATCCCAGCAGGCGAGCCACGGCTTGCCGGTTCCCGCTCTCCTCCATAGCCGTGTAAGCGAAAGTCTGGCGCAGAGTATGAGCAGACACTCCCGTAAGCCCGGCAGCACGCGCGTAGGTGCTCACCAGGCGCTGCACTGTACGCGGTGAAATTGGCCGTCCCTCGCGGTTGAGAAACAGGTGCGTGACCCCTGGTGCCGGTGCACGCACACGTAGATAATTACGTAACGCTGCACACACCGCTGGTCCGATAGGCAGACAACGTCCTCCCGTAGCCAGGCTGGTGCCCACAAACAAGTAGCCCTCACCTACTCTCAATTCCAAGTCCTCCAGGCGCAAGTCTACCAACTCACTGACTTTGATGCCGGTCTCCACCAGGACGTACAGCAGAGCGTAATCTCGCCTGGACTGACTCCCACTATTACTGCGCACTGCTGCCAGAAGCCGACTGAGTTCCGCCGGGGTCAGGATACGCGACGGTGCAGAGCGTTTTTCGTCCACACGGCTCACCTCGGCGGCAGGGTTCGTTGGCAGCAAGCCAGCGGTGACAGCGAAGCTGAAAAACTTGCGCACCCCTTGCAGACGGCGATTAATAGTCGCCGCTGCCCATCCCCAACGGGCCATATCCCGCCGATAGCGGCGAATGTCATCGGCAGTGGCCGCCAGCAGCGATACGTTTTCATTCTGGGCTTCAGCCCACCATTGAGCAAATCTGCGGAGATCGGCGAGGTAGTTGGTGATCGTAGTTGGGGCCAGGCCCGCGGCAACCAAGTATTCCTCGAATTGGGCCAGCAAGTCAGTGTACACAGGATATTCCTTAAAAATATGTTCAGCGCAACCTGGTACAGTGAAAACAGAGCCAGGCTCGATGTGTAGGGCCGTGATGCGTGATTCGTGAAACGTGACTCTCACGCATCACGGACTACGAATCACGTTTCACGGCTGATTGACAAGTAAAGAGACGCATAAACGGGGCCCTGTTTTCACGCATCTCATACTCGGTGTAGTGGGAGACAACGAAAGGACGGCCCACACAAAAAGAGCGTCTGAAGGGTCACCCTATGTTCGACTACCCCCTCATCGCTCTGGCGACCGTCCATTGGTCACGTTATACGTCACAATTATAATCAATCTCGCAGATTTGTCAAATCAGGGTTTTCCCTCTCCGCCCATCGTCGAGCGTAGATATGCCTCAATGAATTCGTCCAGGCGACCATCCAACACAGCATCTACGTTACCGGTCTCGCAACCGGTGCGCAGGTCCTTGACCATCTTGTAGGGGTGCAGCACGTAGGAGCGAATCTGGTTACCCCATCCGGCATCCACATGAGCTCCTTTCAGGTGTGCCAATTCCTTCTCCTGCTTCTCGACCTCAAGCTGGTACAAACGGGCCCGTAATATCTTCATCGCCACTTCACGGTTCTGGGTCTGAGAGCGTTCGTTCTGGCAGGAGACCGTGATGCCGGTGGGTAAGTGCGTGATACGTACCGCCGTCGCGTTCTTCTGGACGTGCTGCCCGCCAGCGCCGGAAGCGCGGAAGACATCAATCTCCAGATCATCGGGCCGGATGTCTATCTTCACGTCGTCCTGAATGTCCGGCCAGACTTCAACCAGAGCGAAAGAGGTGTGACGACGATGTGCCGCGTCGAAAGGAGAGAGACGCACCAGGCGGTGTACCCCACGCTCGGAGCGCAGGTACCCGTAAGCGTACTGTCCTTCAATACCGATAGTCATTCGCTTCAGTCCGGCCTCCTCCCCCGGCAGGCTGTCCAGTATCTCAGTACGATAGCCACGCGCCTCGGCCCAGCGCAGATACATGCGGGTCAGCATCTCCGTCCAGTCCTGCGCGTCAGTGCCGCCCGCGCCAGCATGGATGGCCAGGATGGCATTGGCCCTGTCGTACTTACCGGAGAGCAACAGGCGAAACTCTAGCCGGTCTAACTCGCTTTCCAGGTCCACCGCCTCCTGTGCAACGCCAGTTACTACCTCCTCGTCCGGTTCTTCATCGGCCGCCGCCAGTTCCAGAAGTTCGATAGCCTCCCGTATCCGGGTACCCAGTTCCTGCCAGAGTGCGACTTCCTCCTGTAGCGAGGCCAGGTTTTGCATCTTAGCCTGCGCAGAGTCCGGGTCATCCCAGAAATCTGACTTAGTGGCTTCTTTTTCCAGCCTGGCGATTTTCGCCTCTTTGCCGGCTACGTCAAAGACACTCCTGTATCTGAAGAACCCGCGCCCGCAACTCGTTCAAGCGATTTTTTAACTCTTCCATTTTTCACTCCCTTTCATCAATCAGGATGCAAGTTTCATTGGGTCAACCCCAGCCGGCGCCGCATCTCCTCGCCGGATATTCCGCCCTCTGCTTGCTGGCGTGTCCGTGCCCGCTCAATGAGGGCCATAAACTTTGGATTGGTGCTCAGAGAGATGGTTTCCATGTCTGCATTTTCGATAGCCACAAGAGCAGCCACTGGCTCACCACCGACTGTAACAATCACAGGCTCTATGGCCACCCGATGTGCATATTCGGCCAGCGCAGCCGTCGCCTCTGTCATTTCTATAGAATTGCCCTACAAGATTTGCGTTATGTGCGAGAATTATGCAGGGGCGTGCAGGTAAGCATTTGGGAATCCAGTTGAACGAAACTGCAAAGCCGCAAACATAACCTGATGCCCGCGCTGGGTCACACGATATAAACGCGCGTTTTTGACCTTCATGATCAGACCGTGACCGCGTAGTTTGGCGATGAGGCGTGAGATACGGGCACAACGACGTTTGGCTTCTTGAGGGGTTGCAGGTGGTCGATCGTAGAGATGATTGCGCAAGTCACGGTTTCTAAACCCGTTGATGGCGTGCTCGCCGGATAGCACAGCAGCGAAGAGGGCACAATCTTGCTTCGTTACCGGATTGAACTTGGCATAGCGTTTGCCGTCTTTGATACGGCTCCGGCACAAGTCGTCCAGTGCTTGGATGGCCTCACCTTTTGGTTGCACATGTGCCAAGGCTTCGAGGTAACGATGATTGGCTTGAGTGCCGACTTGCGAGTAGCGCCAGAAGTTGGCCACGCCTTTGCCCATCGGCATCCACCGCCGCGTGTCACCCTCAGGGGTCTCAACAACCTTGAGGACTTTGAACTCGCGCGGATTGTTGATCGTGGTCTCAATGCGCAATACACTCCACTTATCGTACATCTTAATGTTGTTGCGCTTCATACAATGTTTCACCCGGCACCCCTCGGGGCGTTTCTTCAGACTGGTTTTGACTTCCCCTTTGAAATTACCATGCAACTTGCGTCCCAGAAACCGGAGCACATCTTCAGCCGAGAAGTGCAGGGCAGCATGTTCGAACAGGTCGGGGAGTATTGCTTCCAAGCTGGCTCGGTTCTGGAACATCACATCCGTCGCCACTTCACACTGATCGGTGACCCAATAGTATTCTCCAAAACCTGCTGCCTTGATCGTGGGCAACATGGGGTTCAACCGCCGTGCAAAGGCGTTCAACACTCTGGGCCACTTGCGATGTGCCAGGCGTTCACACAGTTGCTGTGCGGTTTCCAAGTCCTCAATGTATGTGAAGCAATTGTCGTACCGTTCATACTTGATCCCTCGTTGATCCATTTGGCGGGCCAGCCACTCATGACCATTGATGTAGACTTGTATCTCAAAGGGGAACCAGCTTTGCAGGCGGACATGCATGAAACCAAACTCTGGATCGATGAAATAGAAATAGAAGTGCAGGCATTTGCGTGGTTCATACACCACTTCCAGTTTGTGTGTCTCGCGATTGCCACGAATGCGGAAGGATTTGCACGGTTCCACACAGGAAAAGACACAAATCAGCCCCTCGGT
>Ga0164318_10005314_pt1 | contig 12449 bp, 14 predicted proteins | sample GuaBasSedimGuay9_FD_113734 | JGI IMG/M metagenome (GOLD analysis project Ga0164318, IMG submission 113734) | Subseafloor sediment microbial communities from Guaymas Basin, Gulf of California, Mexico - Guay9, Core 4571-4, 0-3 cm | ecosystem: Environmental > Aquatic > Marine > Hydrothermal vents... | reverse complement strand
TTTCTCGTGTATTCATCTGCATTAGCCGGGTCCACCCGGATAAGTCCATTGTAGATGTTCTCCACCATCTTTTTAGCGTTGATTGGTGAGTTCCAGATATGTGGATCCCCTTCCCTCTTTGTGATGCCCTCTGAGCCGTCGATGATCACCATATCGGGATTTATGGCTCTGATCCTGTCCATCCACACATTCTCAAACTCCACACCAGACCCCACCTTGAAATATATCTTCGCCTTACTGGTCTCCATGAGTTGACCTGGGGTTGGCTCATAGGTATGCGGGCTTGCCCCCGGGGGAACCATTACCGTAACCCTGACTCTGCTCCCCCCCACCTTCTTCACAAAATCGGCCTGAGGAAGTATGGTAACAACTACCCCCAATCTCTCACCACCTGCGGGTTTTTCTGTTATACACCCCACGGTTAAACAAACAGCAATAAAGAGCAGTAATATTCTTCTTTCCGTCTTGTTCATCTCAAAATCTTGATAATGGTTGGGAATTAATATATGAGAATTATTAATATTTAAATGAATCCTTAATAATTTTTATGCAATATTTATAGATAGGTTATTAATTACTTACGATGCCAATTATCAGTATGTCTCTAAGTGATAGGCTGCTCGAGGAGATAGATAGAATCCAGAAGGAACTTGGTTTTTCTGGAAGGTCGGAGGTTATTAGGGCAGGGGCAAGGATGCTCATAGCAGATAGCAGGGAAAAAGAAAAATTGGTTGGCAGAATAAATTCGATACTCCTGTTGATTCACAGCCAGGAAGTAGAGGATATTATAACAGAGATAAAACACAGGTTCGAGGATATAACAAAAACACAGATACATAGCCATCTAAGAGAAAACAAATGCCTGGAAGTGTTTGTTCTGGATGGCAATGCCGAAAGAACAAAGGAAATAACCAGATTATTCCAGGCAAGTGGAAAAATGGAGTATGTTAAATTAATTGTGGCATAACTCAAGGGCATTGTTCCTCTGATAATTCCGCTTCACACTCCTTGCACAGCTTCTTTTCTGGATAACCACAATCCTTACAAAAAACTAAGCCACAACTCGAACATATATAGACCTTATCGACATTCTTGCCACAGAATTCGCACCCCATTTTTATCCTTCACAGATATCATTCAACCTTCACTCTAACTCCTTTCTTCTTCTCTTTCTTCTTTAGGCGCTCCATCTTGACCTCCAGGACGCCATTCTTATATGTTGCCTTGACCTTCCCTGGTTTGATCTCACACGGCAGCTCCAGCTTTTTGTGATATTTTCTCTCTGCTGTGTCGACATTTATCTCCAGGGAATTTTCGTCTATCTCCAGGTCTATATCCTCCTTTCTTACCCCAGGGACTTCTGCTATAACTGAGATCTCCTTATCTCCCTCAATAATATCTACTAAGGGTTCCCTGCCACCAGAAATCTTCATTCTTCCAGAAACGATACCTGGGATATTTCCAAATTCCTCTATCTTCGGTTTTCCTTCCGGTCCAATCCTCATCGAAAAACCATAGACGTAGGGTCCACCCTCCTTTGGCTCTTTGAGGGACATCCTCCTGATTTCCTCAATCATATTGGCAATATTCTCTTCCATCTCTCTAAATTCCTCATCTAAATCCCTAAAGAGATCATCCTTAAATAAATCGGTCCAATCTCGCCATCGTCTCCTCCACGGGAACATCGGGATCACCTCATTTAATTTATTCAGATTTGTGTGATTATTTATAGGTTTGAGTTTAAAAAAATCAACAACCCACACTAATGTTTTGCTGATATAACCTACAAATTCAAGATTAGCATTCACCCGCGGGCTAAAGCCCGCAATATTCTACTGAATTTGTAATAAACCCAAGAATTCTTATTTCTCAGAGATATATAATTGTTAGAGAGAAAATGAAGAGAACTGTCCAATTCATTGCAGTAATACTGATTTTTATGTCAGTTTCGGGATCGGCAACTACGGTAGAGTTAACGGCAGACAAAGAGAATGTGACAATTGGTGAAAGCATAAAACTTCACCTGGAGATACATCCCACCGAGCCAGTTGGCGGACAGTTCGTATTGTATAGAGAGGTCGAACCCAGGAGATATAAATTATGTGTCGTATTTTACGAGAAGCCCTCCCCAGAACAATGCACTGAGTGTGCTGGAGATTTTCCGTTAAGCGAGGACCTTTCAAGGAATTTCCATTACAAACCAACAGAGGTCGGAAATTACTACGCAGAGGCGAATTTCGGTGGAGCGAGGGATAAGGTGTATTTCACGGTTTTTTCTGAAACTACAACAACCACTACCCCGACAACAACGACCACTATCACAACTACAACAACCACTACCCCGACAACAACGACCACTATCACAACTACAACAACCACAACAACCTCTGTTGCAACAACCTCCACCACCCTGCCAGAGGAAAACTCCTCCCCTGTTGGATCCTCTCACCTTCTGCTTTTAGCCATACCCGTAGCTATATTTCTTGTCATGGTTGCAGTTATAGTATTATACCTATGGTGGAGATCTAAATGAGAATTTATATAAAACTCTATTCTATAATTAATCATGAATCTAACTATAGATCTCTATCTGACCTCAAAAAAGGATGCTCTGCCCGATCTTGACACATACAGGGAGGAGAGTGAATTTTATAGATGGAAGAGTTCGATAAAATCGGTGGCATTCTATAACGAGAGATTTAATGAAATCACAGATAAAATTTTTAATGAAGCCAAGAAATACACGATTCTGGAGGGTTGCGCCATAATAGAATACCCTTACGGCAAGGTTCTGGAAGCCGATGATGAGATCGGTGAGAAGCTTAAAGAACTTTTCGAGTATCATGGCTACCCCTTTAACTGGAAGTTAACCCGTGATGAGAAGGCAGCGCCCGATACATATCTGGTTTCACTGGAGATTGTTGTAGATAAGGGCGAACAGGAAGGGGGGAGTGAATGAAGGACCGCATTGGAGAGGCTTAAAGACGGTTCAATAGTGAAATATTCAAAGTACAGGCCGACTAACGCTGCAGACGGAGCATCTAATAACATAAACATGCCAAAACAACTATTACCGAGTTTAAGAGAAAGGAATAGATACATTGCTTTTGAGGTCATAAGCGATTCAGATATTGGAAGAGAGGGTGTGATGAAAGCCGTCTGGGGTTCGGTACTTAGATTTCTTGGAGAGCTCAATACCAGTAGAACAGGCCTCTGGGTTATGGACTGGAACGATGAAAAGAAGAAGGGGATCCTGAAGGTAAATCACAAGAATGTCGATGAGGTAAAAGCTGCTTTGACTCTGGTAAAGGAGATCAACGGAAAGGGGGTTATCCTCCATATCCTCGGCATTTCTGGCACCGTTAAGAAGACGAGAGAAAGATATCTGAAGGAAAAATAATTTGTCCAATTTCGTAAAGAAGGGGGTTCAGTGGGACCGCCGAGATTCGAACTCAGGTCCATGGCTCCCAAAGCCACGAGGATAACCAAGCTACCCCACGGTCCCTTTAGACAGTTAATTATGGGTACTGGAGAGATTTAAATCACGTTCTCGTTATCCTGTATCTCCGGTTTGTCTGAATTTATAAGTTTTTGAATACTGAGCCCGAGGTATATTGCTGCAAAGAGACCGGATATTAAAGGTAATAGATAGAGGAAGAACCTATTTATTACGGTAGCTGCCGCAGATGATGCCTCTGATATACCCCCCAGAAGGGAGTACAGGGTCACACTTGCACCCTCCCATATTCCCAGGGCCCCTGGAAACAGTGGTATGAAAGAGAGCACAGAAACGGTAGTTTCCACGATCAGAACGGTGGAAAATCCAATTGGAATTTCCAAGGCAATGAAAATGAGATACATCCTCAGGAATCTCAGACCCCAGACCGATAAAGACAGAAGTGTGCCAAAGAGGAGAGTATAATTGTCCATCACGTGAAGTCGTATGGCATTATTAAATTTCTCAGATATCTCACCGATCTCATGGAGATGTTTCTGGATATAGATATTTAGGAGGGGGATATTGGAGATGAAATTAAACAGCATTTGAATTAGTTTCATCGAAAATTTCTTGTTTATAACCAGGGTAATAGCTATGAGGAACAGTAGGAGCAGTACAAGAGCGATGAAACCCAAGAAGATTGCGAGGATCAATGAGACCCCTTTAACGAATATTAGGTATATGGCCAAGCCGCTGAGCAGGAACATCGGGATAATCTCAAGAAATAGATCAACTATAACACTGGATACTGCAGTTGGTAAGGGGAGGTTATCCGTCTTGGAGATGATATATGCCCGAACGGGCTCGCCCCCTGCCAGACCAACGGGGGTTATACCATTGACAAAATATCCTACAAATACAACGGGGATTATATTTCGCATCAAGACCCTCGACTTTCTCAAAATGAGCCTCCATTTTATAGAGGCCAATATTATCGATGTTAATTGTATACCAAGGAGCAGGAGAAAATAATCCAGAGAGAGCTTTCTTATCTTACCTACAACCTTATCAAAATTCACTAGGTAAAGGATTAGGAGTACTATCACAATACCAATTAGAGAGAGGAGGATTGTTTTGCGTCGCATTTTTATCATCAGTAGTTCCGAATGTCAAGATCTGGCAATGTAAGTAATTCTCACCGTCTAACTATTCACATTTAGGAAGTCCAAGATAAAAACCGATAAGGGGGTTTTCCACGTGGGAATTATCGTGGCATTTGGAGAGAATAAGCTCCATAGCTACTGATTTTGGGGGAAATCTAACTTGTCAAGTCGGGTTAGAGCTCCTCCAACACCCGGATAAAGGCTCTATTCTCATCACTCGTTCCCACGCTGATTCTGCAATACTCACCCTCGAAACCATTGAATTTGCCCAGATTTCTGATAATTATCCCTCTTTCAAGAAGCTGCCCATAGAACTCTTTAGACTTAATTGGTGTTGTGTCTATCAGGACAAAGTTTGCATGGGATTTAAATGCCCTGAATTTTTGCCTTAATTTGTTGAAGAGAATTTCTCTATCCCTTATTATTTTATTGACCGTTGATTCAGTATATCTCAGATCATCTAAGGCACTGATTGCTGCCTCCTGAGCTATAGAATTGGTAGTGAATGGCATCTTTACCTTGTACAATAGGTCTATTACGTTGGAATTTGCGATTCCGTAGCCAATACGTAAACCCGCTAATGCGAATGCCTTCGCAAATGTCCTCAGGACGATGAGGTTGTCATATTCTTTCAGCAAAGGAACTGCACTCTCTCCATAAAATTCATAGTATGCCTCGTCAATTACCGTAACCTTATTCTCATCCAGAATCTCCCTTAGTTTGTTCTCGGGTATTACAGTTCCAGTTGGATTGTTTGGACTGCACAGAAACAGAATGTTGGCCTTTTTCGATTTCTCAATGAACTGCTCTGATGAAAGTGTAAAATCATCATTAAGGTTTACCTCCAGATATTCCTCACCGAGGATGTCTGCGGCTATTTTATACCAGGAATATGATGGATTAAAGCCAATGCAGGGTCCCTTAAATGTTTTCAGTATCAAATCGAATAATTCATCCGAACCATTTCCCAGAATAATGTTTTCGGCTTTTGTATTACAGTACTCGGCTATTTTTTCTCTAACCTCATCGTCTTTATGAGGGTATATATGTAATTCAGACTTGGCTTTTTCTATGGCATCCATAACCCGTGGGGAGGGTCCGTAGTTGTTTTCATTCGATGCCAGTTTTACATAGCCTTCTATCGTTTTCCCGGGGATATAGGCTTCTATATCATTGACCCATGGCTTGACATATTCATTTAACCTAGATTTCATCTCAGTAGAGGTATTGAGGAGGACATATACAATATAATATTGATTCAGCCTTTTGGCTTTTTCTTTCTCTTAACACCCTTCTTGCCGACTTGTTTTATGTATCTCAGAATGATTCTGTACTGTATGAATAGGCCCATGGCAAATAGAACCCCAAAGATGGTTTTTAAAAGTCTGTATGCTACCTCATGTTCTATCAGCCTGAAAGAATAGATTATTTCCGTTATACTGTAGAGGAGGACGGCAGAACCCATAAGCGTCCATGCCGAGATAACTTCCTTAATTTTAAAAAAGTGAGCCGACCTGATCAGATCCAGTAACTTTTTATCTCTAAACGTGCTGACGATCGCAAAAACAAAGATGCAACAAATCAGTATTAGAAATGCATTCATCATATCGATAAGTGCTAGAGAGGGCTCGCTTCCAGCTATTAGCTTGGCAGAAACGGGAGCTATGTAGATGAAATTCATTTTGTTATCTATTTCACTTTGCTATATAAAAATATTTCCGGTATTGTTTCTCTATATTGTTATTCTTCGACGATAAGTTCTACTCTGTAACCCATGTTATCGTAGGCGGCAACATCTCTGATACCTTTATAGGGATATTTCAGGATCAGGTGTACAAAACCGGTTTTATTGAAAAACCTCAGGTCTGCTTTCGATGGGGTGAAGGAATTGCCTGGATGGGAATGTACACTCCCTATGATCGATGGATCTATTGATTTCATGTCAAGTCTAATGGTGGCAAAATTTTCGCCAAAGAGGGAACCTGGAATCAACAAAACCTCTTCTATTATCTCCGGACCACCTCGAAGCAAACCGGTAAATTCCTTGGGGTATGTCTTTCTCGAAACGCCGAGGATGAATTCCAGAACATTTCTTTTAATGAGCATCTTTCCCCATTTCCCTTTTCATTCTCCTTCTGTATCTGCCATAGGGGTCCTGTGGTGAGAACCTGGCGGGTTTTGCCACGATTGTTTTTGATTTGCAGGTGGGGCATTCCTCCTTCAGGGTATAGGTCCCACACAGAGAACATTTTCTGATTTTCACTTTTCTTTACTATCTAATTTTCTATAAAACTCTCCTTCACCTTTGTGTCTTTTCATATATGCTATGCCCTCCTCGGCAGAGTTTCTCAAGACCCTCTCGGCTGATTTGTAATCCCTCGCACGTACTTTTATCCTGTAGAGGGGGGCGGAGATGTAGGTTACATCTATATCGCATTCTGTTTTATAGTTTTTTATTTTTTTCAACGATTTTCTGATAATATTGATGCCGTTTGACTCATAGCTTTTCAGCTTCACGTACCCGGTTACATTCACAAAGGGTGCTTTTATGCTCTTCTTTATTAGACTTAACAGTACAGGCTTCCATTTCTCATTTATCTCCAATCCATCCAATGAGCTATTATCCACAGCTATGGCCTCCAATGCCCCATATACCGAATCAAATTTTTTGAGCATCTCCTTTTCTATGGTATCTATGTCGTTGGCTGATAGGCCGAGCTCCATTTTCAATAGCTCCAGAAGCTTTTTTGCCCTCTGTTTCTGCTTAACCTCTTGTAGTTTTTCTTTTCTCTGGGCCTCTGTAACCCTCCTCAGGGATAGATCGATATGTCCCCTCTGGGGATTAACCCTCAGAACCAACAGGACAACCTTCTGTCCCTCTCTAACGTAGTCGCGAATATTGCGAACCCATTTTAGTGATATCTCAGACAGGTGCAGCATTCCCCTCTTACCACCGTATTCATCCAGTGTTATAAATGCGCCCTGTTTAAATATACTCTCCACGGTACCAAGTACCAGTTCTCCCGCCCTTGGGTATTCATCTTTTGTTTCTTTTGCCATTCTATCTAGATTAATATTTTACAATAACCCTTTATAAGGGAGACCCCGGGTTTTTTAAAATTGAAATCAATATTGTAAAAGAAAATGAAGACCCATATATTTACCGCACTGGTTGAACACAAACCCGGTGTGTTGCAGAGGCTTGCCTCGATGTTTACCAGAAGGAGGTTTAACATAGAGAGTATCACAGTCGGACCAACAGAAAACCCCAAGATCGCGAGAATGACGATTCTGACAACTGGAGACGATAAAATTCTCGAACAGATAGAAAAGCAGATGAACAAGCTAATTAATGTCATAAAGGTTAGTGATCTGTCTGTAGATGAGTGCATCCGTAGGGAGTTGTGTATAGTGAAAATTAATGCCCCAAAGGAATCTCAGAAGGCCCAAATAATGCAATATGCGGATGTCTTCAGGGGCAGGGTGGTGGATGTAAGCCCCGATACAATATCTATCGAGATAACTGGCGATTCAGAGAAGATAGACGCATTCATCGATTTGGTGAGGGGAATGGGAATAAAGATAGTTGCACGGACGGGGATCACGGCAATGCCCCGCGGTTGATGATAATGAAGTCCTCATATAGAATTTTCAGAATATTCGGAATTTCTATTGAATTACATATAACATTCATCCTCTTCCTTCTTTTAGTATCTATATTTGATCCGGCGAATGTGATCTTCTGTCTCAGCATCTTTGCTATCGTTTTAATGCACGAGCTTACACACTCCATAGTTGCGATGAAATTTGGTATAAAGGTTCCAAGGATAACATTAACACCCATAGGGGGTTTAGCCAGCATTGAGGTTCCAGAGGACCCAAAGAAGGAATTGCTGATATCTATTGCGGGGCCCTTCTCTAATTTCGTTCTCGCGGGGGTTATCTACCTGTTATTTATCTCAACATCGCTTACAGTTTATAATTATGGTTTCATTATTCAACAACTCTCCACGGTTAATGCAAACATTCTGGATCCATCCTTCCTCTTAAGCGGAATCCTCTGGGTAAATCTGATCCTCGGCTTGTTTAATGTGATACCCGGTTTTCCGATGGATGGGGGCAGGGTTTTGCGGGCGGTTTTGGCTCTCTGGATAGACCACGTCAGGGCAACAAAAATTGCGGTACGTATAGGTCAGTTGATGGCATTTTTTATGGTAATATCTGGCATCTTTGTTAATCCGTGGCTAATTTTGATCGGGATATTCCTCTACTATGCCGGCAATAGCGAATTTCAATTAGTTAAGATAAAACACGCCCTGAGGGGATTAAAAATAGGCACACTCGCAATAAGGAATATACGCCACGCTAATGAATCTATGACGATAGGTGACTTTGTAAGATTAATAGCGAGACCGGATCAGGGTTATTATCCGATTTCGGACCAGGGTGGAAGGGTCATTGGTATTTTAAACATTCAAGAGCTAAAAAAAGTGGATAGGAAGGATTTCGATAAAATTCTCGTTAGAGATATAGCAAATGCCAGGTTTAATGTCCTGGATGCACACCTCAATGCAGAAGACGTAGTGGGTAAGTTGTTGGGTATGGAATTCTCACTCGTGGTAGATTCGGGGCGCGTTATAGGATACCTGACACCAGAGCATCTGTTTGAAACCGCACAGTTTTATAATGTTCTGGTAAAAAGATCTGTTAGGAGTTAGATTCTATTCGAGTAATTTTTTTGGGTCCCGGTCCTCGTTCACAACCTTTATTACCGTATCGGTATCCACGTAATATCTGTTCATTATCTTGCCCATCTCCTCTATCTTCCTTATATTATTTTTAACTAACCATTCAAGGATCTTTTTCTTCATCTCTATCTCTTCCCTGATTTCATCCGGAGTAAGCCCCGTGTGCGTTTCTATCTTTTCATATAACTTTATGTTTTTCTGTTCAGTTGGAATGATCTCATCCGTTTTCGGGTCCCATCTATAGAGTATATTTGGACTGAAGCTCATTCTCTTGGTCTCTGGATGAATCTCTTCGATGAATTCACCTACCTCAAAGATTCTTCTTATACCTCTCCTCCTGTCCCTGAACATTACCACATTCAGATGAACCGTGTCGAGCATGCTCTCGGGTATATCTATAGGGGGATTCACCAGCCTTGTTATAGTTTGAGCGCACGTATCCGCGTGTAATGTAGAATATACCGAGTGCCCGGTATGCATTGCCTCAAAGAGTACTTCGGCCTCTCTCTGCTTTCTGATCTCACCCATTATTATGCGGTCTGGTCTCATTCTTAGGGAGTTAACTACAAGATCGAGCATCGTAACCTCACCCTTGCCCTCCGGGTTTGCTGGTCTCGTTGTTAATGGACACCAGTACAGGAAGCTCGGCAATTGCAACTCTCGAGTGTCTTCAATTGAGATTATCCGATGATTGGGGGGTATGAAGGGCATACAAACATTTAGAAAGGAGGTTTTTCCAGAGCCGGTGCCCCCAGATATTAATATATTCATCTCGTACTGGATGCATAACCAGATTAGAGCCAGAACCTCAGAATTGGCTGTTTTATTCCTGATGAAATCGGGTGCGGTCCACGGGTCACGGGCAAATTTTCTTATCGTTATAGTATTGCCCTTCGTTGCAATTGGGCTCAGTATTGCATTAGCCCTGTCCCTGGTCATGAGATGGGCATCCAGTAACGGATTCAGAGTGGTTATCTCTCTTCCAATGCGCCTCGCTATTATATTCGCATAATTTGAGATCTGGGCCTCGGACTCCATCATTATATTTGTCTCCAACCAACCGTATTTTTTGTGATAGACCCTCACGGGCTCCTTTGCAGAATTTACGACGATTTCCTCGATCTGGCCATCATTTAATAAGAATTCTATCTTTCCGAGACCGAGTAGATCCTGAATTAGAGTCAGAATGAAGTGTTCCTTTGTGTCTTTATCTAGTTGCGGTAGTTCTTCATCCAATAGTACCTCGGCATCCTCCTTCAACTCTTTCTTCAATTCATTCATTAATTTTGGATCAAAGATCTCCGTGGCACTTACCTCAACGGCCCCAATCAATTTTTCTTTAATGTCATCCAAAAGTGCCATTGTAGCTATGTCAATCTCGGGAACGATGACATTATACGTGTGAATATAGTTCTTTATTATGATATTCACCTTTATGTTTACACCATCGGAGTTTATCTCATATGACTCCAGTACTCTCTCCCTTTTCTCCAATACCCTCTCCTTCACATCGGAGAATTCACTTCCTGCGCCCTCGTTTTCCTTCTTCAGCATCTGCTCTGTCATTTCTAAATAAATATTAGTATTGTCGGCTATAAATCTATTTCTCTATCAGCCATATCTATAAATTCAGAAACGTGCCGCAGAAATACAATTTAGGATTTTTCTGTCTCGTCCTTTACTATCCTGATCTCCGGTTCCCCTATGGTCGGATAATGAAGTTCAATTAGATCGTGCTCCTCCAGGATCACTGCCCACTCCTCGATCTGTAGCTTGTTAACACCCAATGTATGGGCTAATCTATCATCTATCTTAATCCTCTTGTATTTTTTCACTAAACTATAGAGCCTGTCGATCGGGGTTTTTACCTTTTCACCCTCTTTGATTGCCTCCCTCGGCGGCTCTCTCCTCTTTATCTTTGTCAGTCTTTCGGCAATTTTTCTTTCCCTCTCTTCTTTTATCCTCCTGAGCTCCTCTATTTTCCTATCTCCTACCTTACTCTTCATCCCCTTAAGAAGATTCTCCATCTCGCCAATATCCACCTTACCCAGTTCCATTTTTTCAATACCCCGAATTTTATCTGGGCCTCTCGCCAGTTCGATCAAATTGAATTTCTTCTCCACCTTAAATATCTCGGGGATCTTTATCGGCCTGGGTCCTTCCTTCCGTGCCTCGCGTTCTTTTACCCATTTCTCCATTAAGGGCTTTATTTTCATCCCCATGCTGCTTAGGGGAACCGAATTCTTTAATAATGCAGATTTATTCTTTTCTCTGGCGAGTTTCATATCCTCCTCATCGAATTCAAATATATTAAGAATACCACTGCTCCCTTTAAGTTTACTCTTTATTTCATCTATGGCCCGTTCTCTAAACGTTATAAGTCCTCTAAACTCAAATGTTGACCCTATTATATCCCCTTTATCAATGAGTAAGCTTGCAAAATATCTCTCACCGCCCACATCCCCCGAGAGAAACATACTTCCCCTAAAATCCCTTGTTAAACCCTTGCATGTCTCTAAGAATTCCTCCTCGCTTCTAACTGTGATGGGTTTTCCCTTGGGGAGTACCTTTTTCTTCCCCATCTCCCTTTGTTTCCTGACCCTATCCAGTAAACCCATTCTCCAATTACCTGTCTAAGTTATCCCGTATATACGCAATACCTCATTATATCTGTCGAAATCCTCCGATCTTGAGAACTCATCGATCACATCCTCCGGGAGTTTTTTTAACAGATTATCTATAGTGCTCAATACACTCTTTACATTTTTATCGATATATTCCTTTTGCTTGGGTTTTCCAGTATACTCATTAACAACAGTATATAATTTCTCATATCTTTCGAAATCCTCCGATCTTGAGAACTCATCGATCACATCCTCCGGGAGTTTCTCCAGGAGATCGTCCATGATGCCCAACACCTCCTTCAACAGGTCCATATTCACCTCCATCTCCTTTTTGGGCTCTTTTTGCTTTAGTTTACCAAATATACCGAATAACCCCCCTTTCTTTTTTTCCACCCTCTCCGGCACCTCTTCCACCCTCTCCGGCACCTCTTCCACCCTCTCCGGCACCTCTTCCACCCTCTCCGGCACCTCTTCC
>Ga0164318_10005313_pt1 | contig 12450 bp, 16 predicted proteins | sample GuaBasSedimGuay9_FD_113734 | JGI IMG/M metagenome (GOLD analysis project Ga0164318, IMG submission 113734) | Subseafloor sediment microbial communities from Guaymas Basin, Gulf of California, Mexico - Guay9, Core 4571-4, 0-3 cm | ecosystem: Environmental > Aquatic > Marine > Hydrothermal vents... | reverse complement strand
CTTAAGCACTCTATCACACTTTTTCTGTATGCGAGCATTTCTCCATGGCGCTCAGGGGCGTGCAGGCGCAAGAATGATCTCCCGGGCGGCACGTGAAAATGAATCAGGCTCACACCGAATCGTGCTTTGAGGTTAGAGAAAAGCGGCACCATTTTCTCCTTCAATCGGTGCCGATCCCCTTTCTCCAGGAGCCCAGCAACACCTTCATCTTGTGCTATCAACGTAGAAATAGCGAGCATCTGCCTATTTGTGTTCTCAATTTCTGACACGAATACTTCATACACCTTTTGAATCTCTTTTCTTTCTTGGTGCTGGATAAGACGGTACTGGGAGGTGAGGCCGATATAAACCAAAGTCACTGTGCCAATGAAGGGCAGAGACAGAAATGGGATCAGAAGCTTCCATTTGAGGCTGATCCCCCGCACCTTGTATAGTATCCTACTGGCTTTGGAAGTCATTTTACAAAAGGGGCATTCTATCCATGTCCCGCAGGATTCTCATTCTTCTTCTTTTGACATAAACATTAGGCCGCACTGGCGACCACTTATGGGGGCTCGGAAGTATTGCTGCCATGGCTGCAGCCTGTCCTTTCGTGATCTTGGAACTCGTGGTATTGAAATATCTTCTAGCCGCCGCCTCTGCCCCTATAGTCCCTGTACCCCAGTCCACTGTATTGAGGTATACCTCTAATATCCTTTCCTTGGACCAATAAAGCTCTATCAAAACCGTGTAATAAGCCTCAATTGTTTTTCTTAACCAGCTTCTCCCGGGCCATAGGTATACGGTTCGGGCCACCTGCATGGTGATAGTGCTTGCCCCCCTCTTTCCCTTTTTCCGCGCAAGATCCTCTATTGCCCCCTTTAATTCTATCATGTCAAAACCATGGTGGGATAAAAACCGTTGATCTTCCCCGGCCAGAACCGCTTTTCTGAGGTACGGTGAAATCTCCTCAAGAGGACGCCAGTACTGCAGTCTTTTTGGAGATCGCCCTCCCTTCCCGCGGATACTTTCCCATATCATGAACGAGGTAGACGGGGGATTGAAGAAGCGAAGCGCAAGAACCTGAAAATTTGTTACCAGCACAATCACCACAAATGGCACTATGAGCCATTTTCCAGCGATACGCAAAATAGAGGTTGGTTTCCTTTTCTTGCCCTTACTGCTTTTTCTCAACCTCATGGCCCTTTTCAGCCTTGGCCACGCGAGCATTTATTTGCTTCCACGCCGCCAGCAACTGCGCTTCAGTTGCTTTCGCCGGCTCCACCCCCTGTTCTCGAAGCTCTTTCTCCACGGCCTCCAGTGCCTCCAAAAACCTCTGGTTGGTTTTTCGGAGGATATCTTCCGCGTTTTTTCCCCGCAGGCGGATCGCCTCCACCAGTCCAAGTAAACCCCAGCCAATTCTTTCTTCAACTTCCGGCCTGAGATCCCCTTTGCCCTCTTTCTTGAGGGCATGGAGCCCTTCCTCCACAAGACCTATGGGGTCCACCATCCCCGCAAGCCCGAGATTCATCTTCGAGGCCCTCTCACAAAGCCTATGGGCCCTTAGCAATGCAGGCAAGGCCAGGGGAACTTCCCCCAGCGCCTTAGCACCCTTTTTTTCGTTGGATCCTTTTTCCGACTCCTTTATTTTCGCCCAATTCGCCGCCACCTCATCAGCATCTCTGACCTTGGTATTTCCAAACACATGGGGATGACGCCTGATCATTTTTTGCTCAATTCGCTCAATTACGTCAGCAAGCTCAAATTCCCCCCTCTCAGAGGCCAACTGGGCAAGAAAAACTATCTGGAAAAGAAGGTCTCCCAATTCTCCGCACACAAGGTCGGGGGCTTCCTTCTCTACAGCGTCAAGGACTTCGTAGGCCTCTTCCAAAAGATAGTTCTTGACACTCTGATCGGTCTGTTTGGCATCCCAGGGACAGCCTCCGGGGCCCCTTAACCGTTCGGCAAGTCGAGCCAGTCGTACGATGGCTTTTGAGAGTCTAGTCGCTTCCATTTCCGGGTTTTTGGGAGGATGAACCGGATTTCCCTGGCTTGCGAGAGGCTTGGGACTTCTCAGAAAATCTTTCCTTCCATTTCTTATAGAAATCCGGAGATATGAGACTTACCATATTCTGGTAGGACGAAATTATTATCGGTGCCAACCGTGACTTAGCCACTAACGGCGCTTTTCCGGGCAAGAAAAACGTCAGCAACACAATTACCAGATACGTAATCACCAACCCTTTGGCTGTCGCAATTGCTCCGCCAAACAAGCGATCGATGATGCCCATGGGGCCTTTTTGAAAAAGGGACTTCAATATGGCCCCAAGAATATTAGCCGCTATAATGGCTGCCACGAGCAGGGCAACAAACGATAAAACAGACAAAAAGGGTATGCCCGGCATAGCATGGCGCAGCTTGGCCGTTAAAACCGGCTGAAACCTGCTTGCGAACCATATCCCGCCAATGATACCCACCAGAGAGACTATCTCCTTTAGAATTCCTCTAAAGATTCCTCTCACAATCAAAAATATCATTATAGCGATGATGATGATATCGAGGATGTTCATAGTAGGTGTATTAACAAAGCCCTTCGGTAGAGGTCAAGAAGATTGTAAACAAAATCAGCCACCTTCATCGCCAGGTTCGCATAACACCTTTGAGGCTCCCAGAACACCGGAGCTGCTGTTTACTTACTAAAAAGCCCGTGAAAGGAAATCCACAGGATTGCTGGATGCTGAGCCCCTGACCCAATAACAAACCAGCGTACCAAGTGAGAAGAAAACATTATGAAACTTGAGCAGATCTAGCGAGGTTCCCGGGGCGGTGTGAATTTATCTGTTAGGAACTTTGTACCGATAAATATTTATATTTATGAAAAAACCCTAAGAACCAGATCAATTTCACCGGCAATAGGGCCTGATCCACGGCAAGGCCCAAGGCCTGTGCAGGTTGTATTATCGCGGGAAGACAAGGTGCTAAGCGAACAGGAAAAAATCAGGCTGATTACCCAGATATCCCTTGATATCAATGAGGTCAAAGACCTCGACATACTACTGGAAAAAATCCTGAGGAACGTTAGAAGGGTGTTTAATGCGGATGCCGGTTCCATTTATCTAAAGAGGGGAGATACGCTGAGGTTCAGCCATTCGCAGAATGACACCCTCCAGAAAAGACTTGGGCCTGACAGAAAGCTCATTTACAACACCTTTTCCATCCCTATTGACCATCACTCCATATCCGGGTTCGTGGCAAAGAATCGCTCCATAGTGAACATTCCCGACGCCTACAATATGGATGGATCTCAACCATACACATTCGACGCGCATTTTGACGAATTGACCGACTACAGGACCCAATCGATGCTGGCCGTGCCCATGATAAACCAGCAAGGAGACGTGCTGGGCGTCATGCAAATAATAAATGCAAAGGACGCCCAAGGAAATATTGTCTCATTCAGCAAATCAGATGAGATGCTGATTAAGCACTTTGCCACCAGCGCTGCTCTTGCCATTGAGCGGGCGCAAATGACGAGGGACCTTATCTTGAGAATGATCAGCATGGCGGAACTCAGAGATCCAGAGGAGACGAGTGATCACGTGAACCGTGTCGCAGCTTACTCCGTGGAGATATACGAGGGATGGGCAAAAAAGCACGGCATTGGTAAAGAGCAATTTGGCAGGAAAAGTGATATCCTCCGTATGGCGGCTATGCTCCATGACGTGGGGAAGGTGGCTGTGAGCGACGTTATCCTAAAGAAGCAAGGCAAGCTCACACCCGAGGAATTCGAGATCATCAAAAGCCATACCTATTACGGTGCCAAGCTGTTCGTGGGGAAACACTCTGACTTTGACTCCATCGCAGCAGAAGTCGCCCTTAATCACCATGAAAGATGGGATGGGAAAGGATACCCAGGCCATATTGACCCCGTCACTGGAAAACCGATTCCCGGTTTTGAGGGGCCGAACGGAAGGCCTTTGCCCAAGAAGGGAAAAGAAATTCCCTTGTTTGGCCGCATAGTCGCAATTGCTGATGTGTTTGACGCCTTGAGTTCCACCAGGTGTTATAAGGAGGCCTGGGACGAGGACAAGATCCTGGCGGAAATGGAAAAGGAAACCGGGGCCCACTTTGACCCTGAGCTCATGGAGATATTTTTCTCCCGGCTTGATACCATCAGATCTCTTTCAAAACGTTACTCGGGGGACCGCAGTCCCACTAGCCAAAATCCACAATTGGCCTCACCTCTTTTATCCTGAATCTGATAGCGGCATGTATCATATCGGCTGCAGCCTTGCCAGCTGCCTTTCCAATATTTTCCTTTACCTGCTCGTAGAAACCTCCGTCAGTCTCAATATCCATTACCTCCAGATAAACGCGCGCCCCTTTCCAATCCATAATTGTCTTGCCGGGTTCCATCACTATAAAGACGCCGTGAGGATTTTCTTGCAAGTTCCTGAATGTTCTATTTCTCCCTATTCCCATTATGACCGTATTCTCATCGACCATTTGAGGAGAGCCAAAAACCGCAACATTCACCTCGCCCTTGGCATTGGCGGTGCTTAGCGTACCGATCCTCGGCCTCTTGTTGAATATGGCGAGCAGTTCTTTTCTATCCATAAAGGCCTCCTTTCTGAAGATGAATGCTCCTGATCAATCCCTCCTTTTTGTTACCATGGGCCAATTTTGTTTTCAAGACCATCCCTGTTCCTTAGGGTGAGGCTCCCAATTTAGACCAAATTCCCTTGACAGTGCATTTCTGCGCGCGTAAAAATGCAAATGTAAGCCCTTCTAAAATAGTTTAACCTAATAATCCCCTTTGAAGGAGAAAGTCATGAGTGACAAGCCCAACATCAGAGTACTCCTAATCGACGACGAGCAAACACTTCTGGAATATTTATCGAAGCGGCTATTGAGAGAAGGATTCACCGTAAAGGCCACGTTTTCAGGCGAAGAGGCCGTAGAGGTGGCTAGCAATGAAAATTTTGACGTTGCCGTAGTCGACTTGAAGATGCCCGGCATTGACGGTGTGGAGACCCAGAAAAGGCTGAAAAAGATCCAGCCTTTTTTACAGTGTGTCGTGTTGACGGGGCACGGCTCTGTTGAAACAGCGCTCGAGAGCGGGCAGCAGGATGCATTCAAGTATCTCCTTAAACCCATAGACTACGAAAACCTTGTTGAGACAATCAAAGAGGCTTACAAGAAGAAGATTGAGCTTGTTAACGCAAAGTTCAAGGAACAGGTGGAGGAGATCTACCGTTCAGGCCTTGGAGCCAAGGGCATAAAAAAGGCCATAAATGAACTTCGTAAACTCTATGGCATCGACTGAACAACTCGAAGAACAACTCAAGAAGCTCGCCAGGGAGCTATCCGGTTACAAGATAGAACTCCACCAGACTCGAGGGTATCTACAATGCATCCTCCAGAATTCCAATGACATGATATTTGCCACGGATGTGGATGGAATTCTGGTATCCTTCAGCAAGGGGGGTGAAAAGGTCCTTGGGTATCGCTGGGAAGAGGTGGCGGGAAGCTTTGTTAAGCAATTCGCCATGGTACCTGAGGAATTTGAAGAGCTGATCCGCAAGTCACAAGAGGAGGGAAGTGCGGTCAGACTCGAGCTACCCTTCCGTCACAAGGACGGCCACACGGTATATTGCGATGTTTCCCTGATCACCTTGACCAACACCAAGGGCCAAAAGGTGGGCGTGGTCGGTGTTTGCCGGGACATCACTTCATGGAAACAATTACAGGAAGATCTCATCCGGGTGGACCGGCTGGCCGAAATCGGGCGCATTGCTGCAGGAATCGCCCACGAGATTAACAATCCGCTTGCGGTGATAAGTGAAATTGCGGGTTGGGCCAAAGTGGTGGTTGAAGATGCAAAAGATCTCAACAAGGAGGATAAGGAGGAACTCACTAAGGCTGTAAGCGACATCATTGAGCAAACCAAGAGGTGCAGGGCTATCACCCATCAACTTCTAGGGTTCTCAAGGGACTCGGCCCCTGAAAAAACCAGGATAAATCTGGACGAATTCATCAAACAAACCGTCACCTTTTTGCAGCCCGAATTGAAATATAAAGACATAGAAATTGTGTATGATTTTGAAAAATCACCCATTCACGTAACCACGGATCCTAAGATGCTCGAACAAGTGCTTGTAAACCTAGTGACAAACGCAATCCACGCCATAGCTGACAAGCCCGACGGCAAAGGCAGAATTGAGCTTCGCACCAGGGAGGAAGACGGTTACGTTGAGCTAGCAGTCTCAGATAATGGCCCCGGAATAAAGGAAGAGGACAGGGAGAAAATCTTTAATCTCTTCTTTACCACGAAACCTCCTGGAATAGGGACTGGCCTGGGATTGCCAATCTGTCAAAACATAATGAAAAAACTGGGGGGGAAAATAACATTTGAAACTGAGGTGGGAACCGGCACGACTTTTAGAATTTTGATACCTTCGGACTAGCTTGGTATCGTTGGCCCACAGCGTCAACTTATGTATCTTGGAGGCATACCATGGCGGAACCCGCATCCGGAGAACCTTCAACAGTTAAGACAAAGGCGGGCCCATTCATAATCACCTTTTTGGCCTCTTTCGGCTTGTGGCTGATCCTCTCAGGCAAATTCGACTATTTTCACATGAGCCTCGGCCTGATCTCTTGTGCACTTGTGTCCATGTTTTCAGGCGACCTACTTTTCCCCCAGGGTGTTCCGAAAGGCTTCCTTGTAAAGGCACTGGGTGTTGTTGGGTACCTACCATGGTTGCTTTATCAAATCTTCCTTGCCAATCTCCACGTATTATATCTGTCTATTCATCCCAAAATGCTGGAAAAGATAAATCCTCAGGTAATACGTTTTCAAAGCAAATTGAAAAGTGATATCTCAATGGTGACCTTTGCCAATTCCATCACCCTTACACCCGGCACAATAACCTTATCTGTCTCCGTTGACGGGGAATTCAAGGTCCATGCAATTGACGATAAATCCGCCGAAGACTTGCCAGGACAAATGGAAAAGCGGATTGCGCGAGCATTCAGGGAGGACTGATGCATAGTCTCTTTTTGTACGTGTGCCTCTACCTTTGTTTTCTCATGGCCTTATCTCTTTACAGGGGTCTTGCGGGCCCTACAGTTGTAGACAGACTGATCGGAGTCAATGCCATTGGCAGCAAAACAGTGGTACTGCTGGTTCTCATAGGACTTCTGTATGAGAGGGTTGACATGTTTGTAGATATAGCATTGGCTTACGCAATGCTGAACTTTATTGCGGTTCTCGGCGCTTCTCGGTACTTTCAAAAGAGAAAGGGCCTTTATGAAGAACCACCGTATAAGTAATACAAGGGGTCTGAACCAATGATATTGAATGGCATTGTAATTGTCCTGATGTTTTGCGGGCTGGTATTTTTTACCGGGGGCGGCATTGGTATCCTGAGGTTTCCCGACTTTTATACCCGGTTACACCCAGCCGGAAAGCTCGATACCCTGGGATCACTTTTGATGATGACATCGGCTGCCATCTTTAATTTGCATGACCTAACCCTTTCAAATGCGCTAACGAGTGTAAAAATCATGCTTATTGTAGTCTTCATTTTTTTGTCCAGCCCCACTGCGACCCATGCCATCATGGATGCCGGGGTAAGAGCGGGCTTGGAACCGTGGGAAAAGGCGAGCCTAGGGGGTAGAGATGATTTGGCAACTTGATTTGGCCATATTGACCTTGGTTATCGTGTGCGCAATAGCAGCCATATCCGTGAAAGATCTTCTTGGCACTGCGATACTGTTTGGGGCTTATAGTTTTATGATGTGCTTGCTTTGGTCTATCATGGCTGCCGTGGATGTCGCGTTTACCGAGGCTTCTGTGGGAGCAGGAGTGAGTACGGTATTTTTTGTTGCAGCGGTGTTTCGAACAACCAGGAGGACAAAAGATTGAAAAAGCTGGCTCTCATTATAGTTATTCTCAGCGGAGCCCTTCTCCTGTACGCCACTAAAGATTTCCCGCCGTGGGGTGATCCCACGTCACCGGCCAGTGTCCATGTCTCACCCAGGTACCTCGAAAAAAGCTTAGAGGAGACTCATGTCCCAAACGTAGTGACTTCCATCCTTGCCGACTATCGTGGCTATGACACCATGTTCGAGACAACAGTAATTTTTTGCGCCGGAGTGGCCTGTTTCATGCTTCTGCGGAAATTCGAAGTCGAGCAAAGGGATCTCTATTACCGCCACATCCCTACAGGCATTACCATCCATATCAAAGGTGGAAAGGAAATACCATCGACTTCGGGCGAATTTGAAAAGATAGACACCATTTGGACACCCTACGACTTTATCATAAATACCGTGTCACGTTTTCTTGTCCCTTTCATCCAGTTGTTTGCCTTGTATGTAATTGCCCATGGCCACCATAGCCCGGGAGGAGGCTTTCAGGGAGGTGTTATATTGGGGGCAAGTATCATAGTACTGGCCATAGGGTTTAACCTCCGGACAGCGGTTAAGCGCTTTGGCGAAAAAATAGACGGCATAATGAGTGCGTTAGGTGTGTTCATTTACTCGGGCGTAGGTGCCCTCTGCGTTCTATTGGGCGGTCAGTTCCTCAATTACGGAGTTATTGCCAAGGTGCTGCCCGTGGGCAAGGCAATGGCTAGATCGCATGGTATACTGGGCGTTGAAATAGGTGTGGGCATATCCGTGATGGCCGTGATGGTTTGCATATATAACAACGTTGCTTCTGAAGGAAAATATGATGAGGGGCTGTGAGTTGCCAGGCGGACGTTTGAATGCCCCCGCGTCCTAGCAGGAGCTGGATGGGGGATTGACGAGGCGGAAAGCGGCATGGAATTTTTCCTTACCCATCTTGTAGCCAAATACAATTTCTGGCTATACATAATCCTCATGATGATCGGCCTGTATGCCATGATAGCCAAAAACAACCTGATCAAGAAATTGGTCGGGATGAATATATTCCAAACAGCAATCATCTTGTTTTATGTTTCCATTGGCTCAAAAAAGGGGGCGACTATCCCGATCATTGAGCACAGCGGGAAAACCGTGGGGCACGCCTTAGATCCGGCCCACTACGTCAACCCTCTTCCCCATGTACTCATGCTTACTGCGATTGTAGTATCCGTATCGACCTTCGGCGTGGCTTTGGCTTTAGCGGTAAAGATTTACCAGCGCTATAAGACTCTTGAAGAAGATGAGATTCTCACGCGAATAAGGGAATCATGAGCGAAAATTACCCGGCCCTTCTTGTTATTGTTCCCCTTCTGTCTGCCTTTGCAATCTATGCATGCAGCTGGCTTCATAAGAAATCATGCCTTCCGCTGGCGATCACAGGATTGAGCATCTCATTCCTTATTTCCATCGGACTTCTAATCAAGGTTCTTCACCGCGGTCCTTTTTCGTACCACCTGGGAGGATGGACGCCACCTTGGGGTATTGCCTACGAGCTAGACCAGATAAACGCCCTTGTTTTACTTGCAGTAACCACAGTAGCCCTTGTCAATCTCATTGCAACAGGAAAGGAAATAGAGAGACTCTTTGCGGACCGAAAAGGGGCCTTTTATGCCCTTTATTTGCTCTTTGTTGTAGGTCTCCTTGGTATAGTAGTGACAGGAGACCTATTCAACCTCTATGTACTCCTTGAAATCGCCTCTATCACAGGTTATTCGCTCATTGCCATGGGGGAGTCCGCAAGAGCACCAATCTCAAGCCTCAACTATGTATTCATGGGCACAATCGGGGCATGCTTTTACTTGCTTGGTGTCGGTTACATGTACATCATGACTGGATCATTAAATATGGCTGATGTACGCGGTCTCCTTCCCCCCTTGTATCACAGTAGTGCCATACTGGCTGCATTCATATTCTGCCTGGTGGGCGTGATGATAAAGATGGGCTTCTTTCCACTTCATTTCTGGTTACCTAACGCCTACACCTATGCCCCATCGCCTGCTGCAAGCCTAATAGCCCCACTCATGACCAAGGTGATGGCATACGTGATGATTCGCCTTATGGTCTCGGTATTTTCTCCTTCTTTTGTTTTCTCTTCCATCTCAGCCAGCCGCGGGATTGTTTGGCTGGCATGCCTGGCCATTATTATAGGGGCCGTCATGGCCCTCTCTCAGCGAGATATCCGGCGTATGCTGACATACATTATTGTGTCAGAAATAGGATACATCGTGGGAGGGGCTTGGCTGGGTAACGCAACAGCCATGTCAGGTGCCATACTCCATATCCTCAATGACGCCCTAATGACCCTGTGTGTATTTCTGGCTGTAGGAGCGGTATCAAGAAAACTGGGCAGGCTGTATATTGAAGACCTCGCCGGTCTATTCAAAAAAATGCCTTTCACCATGGCTGGATTTGTGGCAGGAGGAATAAGCATAATAGGGGTGCCTCCCACATGCGGATTTTTCAGCAAGTGGTACCTTATCTTGGGGGCAATCGAGGCCAATAACTATGGTTTTGTTGCAGCATTGATCATAAGCAGCCTTATTAACGTGGCTTTGTTCTTCCGGATAATCGAGACTGCGTTCATGGGCAATCCACACACTGCTGCCATCGGACATGAGTGGACAAGCGGGATTCAGGAGGTTTCACTGACTACCCTTGTTCCATTGCTCGTTGTAACTACGGGACTTGTCATACTAGGCATATTCAGTGGAGTTGTCGTGACACAGGTTATTCGACCTGGACTTACCGGGGTTTTCTAATCATGGCGTCACAGTATTCGCTGTTACCTCTTTTTGCCGTTCTTACCTCACTTTGCGCTGTACCCTTTATCATTTTCGCTCGCAGCCCCAATACCCGGGAGGCCGTGAGCTTTTTGGCCGCAGGCTTAAAGTTCGCCATTGTTCTATCCATGCTCCCGGCTGTACTTGAGGGCCAAAAACTGGTGTTTACCATTGTGGAGGTCATCCCTGGGGCACCGTTACAGCTCAGAGTGGATGCCTTTGGAATGCTGTTTGCTTTAGTCTCTTCCTCTCTATGGATCCTCACCACGGCGTACTCCATTGGATATATGAGAGGGCTCAGTGAACATGCCCAAACCAGATACTTCTGCTTCTTTGCCCTCGCCCTTTCCGCAACCATAGGGGTTGCCTTCTCCGCCAATCTCCTAACTCTTTATCTTTTCTATGAAATGCTCTCTCTTGCCACCTATCCCTTGGTAACCCATCACCAAGACGAGGATGCTCGTATCTCTGGAAGGAAATACTTAACATACATTCTCGGAACCTCCATAGGCCTGGTCCTACCTGCAATGGTTTATGTTTATCATTTGACAGGGAACCTCGAGTTCTCTGTATTTGGCGTGCTGGCCCACAAGGCATCCGGGCCAGTTCTTGCAGCGGTATTATTCTGCTTTATTTTTGGTTTTGCAAAGGCAGCCATAATGCCCTTTCACGCTTGGCTGCCTGCGGCTATGGTCGCTCCCACGCCAGTGAGCGCACTTCTTCATGCCGTGGCAGTTGTCAAGGTAGGCGTATTCAGTATTGCCCGGATTCTCTTGTTTACTTTCGGAATAAGACTTTTAGAAAGCTTTCACCTTGGCACCCTCGTAGCTTACACTGCCTCTTTTACAATCATTGTGGCCTCTCTCATAGCCCTTTCCCAGGATGAACTGAAACGGAGACTGGCCTTTTCAACCATAAGCCAGCTTTCATACATAGTTTTAGGGGTTTCACTCTTAACCCCCAAGGGAATATGCGGGGGCCTGATTCACATCGCCATGCATGCATTCGGAAAAATCACCTTGTTTTTTTGCGCTGGCGCTATATTCGTCGCTACTGGGAAAAAGTATATTAGTGAAATGGCCGGAATTGGCCGAACCATGCCGGTCACAATGCTATGTTTCTTTTTTGGTGCCCTGAGCGTCATAGGGCTCCCCCCATGCGGTGGATTCATAAGCAAATGGTACCTTGCATTGGGAACACTGCAAAGCCAGCAAATGGTATTCCTCATAGTTCTTCTAAGCAGCTCCCTGTTGAATGCCATGTACTTTCTGCCCATTGTATACCATGCCTTTTTTATGGGGACAGTATCTGGTGAGGCCTCTGAAAATCTTATCAGGGAGGCCCCCACATGGTGCCTTGTTCCCATTGTAGCTACAGCCCTTGGATCTATTTTGCTTTTTTTCTTTCCAGGAATATTCTTGAGACTTGCTGCCCTTGCCTTGCAGTAGAAGGAGGGAGAATATGAACAAGATCAACAACAAAGGTTTTTTAGAAAGGCCATCAGTAATAAGGGGATTGTGGATATTTCTCTACGCATGTTGCGCCGCAACATTGATCCCCGATTTTTTTACCCATAGGGAAGCGCATTTCGTAATTGATGGTATTTTTGGTTTCCACGCTTTGCTGGGGTTCGCCTCGTGTGCAGTATTGATATTGCTCTCAAAGGTCCTGGGATTGTTTTTGAAGGTCAATGAGGATTATTATGATAAGTGATCTTCCTCCTGCATTTATTCTCCTT
>Ga0164318_10005312_pt1 | contig 12450 bp, 14 predicted proteins | sample GuaBasSedimGuay9_FD_113734 | JGI IMG/M metagenome (GOLD analysis project Ga0164318, IMG submission 113734) | Subseafloor sediment microbial communities from Guaymas Basin, Gulf of California, Mexico - Guay9, Core 4571-4, 0-3 cm | ecosystem: Environmental > Aquatic > Marine > Hydrothermal vents... | reverse complement strand
TGACATCCTAAATCTCGCATTTCTGGGCGTGAAATTGTGATTTCCTTCTTTTCTTTTTGTTGGGTCATCTTCTTTTACATAATATTTTTAGAGATGAAAAGGGGATTCTCGCATATGAGCAGATTTTTCAAAAAGTGCTAATATATTATCTACATCGTCTTTTTGAAATGTTTTATACAATTCTTCCTTTAAATCGGTGCGGTATTTTAACCATGATGTGGATTGAATTTTATTAAAGTAATTTTCTACAGTTCGTAAAATTTCATCCGTTTGTTTAAATCCTCCTAAAAGTTGCTCTTTATTGATATCTCCTGGTATTATATCTGGATCTGCTGATTTCATAAGAATCCAATCAGGTATATTCAAAAATTTCGCCAATATTTCTACTTCAGAGCGATAAAGATGAACTATCGGCATTACATCGGCGCAATGATCCACTCCCCATTTAGAAAAGGTTCCAGTTAGCCATTCTGTACGGTTTGCTGCGCCTACTACCATTAAATTTTGGAGTTCAGCTAACTGATAAATTTTTACCATTCGAATTCGGTGCTTTGCGATGGCGTATGCGTTTCCTCGCGCAATCCATGAATTTTTTGGAGGATCTAGTCGATTTTCAAGTAAATGTTCGCCATGATGATTTAGAAAGTGTTTTTTTCCATAATCTACTGCCTTATTACGAAGTTTTCTACTGGGGATAATGCGAAGTGGTAGTAACTTATAGGCTCCTATAGTTTTAACCGCGTTTGTAATCCTTATTCGTTTAAATGCAATATCAAGATGCTTTGCCATTCTTTTTGCATGTTGTTGATGAATTGGTTTACTATCTCTTTCTGGTAAATTAATCGCAAGAACTCTATCTTTTCCTAAGGCTTTAACCGTAAGTGCTGCAGTTACCGCAGAATCTAACCCGCCGCTCAAAGCTATTATTGCACCATCTCGATGCAATAAATTTAGCGCAGATTTAATTAAATTATTAATTTTTCTTTGTTCTAATTCCGGATCAAAAGGTTGTTTTGCCTTGGAGAGATTTGGATCTGGCAGAATTTTCAACTGAATTTGAGGTGATGGCATCTTTTTTGCTTCAGTTGAAGATGATTTTATTTCCATAATAATATAATTGGTGGATATGGTTAAATCCTTTTTAAATCGAAAAAATGGTAACAATTATTAAATCACAGAAAAGATTTCTAAAAATAATTTTATTCTTCTGTTTGAGGTAATTCTACGTTACCTTGCTGTAAACGCATATAATGTCTAAGAACAGCTTCTCTGGCTGCGAATACAAATGCACGCTTTACATTTACTCCTGTAATGGCTATAGTTTCGTAAATTAAAACATTAGGTAAATGAGCTGCATTTAATACTTCTCTGATTTTATCAATTGGAGTGGGATTGGGCAAATCACGCTTATTGGCCATTAAAACTAAGGGAACTTCCGCTTGACCATCGGGTCCAGGCATTACTTTAGTGCCGTAAAATTTTAAAAGTTCCTTCAAACTATAAAGATTTTCCTCCCATTGATCGCTGGATGAGTCCCATACGAAAATAATTGCATCAGCTCCTTTCAAAACGGTTTTTCGTTGGTATTTATGACGACGTTGACCTGCTACAGTATAAGTTTGAAATACCACATTACTAACTCGAGCAACTACCCGATCAAAGAATAAGGTACGTCCGGTCGGATCAGTAATGCTTTGGAGCTTTCCGCTTGCCAACCCTTCTTTTTCATAAATCCAAGCCAGCGCACAAGTTTTTCCACCCATACTTGGTCCCCAGAAAACAAGCTTAAATACAAGGGTATTATCAGAACGTCTTGAAGGCATAGTTCATCACAGATTTGTTCGGGGTGTTTTTGCCAACCGAACTTTAATAATAAATGTAGGTTGTTCTTTCTTAAATGTTTTTCACATGCGTGAGTGATTTAAAAGGATGTCAATTTAAAACTGAAAATTTAATAAATTTTTACACCGATACAGAATAGATTTAGATTTGTTTTAGAAAAATGATATGCTTTTTATATTCTCTTTCTGTTTGTTTTATTAGAACTTATTTATGTAGATATGTAGAATATAAGTAGAAATATTTGGTGCTGATAATGGGGAGACGTCTTTATTTCTTGGATTTTCTTAGGGGCTTGGCCATTATCGGTGTGGTGGTTAACCATGCAATCGTTTATGGAATAATGTTTAATAATGAAAACGCTATGAAATATCTACCAAAATCTCCTTTAGTAATTTTTGCCCCCTTCATGATATTTGCCACATGGGCAGGTCTTTTTGCAGTCATTAATGGAATAGGAATATCTTATAATCTTTACTTGCGTTTAGAGAATGGAATCCCCTTAAAAAAAGCATTAAAAAGTCCTCTGATTCATAGTACCAGTATCTTGATTATACATTTCATTTTCCAATTAATTTTTACTCGAGGTTTTAAAAATATCTATGGAACTGAGCCTTGGTGGTCGATAGGAACTGGTAGTATTATTCAAGGCAGTATTCAACCTCTAAATTTACTGGTTTTATATCGTTCTGATGCACTGAGTATGATCGCCATGAGCGGGTATTTTTCCTGTTTGATTATGGGGATTATTTGGAAGGATAAGACACATTTCAGCAACTTAAAACGAACATTTCGCATCTTAACAGAGTTGGCAATTATTTGGTTGGCTTTAAGTGCATCTCTTTGGCAATTTCTATATTATAGGTTATTTTTGCCCGCTTTAATGAAAGGGGGTGTTTTTTATATTTTTGCTTTATTATTATCTCTTATTGCACCACATGGTCATGGAATTTTTCCATATGGTGCATATACTATAGTCGGATTATTATTTGGCTTTGCTTTTGCACGACAAGAATCTCGTCAGCAAATCAAACGTGTTGCTAAATTATTTGCTTGGGGATTAATTGGAATGGGCGCCCTATTAATATTCTTTCATTTTTTGACTGTTCCAAATATTTCACTGGATTTCTTTTTCAATTACATTGTTATACCTCCCGATTTGTATATTCCTAATTTAGGTTTTATGATCTTAGCCATTATCGGGCTGAGTGGAAAATTTAAAGATCAATCTACTGAATTTGATGCCACAACGCCACCTCCTATTTTCAGAAAAACAAAGTTCATTCGCGATATGGGGAAAATAACTCTAACTTTATATTGCTGGGAAAATGTCTGGAGTTCTTTAATGAGAGTATGGTTTATTCGACTTTTTTCATCAATCCTGGCAGAATCCGATGTGTTAATGGAAAATTTCGGTATCCAACTTCTTTTCTTGCTTACATACTGTCTATCTTGGTTGATAATAATCTGGCTTTGGAAAATGTTAAAAAATACACTTAGCATGGAGTGGATCGTTTATCGATTGGATAAAATTTTTGGAAAGCCGACGTTTGAAAATTTTTTTCTACCAAAAACAAAAATTCAAAATAAAAACAAAAACTAATAATAATTAATAGAGGTTTATTTAAATGGGAAAAAGTGCAGAAGATCAAGCAATAGAGTTTTTCATAAAACGCGCTCAATTAGCTTCGGAGACCGCCGATCATCATGTGCGAGACGGCGAATTTGATAAAGGAGCTAAGTTGTATCGACAAGCCTATGGTTTCTTTTTAAAAGCTCAGAAAAATCATCCAGATGATCAAGAATTAGCAATTCTTTTACAAGAAGTCAAGAAGAAATATCAAGATTCCATTCAAAAAAGCCAAGCTTCAACCAATTAAGAACAGGAAACTTATTCGCAGCTTTAAAACAAATATTTTGAAATATTATCTTGAAAAAATGTGAATATTTGGTGATCACCATTCCATGATGAAATTAAGACACCAAATTCGTCAATAAATTCTTCTGCAATTTTTTGCAGAACTTTTCGCATATTGTTATCTTTTTCTTTGATTTTTGTTCGTCCTACTACAAAAAACTTCGACGGTTTTTGAATGGGCAATATCATAATTTTTGAATCTTTCATTTTAATGGCATCAATTGCTTCTGCAGATAAGCTTTCCACTGCTGTTAAAAACCCAGAAAATAATACAGGACTAATTGTTGGTTTATTCGCAATTTGGGGGCTTCTACTATGAATTAGTGATAAACCAGACTTATCTATTATCCAAACTTCCATCAAGCGTGTAACCATGTATAATCCTCTTTTTCAGTCATCCCGTTGGTTTATTAGGATTAGATTTATTTAATTTTAAAGTTAGTTATTAATCAATTTTAAAAAACGAGATAATTTTATTGGGGTTTTAGGGTTTTAGGGGTTTAGGGTTTTAGGTTGGGGTAACTTGAATGTCTATGATCTTGACTCCTTCCACCCGAGGGACTTTTAAAAATTCTTTCCTTAATTTTTCCAATGAAATGGGTAAATCATCAATTGAAACGTAGGTTTCATAATAACAATTAATTTTTTCGAAACACAACCCCGTAGTGTGAATAGTACTGTTACCTAAATTGAATTTCTTCATTATTTCAGAAATTCCCTTAACTAGTTCCGGCGAAAATTCTTTCAAGCGGATTAATATCTTTTTAATTCGAGCGGATTTTATTGGAAAAACTGAAATTTTTAAGATTTCATCACTTGGAATATAAATGAATAAATAATACGGTGTTTGAGCAATTTTTTCTTTAACTTTATCAGGAATTGAGGTTGTTTTCTTATATCTTGCTTGATCAATTAATTTTCCAAAGGATATTTGTTTTTTTTCTTTGATTTTTTCCTCAGTGACCATTGTTTATTCCTCTGTAAGAATTATTAATATCATAGTGGATAGCTCTTAAAAATATTCTGCTTAAAAATTCTGTTAGCATATTATCGGCATATTATTGAGATCTCTTGTAAATGATAAGATATTTGATGAATTAAATGAGGGTTTTTTAACATAAGAATGGCGCTAAAATCCGAACAATGGTTGGCTTTACACAATAAACCTAATTCTCCATTTTATGCAATTTATATGCTGGATAGTAATTCAGGAGTTGAACTTGTCAGTCATTCATTTATACCCTCTAAGGCTGAATTGGATATTAATGCTGTTTCTGGGATGTTCAAAGCGTTAGAGCTCTTTATTAACAACATGGCTTATTCCAATCAATTTGAAACAGTGCAAGAAATCAATTTTCAAGGCATGCGTATAGTTTATGAACGATATGGGGCACCTCATAGCCAAATCTTATGTGTGGGGTTATCTCGGAAAATAGTTTCTGCAAAAAAGGAGCATCATGTATTGAAGGCGATTGTTCGAGATTTTTATGAGACATATCAAGAACACCTACAGAACTTTCAAGGTGAAGTGAGATATTTCCAGAATTATTATTCTGTTTTGCAAAAAGTGCCTGAATATTTTCAGCAGTTAGTTCCATATTATCGTCCTATTGTGAATAAACAACTAAAAATTAATCATAAGGGGTTTAAACAAGTGGCAGGTTCTCGGATGCCTACAGTGGAAGAATATTCCAAAGTTTTTTCTGATTGATTTCCCTTTTCCTCTGTATTTTCTTCAAAATGCCTAATCTTTTATGTTGGGTTCTACTTTCTACCAATGCAGTATGAATTTTGATCAATTTCATGGAGCAAAAAAGTATATTGTTAGCTCAGAGTTACGGGATATTGTCAACGTCGCTATTGCACTTCAGCGACCTTTGTTGGTTAAGGGAGAACCCGGTACGGGAAAAACACTATTAGCTCATGCCATTGCAAGTGCATTACACAAGCAACTTATCGTTTGGAACATAAAATCCACCACAAAAGCAGTTGACGGATTGTATATATATGATACAGTTCAACGGTTAAATGATTCTCGTTTTGGTTCCAAAACACGAAATGTGGATAATATTGAAGATTATATCCGATTGGGTAAAATAGGTCAAGCTTTCACCTCTGAAGAACAAGTTGTGCTATTGATTGATGAAATCGATAAAGCCGACATCGAATTTCCGAATGATTTACTCCAAGAATTGGATATAATGGAATTCTATATACCTGAATTAGATAAAACAATAAAAGCAAAACATCGACCTATTGTAATTATAACATCTAATAATGAAAAAGAATTACCAAATGCATTCTTGCGCAGGTGTGTATTTCATTTTATCAATTTTCCGACCCCAGAATTAATGCGCGAAATCGTTCAAGTTCATTATCCTCAACTTGAAACCCAATTGATTGAAATCTGTTTAACACATTTTTATTCCCTCAGAAAAATCAATCAATTAAGGAAAAAGCCAAGTACCTCTGAATTAATAGATTGGATAGGGGTTCTTCTTAAAGCAGGTCTTTCACTCGAGGTTCTGACAGAAAAAATTCCATTTATTGGTGCTTTAATTAAAAAAGATGCTGATTTGAGTTATCTACAGAAATATAAATCCTATCTATTAAATTTCGTTAATAAACAATAAAAAATCATTTTTGTAAGGGTAAAAAATCGGGTGGTGCAATGAAATTATGTTTGTGGATTTTTTTTATTTATTAAGGGAATATCGAATATTTCCATCCCCCACTGAATTCCTCGATCTAATAGATGTTCTTTCTCAAGGTTATATTACTTCTATTCGAGAATTTTATTTTATTACCCGTGCTTTGTTAGTAAAAGATGAGAGTTTATATGATGACTATGATGCTGCTTTTTTACAATATTTTAAAAATATTTCAGTTCCGGTAGATATTCGAAAGGAAATACTCGATTGGTTGAATCTCCCCTTGGATGAATTATTGGCGCGTTTTAAACCTGATCAAAAAGAATTGGATGAAATTTCTTTGATCGAATGGCAAGAGATTCAACAAAAATTTACCCAACGAATAAATCAGCAAACCGAAGCTCATAATGGGGGTGATTTTTGGATAGGAACTAAAGGTCGATCTCCATTTGGGTGGGGGGGTATGCATCCAGGTGGAATTCGTGTAGGGGGATTTTCAGGGGGAAGATCTGCTATTCAAGTGGCTCAAAAGCGTTCTTTTCGCAATTACCGATCAGATAGAATCCTCGATGTTCGACAAATTCAAATTGCACTTCGAAAATTACGAAAATTAGGTAAGATTGGGGCTCAAACCGAACTAAATCTACCCGAATCTATCAGACTTACTTGTCAGAATGCCGGTGAGATCGAATTAGTATGGGAAAAGCGCAAAAAGAACAATTTGAAGCTTATGCTACTGATGGATGTTGGTGGAAGTATGACGCCATTTACCGAAATGGTAGAACAATTATTTTCTGCTGCCAGTAAGGCAAACCATTTTAAAAATTTTTGTTATTTTTATTTTCATAATTGCTTGTATGAATATGTGTATAAAGATGCTGAATTGTGGGAAGGTGAGAAAATTTCACTAGAATATCTGTTCAAGAAATATGATTCTGATTATCGGGTGGTTTTAGTAGGAGATGCGGCTATGGCTCCTTATGAATTAACCATGAGGCATGGTGCAATAGATTATTATCAGCAAAACGAAACACCTGGAATAGTTTGGTTGAAAAAATTCAAGAAACATTTTCCTCATTCAGTTTGGCTTAATCCTGAATTAGAAGGGCCTTGGATTGCGCAATCTCGACGGATGATCTCCGCCGTATTTCCCATGTTTCCCATGACTATACAAGGATTGGAAGATGCCATCATAGAATTGATGAAAAAATAAGAGAACTACTATCTAAACCGATAAAAAATGGTTGATTCGTAGGATTTTTATTATTCATCAATTAAATCAATAAACCAAATTGGTGAATTGCTTTTTAAGTATTCAGAATGTTGGTATATTAACACACATCCTCCTTTTTTACTACTTTTTTCACATACATATCCTCTTGTTCTGGAGCCCACACACTTCAGAACATCCATTTCTTTAATCATTTATCAATATTTAATTCAAATCATTTTAAGGTATAGATATCCTAATCATAATAGAGTGACAATTCCGATAGAAATCTTTTTTATGGAATTGAAAAAATAGTTATACATTAACACAATCCAGATATTCTTATCTTAACAAAAAAGAGTTGATAAAGATTAAAGGAAAAAACTTTTTCATGATGTTTAACGTAGGCTCTGGAGGAATAGTTGAGCCCATTGAATTTAATAAAGCAAATTTAACTCCAGAAAGAAGCATCATCATTATGGACGAGGAAGCTCAGACTGTTTGGCTTTGGCATGGAAAGTTACGTGGATTAGTTGCTAGAAGGACTGCTTTAAGACAAGCGGAATCCCTAAAAGGTCATGGTTATCAAGCGGGAAATGCAATTATTGGACGAGATTTAAATAAAATCATCGAAATTGACGCCAGGAAAGTTGGTTTAGAACCAGTAACCACTGAGTTATATCAAAAATTCGAACCAGTTCTTGAAGCATCTTATGAACCCATTGGAAATTTAGTATATATCAAATCTGATTCGGGTAGTGTAAAAACACCAGCAGTAAAAACCCCTTCAGAAAAGGAATCATCTCCTAAGCCGTCAGATGAATCTTCAACTTCTGTGCCGCCAAAAGAAATAAAATCTTCACAACCATCCCATTCTGCCAAGTTGGTGGAAGAACGCCCTGTTTTAAAGCATGTGGAGAAAGAATCTGTCCCAGCAATACCTAAGGGTTTATCGGATGTATTGATACAAGGTGCGGTCATTATGGCAGTATCCACACAGTATAAAGACCTTTGGATTTCGGTAAAACCCGATGGGGCTTTAGCCCTTGAGCATATGGATGGAAAAATCTGCACTTTTAAAGTAAATGGTGGGGAAATTTCTTTTCTTAAAGATAGTTTTGCTGAGGTTTCCGATGATAAGAAGGCAGCAATTGATCAAAAAATTGAAGAATACCTAAAATAGTGTGGTTGCTAGGAAAGTGTAAATAAGGTTTATATTTTTTTTCTAAATCTCGCTAAATATTAATTTTAAACCAGCAAATGCCATAAGTACTGATAATGACAGAAGAATCCAAGTTCGAGGTATTTTGGAAGCAAACTTTGCTCCTATAAAAGAGCCGATCATCATTCCTCCTCCCATCCATAAAGCAAAAATCCAGTTTATTTCACCATGCAATGCATATAAAATAACATTTATCATCGAATTGAAGAATATTATAGTGGTTGAAGCTGCAGTAGCATTATAAATAGGTAGCTTGATGATTTCATATAAAACAGGTGTATTTATTGGACCACCACCGATTCCTAAGAAAGATGATGCAAAACCTGCGAGGAAAAAGAATGGGATTGTCAATATATTTCGGTTTTTCGATTTTGAAGAAAAAAGCCTTAAGTGATCCTTTAAATTTGCATTTTGGGAGATTGAATTTTTATCTATGCATAAATCGGGAGAAATAATTGAGAAAGATAAAGATGATGAAGATGAAGCTGAGGTGGATGAAGATGCACATTTTAATTCATTTTTCCGTCTTTTAAATTTGTGTGATGATAGCAAGCGGAATTCTTTCCAAATATACCGGCTGGCAATAAACAGTTCAAAGATTCCGAATAAAAGATAAAAAATGTTAAGTGAAATATTCAACCATGGATAAATCAAGAAATAAGTAATACTCCCCGCGCTTCCCACAGCCGCAATAATTAGAAGAGATGGTAAATGAATTTTTCCTGCGCGATAGTGGGTGATGGTGGCAATTCCAGTTGAAATGAAGATAATAAAAATGGATGTTCCTTTCGCAATTTCTGGGGTAATTTGAAAAATAAGTAGAAATAGGGGCATTACTATTGGTCCGCCACCAATTCCTCCGATAGTAGCAATTACGCCTATAAACATGCCAAATAAGAATAGTAAGGCAAATATCAACCAGAAATTCATGTTCATTTCCATAAGACATTTTTTTAAGATACGAGAGATTTCAAAAAGACCAAAGATTTCAGAGAAACCAATGTATATTGGTTTATATTGGTTTCAATCCATTTTAAAATCTTGCAATTGTTTTGGGACTCTGGTCCCAATTTATTTGTAACTTGATTAAGATTACATCAAAATTTATTGGTGCAATACCAATATTTATATATTATCCATGATTTAGTCAGCTATGACTAAAATCGATATCGATGAAGTTACATTTATCAGTGAAACCTCATTAACTATCCGGGAAAGCAGAAGGAGAACAACCGTTCCTAAGCAAATTGTAGATGCCTTGAACTTAAAAGATGGTGATCGAATTAGATGGATTTTGTTTCATGATAATCGAATATTGATCACCAAAGTTCAAGGATCAAAAAAATAATCGTTCTCTCTAGAGCATATATTTTTAATATTCGGTAAGTATCATTAAATATCGCAATGGATTTTAATGACCTCGTTTCTTATTACGAACGTATTGCCGCAACTTCAAAAAGATTAGAAATCACAGATATCTTAGCGGAATTATTTGAAGAATGTAAAAAGCTTGAAAATATATCCGATTTATCGAAAATTATCTATTTAACTCAAGGCAGATTGGGATCGGAGATTGAAGATTGGCCAAAATTTGGTGTGGCGGAAAAAATGGTGGTTCAATCCCTTGTTAAATTTACCGGACGACCTGAATCTTCAATTCAAGAATTAATCCGAAAAAAAGGTGATGTCGGTGAAGCTTTTCAGATAATTTTGGAACGAAGGGAACAAAAAAAAGTAAGCTTTTCTTTAGATGCATTCACTCCATCTTCATCCAAAAAATCCCGAGTATTAGAGATTTCCCACCTCTATCATGAGTTGGAACGCCTTTCTCGAACATCAGGTGAAGGTTCACAAGATAATAAAATAAACATTATTCTTGGGCTAATCCGATTATGTCGTCCTGTAAGTGTCAAATATATCATTAATATAATTTTAGGTACATTACGTATAGGGCTGGCCGAAATGACAATATTAGATGCGTTAGCAATTACATTTACTGGGAATAAAGAAAATCGGGAAGAAATTCTTTATGCCTATAATATTCATCCAGATTTGGGAGAAATTGCGGCAGTATTGGCAAAAAAGGGCTTAGACGGAATTAAAGAAATAGATGTTCAAGTAGGAATCCCAATTCGAATGATGCTAGCATCCCGAATTCAATATTTTCAAATTCAACAGAAATTGGGCGGTGGGGATTTTTTTGGAGAATATAAATATGATGGAGAACGCGTGCAAGTTCATAAAAGTGGTAATTCTGTGATTCTCTTTTCTCGTCAATTAAAATCAATTTCTGAGCAATATCCCGATGTGATTAAAACAGTGCAGCAGAATGTGAAGGCAGAGACTGCGATTTTTGAAGGTGAAATCGTTGCAATGGATAAATTCCTTGAAAGAATGTTGCCTTTTCAAGTTTTAAGCACTCGTCGACGGAAATATGATATTGCCCAAATTATTCAAGATGTCCCTGTCTGCCTATTCTGTTTTGATATTCTATATGTTCAATCAAAATTACTTAATATTGAACCTTCTGGGAATGTAATGTTCCTTCCTTTTGAGCAAAGACGCAAGCTTCTTCAAGATATCTTTCAATCTTCTGACCATTTGCGGTTATCCCAAGGAAAAATTCTTCATTCCATAGATGAAATGGTGGAATTTTTCAAAGAAGCCCGCGCACAAGGTGCAGAAGGAATAATGACAAAAAAAATCGGTGAAGATTCTATTTATCGTGCTGGAAATAGGGGTTTTCTCTGGATTAAAATGAAAGGGATAGAAGGGGCAAAAATGAAGGATACTATAGATGTGGTGATAATCGGTGCATCTTGGGGTATGGGCAAACGAAAAGGATTTTTAAGTCCGTTTTTTGGGGCGGTTTATAATGATCAAACTGGAAAATTCGAATTTCTCACTCGGATAGGCTCAGGTTTTTCAGATGAAATGCTGAATACCTTAACTGAACGTTTTAAAACTTTAGAGTTAAAAAAAAAACCAAATGATGTGATATGTTCAGATAATCCGGATATTTGGCTGAAACCTGAAATAGTCATAGAAATCATGGGTGATGAATTAACCATCAGCAATAAAGCAGATGCAGGAACAACTCCCACGGATAAAAATGGATATGGTTTACGTTTTCCCGTTTTTCAACGATTGAGAGAAGATAAATCACCGTATGAGATAACTACGACTCAAGAAATTATCCAATTATACAAATCCCAATAAAAAAATAGAAAAAAAATAGAAAAATTCCTTATGAATGGTAAAACCATTCATTTCTAACCCTCAAAATTTTTTCCTAAGGCTTGATCCAAACCTTTAGCAAGATTTAGTGCATTCTCCCCTAATAAACCCAAAATTTTGAGCCTTCCTACTCGTTGTAACAAATTTCGAGATCGGCAAGATCGCAATTTTTCTTTGTTCTTCGAGAAATTGAACAATTGAATGATGGTAAATTCCTGTTGCTTCCATCGCAAAAATTAATGGTCGATATTTTCTCACAAAGCCAAAAAATTGGGTTAATCCTTGTAGATCCGTTTGAAATACTTCAGTTTTAACAAATTCAGTATTAGATCGATCTCTTGCATAAATAGAAGCCGTGATTTCGTATTTGTGG
>Ga0164318_10005311_pt1 | contig 12451 bp, 12 predicted proteins | sample GuaBasSedimGuay9_FD_113734 | JGI IMG/M metagenome (GOLD analysis project Ga0164318, IMG submission 113734) | Subseafloor sediment microbial communities from Guaymas Basin, Gulf of California, Mexico - Guay9, Core 4571-4, 0-3 cm | ecosystem: Environmental > Aquatic > Marine > Hydrothermal vents... | reverse complement strand
TTTTATCTACACGTATGATAACATAACGCTATCGCTATATCAAGAATTTTTTTTGAGTCTTCGTTCAATTTCTTGATTCATTATTCCGCTTTGTCTAAACGAAATAACTAATAAAATTATTACAATAATTACATCTAAATCTAACATTGAATAAAATGTTAAAATAATAAACAACGATGTCGATGAATAAGTTGTTAAAGCAAAGGTTTCTTTAAAGGGAATCACTTTATAACGCATCTTTAAAAACCATGAACTAATTAAAGTGAAAATCATATAAAAAGCAATACTAATAAAAATTTCAATGGTAATCATCATTGTTCCCCAAATATCTTTATAACCTAAGATTAAACTATCTAATCCACTAAATAAGTTATTATAAAATAATGAAGAATTATTTACTTGATTGTTAAAATCAATATTTTGTAATTCTCTAGGTAATTCATCGATTGGAAAATTCATTGTATTCATTCCGAAAAAATAAAAATAAACACTATCATCATGAATAATTAAAGTGTATTTATCACTTTGATAACGATCAAAATTAATTGTGCTATGTGAATCTAAATAAACAACAAAAAGCGGTTCTTCATAAAGTTTTATTAAGTAGTCTCCATCACATACTAAGTTCGCACTTTGAATTTCACAGTCCTTTGTTACTACGGTCATATTTTCTTCTACTGCGGCTTTATATGAATTTGATAGGCCATCATATTTCGCAACATCAATAATCGTTCTTGTTGAGAGTAAAATCGCAAAAAAGATAATATAAAAAATAACAAAAAGCGCTTTGTCTTTTCGATACTTTAAAATCTCTTTTGGGTAGACTAATGAATCTCTAACTCGATTAAACATATATATCACCTTTTAGTATTATAACATATTCTCATCTCTTTTTACTAATATATGTTAAAATATGTATAGGTGATTTTAATGAACTTAATGACAAAAGAAAAACCATATAACACTTTAAATGCTTTTTACCGGAATAAATTTGGTAAAAAGGTTTTTAAGATATCTTTAAATGGCGGTTTTACTTGTCCTAATAAAGACGGGAAAAGCGGCTATGGCGGATGTATTTATTGTAGTGAAATGGGGAGTGGTGATTTTGCAGGAAATGAAAAAGACTCTTTAAGAAAGCAGTTTGATCAAATTAAACAATTAATGCTCAATAAATGGCATGACGGTTTATACATTGCCTATTTTCAAGCTAACACTAATACTTATGATACTGTTGAAAGATTAAGATATTTATACGAAACAGCCTTAGCAATGGATCCTAAAATTATTGGTTTAAGCATTGGAACAAGATGTGATGCTTTTAATGAAGATATTTATAATTTACTTTCCGAATTAAATGAAAAAACCTATCTTCAAGTAGAACTAGGATTACAATCAATCCATAAGAAAACTTCCGAATTCATTAATCGTGGTCATAATTTAGCTTGTTTTAAAGAAGCAGTAACTGAATTAAGAAAACGCAATATTGAAGTAGTTGTTCATATTATTAACGGTTTTCATATTGAAACAAAGGAAGAGATGTTAGAAACTGTTGATTATCTTAATACTTTAGATATTCAAGGACTTAAAATTCATTTACTCCACGTGATGAAAAATACAAAACTTGGAAAAATGTATTTAGCTAACCCTTTTAAAATTTTAACACTAGAAGAATACGTAGATATTACAGTTAGTCAAATTGAAAGATTAAGACCTGATATTATTATTCACCGTTTAACAGGTGATTCACCAACTGAGTTATTAATTGCGCCGCTATGGAGTAGAAAAAAGTTTGTAATAATGAATGAAATCGATAAAACCCTAAGAAAACGTCAAAGTTACCAAGGAATCAACTATCAAAAAAGTTAACTTTTTAATTAAAGTTAACTTTTTTTATCGTAATTCATATTCCTTTGCTAGACTTTCAAACAAAATTTTAATGACTAACATATCTGATGCTCCCCCTGGAGAAATGTTTCTTTCGAGGTATTCCTGACTAAGTTTTTCAACCTTATTAATATTATTAAGATATCCCCCATTATCAACAAGTTCTTGCATCGTTTTTTTTACTTCGTTTAAGGTTTGTAAATTAGTTTTATGAATAATTGTCGTATCATCGATTAAACTCATTAGCTGGATAAAATATTCCATCATTTGATTTTTTCTAGAGTAAGTTGAAAATGGCGGAATTATGAAGATATTTTTCAAGCCATTTAAAGCTTCACCTCTTATCCCTTTTTTATGATTTTTTATATAGATGATATCACCATGTGTTTTAAGTTCTTTCTTTTCAAGACTAAGATAATAATCACCAATAATTTCTTCACTTATTCTTTTAATTTCCAAGCTAATATCTGGGATTTTTTGATAATTTAAAATCGCTTTTGAAATCACTGGTAAAAAGATTCCTAATAAAAAGATTAAGCCTTTAATTGTATTAACATTGTTAGTTGCTTTAAACATTGCTTCTTCCGCTCTTTTACCTATTTCTTGAAGGTTTTTCGGATTATCTATATCATTAAGCCCCACTAAAATAAACTCCTTTAAAAACGGTTTTATCGCGTTGAAACTATTTATAAACATTTGGTAATCCATATCTTGGTGAGCACCATTGTTTTCTTTTGAGACTAAGCCGAATTTTGGATAAAGGTCTAACTCACTATAAAAAGCATTTAAAGTCTTATTGTAAATATCTTCTAGTAAATAAGCTTTTGTTATTTCAGTAATTTTATTTAAAACATCTTCTAAAGAATGAGCTTTACTCCGTGTGCATATAATGGCATCATTATCACAGATTAAGCATTTTCTGTTTTGATAGTTTAAACTAGTTCTAGAAATTGCTGTTTCTAAATATACATCAAGATCAACTAACTTTCCAAGCGGATGGTTTTCTTCTAAGAAAACGGTCTTTTCTTTTACTTTTAAAGGATCCATTTTAATTACATAGTAAAAATAGTCTCCATCTAAAGACTTGATTTTAGTAGATTTTATTATTTTAGTCTTAAATTCATTCAGGATTATTTCATGAAATAAATAGTGAACAAATAATAAACTAGTTAAGTTTTTATTTTCACCTGGAGTATTTAATTTTAAAATAACAATTGGGTTGTTTTGATATTCTTTTGATAAACGGTTAAGATGGTTAGCACGTTCTTCTCTAGCAATTAATAAATCAATCATTAATGCCTACCTAGTTCATGAGTTTTGATTTTTTCAATTACTAATTGGCCTTTTTCACTAATTAAATATTCATATGTCGCAAGCGGAACATACTGTTTAATTTCTTCTAAGTTATTTTCTTTTAACAGTTTTCTAACTAGGGATGCACTAACAGTTGTTTTATCAACTTTTTTTCGTTTGATAATTTTAATATGATTCCCTAAATAGGTTTTTAAAACCTTATTATATTTATCGGTATTAAAGGAGAATGGTTCTTCTCCTAAATAACGAATAACGATATTAAAGATTTTTTCATAATATTGTTTGTAGACTAAAACATCAACTAAAGTTTGTTCATCTTTAATTAATTGATCTTCTTTTAAAAAATATTTTGGGAAAGTAATTTTGGATACTAAATATGCTAAAGTAGGTAAGACTGTGACATTTTTTAAATGAGCAGTTGCTTTTTTAATAATCGCGAAACGATCAGCGAAAGGAAAGCTTGATAAGTCTTCACTAACAACAAAAACTAAGACTTCTTCATTTTCTTTTGCGGCAGTTTCAATTAAAAATAAATGACCTAGTGTCATTGGGTTAGCATTAATTATTACTGCGGCTTTTTTATTATTAGAAAGTTGATATTCTTTTTTAAGTCTTTTTAAAACGTTAGTTATTTCATCGCCACCTTCTAGTAAAACAGTATTCATTGTCATCACAATTGTTTTCATGTTTAAACTTGTAAAAATCTCTTCATTATCAGGGGTTGTATAAACAAAATAATGGAAGACATTTTTACGAGTTAAATAAGCAACCAAATGAGAAAACATTAAATTTGTAAGGTTTTGATTAGTATATTCTTTAATTACTAAAAAACATTTCATAATGTTATTTGCTAGCGAGGCTGTCGCAATCAGTTTTTCTTCATCGTAAACTAAAATTGAATAAGTTATATCATATTCATATTCAAGATCATACTCTTCTAAAAAGTTAATTAAAAGTTCTCTTTCCTCATCTAATACTACTTCCTTAATATCAAACATTTTACCACCTCTTATTTTTGATAAAGATAATCAATAATTTCATACGTGCGGTCTTCTACTTCACCTATTATTTTATCACGTTTTGTAATATCTTTGGGAATATTTGTAAAATGATAGGCAATTTCTGCGAGTTCTTTGATTGATAATATTTTTAAATTGGTGTTTTTAAGTTGTTTAATTAGGTCTTTTCTTAAAGGATTAATTGCGATTCCACGTTCTGTAACTAGGCAATCAATATTTTTCCCTAAGGTTGTAATGGTCGTTACCCGCTTTTTAATAATCGGGATTCTTCCTTTAATTAACGGCGATACAATCACGGTTACTTTTGCTTCACTTGCGGTGTCACTATGACCACCACTTCCGCCAATAATCGTTTGATGGGAATCGGTTGTAACATTAACATTAAAATCATAATCAATTTCTGTTGCGCCTAAAATAACAATATCTAAATCTTTAATTACGCGCTCACTATTAAGCGGTGAAGCATATTTAGATGCACTAATGGGAAGATGGTTTTTATTTTTAGCAAGAGAATCAATCGCTTCTAAGTCAAAGCATTGGACATCATAGAGCTTTTCAACTAAGTTTTCTTCTAGCATTTCAACGTGGTATTTAGTGATTCCTCCACTAAAAAACGAAGCTTTTATCTTTTTATTAATCATTATTTCTTTAATGTCTTTTGTTACTCGTAAACTAATTCCTCCAGCTCCACTTTGAAAAGAAAAACCATTTTTTATTAAGCCAAGTTCAGCTAGTAATAAGGAAGTATTTCTAGCGATTTTTACCCCAAGTGGGTTAGTAGTAATTTGGGTTGTTCCTGAAACAATTCCTGCGCGATCACCAATTTTATCCATAAGGAGAATATAATCAATATTTTCCCCTTTAATTTCAGGATTATTAATTACTTCATCTACTAAGTTATCAGTGACTAATACTTTTATTTTCGCATATAAACTATCTGGAATAGCGTAACCTAAACTGCCACATCTTGTTTTTCCTAAATAGCCAACAGCATCTCCCTTTAAGTTAACGTATGGCGCCGCAATAAAAGCAATATCAAGATAGTTTTTACCTTCTTTAATAGCGCGAGCACGACCTCCATGAGTTTGCATTTTTAATTTACCTTTTAAGCCGTGAGTACTAATATATTTAGCAACATCACCATTTAAATAATTAGTTGTAATATTGTTAATTTGTCTATTTTTTATTAGCGTTAAAATTGTTTTATAATTTGGAAAAATAGCGCTTGGAAAAAGATTGATGTTTTGAACTTCCTCATCAATATATTTTTGTAAGACATAATTAATAACATAGTCACCATTTCTTAAATGATGGTGAAAACTAATATTTTTATTTAATGTAATTTCTTCGTTTTCAAAAAGTTCATCAATTGTTTTAATAATCTTTAACTTTTTAAGGCTTTTTTCCTTCATAAAATCACCTATAAATGGTATTTTTTTGCTTTTTCTAAAACTTTTTTTGCTTTTTCGATAATTGGTAAATCAATCATTTTACCATCTAAACTAAACGCTCCTTGTTTTGTTTCTTCACTTTTTTTAATAATTCTTTTAGCTTCAGCTATTTCTGTTTTTGATGGCGCAAATATTTCATTAATAACCGCTACTTGATTAGGATGAATTAAGGCTTTTGCATTAAAGCCTAAATTTTTAGCATTTAAGGCATCTGTTTTCAATCCTTCTTCATCATCTTTTGAAGTATATGGAGTATCAATTGCATCAAGCTTATAAGCATTTGCGGCAATGGCGATGATGCTTCTTGCATATAAAATTTCAGTACCTTCTAAAGTTCTTTTAATTTTTAGTTCTTTAGTGTAGTCTTCCGCTCCAAATAATAAGGCGATGACGTTTTGTTGTTTAGCAATTTCTTCTACTCTTAAAAGCGCCATTGGTGACTCAATAATTGGAATAATCTTTTTATTTGAAACTTGATTTAACTGCTTAATTGCTTTAACACTTGCCTTTGGTAAAACATATCCAGCAATTGCTAAATCAGCGGTTTGATTAACATCACTATAGAAATAGTTACTATCTACACTATTGATCCGAATATAAATTTTAATTTCATCAAAAGCATATTTAGTTAAGAAATTTTCAATTAAACTTCTAGCAGCATCTTTATCAAAAGCATTGACTGAGTCTTCTAAGTCAATAATAATCGCATCACTATCAAAAACATCTAAGTTTTGAATCATTGCAGGAGTATTCCCAGGAATAAATAAATAGCTTCTACTCATTATTTTCACGCATCCTTTTAATCGCTGTTTCCATTCTTGCTTTAATCGTATAGTCAAGTGCCCCTTTATCAAGACAAACAACGGCAATTTCAAATAGATTGTTTGCTTTTAAAGTTTCTAAAATCACTTCGTGTATTTGATCACCAAACTGATCAAATACACTACTTTCAATCGTTATTTTTAATTCTTTTGAAGGACTTAAGGTAATTAAACAGTCGCTTGATTCAAGTGAGCCCGCACTAACTTTCATTTTTATCACCTTTTTTCTTAACTAAGGCTAAGGTTCTATTCATCACATTATTAACAATCATAATCCCTTCATCAGTTCCCATTCCTGGTTTAGCTAAACATTGTTTGGCTTCACAAGCAATCGCAATATTAGTGGTAACTTCTGCTGAAATATTTGTTTCATTACAAGTTCCGCCACTATAAGCTCCAATATTACGATTCTTACAATATAATAAGGCATCAATAATATTGGTTACTCCTCCTAAATCTGGAGTTTTAATTTGCAGCATATGTCCAGCATGATTATCAGCAAAATATTTTACATCATCAAGCGTATTACACCATTCATCCGCAACAATTTCGACTGTACAGTTATTATCATTAATCATTGTTGTAAGTTTTTTTAAAGCTAGCATTGTATCTTCTTTATTACCAGCATCAACTGGTCCTTCTATTCTTAATTTATAAGGTGAAGCTATTGTTTCTAATTCTTTTAAATATTCAAAGATTTGGGATATGTCATTATCAAAAATAATCCCAATTGTTCCGTAAACGTCAATATGGAAAATCGGTTGATAATTTTTATCTGTACTCAAATATTCAACGCGGTATTTAAGCCAAGCAACATATTCTTTTAAAAGTTCTCCTTCATACCCTAACTTTGTTTCAATATTATTAATTAAAGCATGGGGCATTACTTCCACTCTTTTAATAATCATTTTATCAACATTAGCATAACGGTTATCACCACATTGGGCAAAAATTGGTACTCGTTGATAAAGATAATTAGTTAAATTATATTCTTTTCTAACTTGTTCTGCCATTGTTCTTTTATTCGCTTTTGCAGCAGCATCAAGTAAGGCTTGAGTTACTCCATAACGAAGCGCAGTATGAATTAGTTTCCCATTTGTTTTTAAGGAATCTACTTCTTTTGCTAGTTCTTTAAAAGTAGTAATGTCCTTTCCAATTAATAGTGGTTTAACATATTTTTCTAATTGCGCTATTCCTTCTTTAGCTGAGAATAAAGGATCTCTTCCCGCAGCTCCACTATATTGAACAGCCGCAGCGTCACCAACAGCGACTTGGCCATCTTCTAAAATAATCATAATTGAAACTGCTTCCCCTTTTTGTCTAATATGATGAAACTTTGGGGTAACAGGGGAACCATCATAACGAAAAATATCTTTATGAGCTCCTCCTTTAATTGCTAATTGATCATCAAAATAAAAACCAGTTAATGATTCCGAATAAACGATATCGATAATTTTCATAAGTATCTCCTTTAAGCTTTTGTACTTCCGACTAAAACACCTTCTGATATTGCATAAATATCATCAATTGTCATTTGAATGGAAAGTTCACGATTCTGTTTTTTTGCTCTTTCTTCTAGTTTTGCACGGTGAAACTCTTTTATTTCAGGAGTAAAAGCAAGTTTACCTAATTCTAAAATTCTAATTTTACCTTCAATATCACGAGCTGGTAAAACTTTTCCTTGATTCATTTCACTAGGGGCAAAAGGAATATCAATTAACCCTTGTTTAAAAGCGTTAACTACCCCTTGAGCAATATCTCCTTTTCCGACTCTTACAATCGCATGAATTAAGGAATCTACTTCTTTTTTAATTTGGGCAACTTCATCATCAATTTCTTTTGAAGCTGGCATTTTTTGACCTTTTAATAAATTAACAACCATTTTAGAAGCTCGCAATCCTTTTGCGTTTGCCTCTTTTGTTGGAACTCCTTGTGATTCATGCGGCGTTTTTGTAATCATTTTTGTGGCATTTCCTAAAGCCGCTACCGTTGAGGCAAAAGAGATTAAGCCCATTGCATCACTTTCGTTACTAGGAAATCCTCCCATCCATTGATGAAAAACTGTGGTAATAAAAATATCTTCATAGCCAAATAGTTTTAAATAATAGTTTGTTTGTTCTTCAAGGGCACGTAAAGCAGCAATGTCTTGAACAACATTTCCCCCTTGGCCATAGCCAACAGTAATGTTTTTAACGCCTTGTTCAGCAGCTAAAAGACTTTCGATAATCGCGACAGTATTAGAAATTGATGGCGGAACTAATGTTCCTGTTAGTGGTCCATATGGTTCACGGTTAAGTTCAATCCCTTGTTCATAGTAATAACCAACAAGACGGTCAACGTATTGCCAATATTTAATCGTATCTTCTAATCTTATCGTTTTAGCGTAAGGAATATTATAAGATATTCCGCCCCCTTCATTTGAAGTCCACATTGAAGCCGTAATAATTTCTGATAAAAGACGAGCATCAGGTGTTCCATGTCTTGCTTGAAGGGGAACGTTGACATTTTCATATACTTTAGTACAACCGTCCACCCCATGATTTACTGCAGGAAACCCGTTGAGTAAAGAACGCTTTTGTTTAGCTGATTCTTTAATCCCATCTTCCGCATTTTCGTAGCGGTTATGTCTTGTATACGAATCAATCGTTGATGGTAAAAAGTCAGCTTGACCTTCTTCTTCTAAATATTTTAATAAAGTGATATGTTCATCAAGTCGCGCCACCCCAGCTCGTGGTTGAATTAAAGTAATTCCTTCTGCCTTTGCTTTTCTTAATTTTAAAGCAAAATTTTTAGATGGTGGAACTGTTTTTAATCTTTTCACTGCTTCTTCTAACTGTAAAGCAGGATGGTTCCCTGTTGGCCATCCTTGTAAAACTTCTTTTCGTATCTTTAGGAATTCTTCCATTGATAATTTTACATTTTTAACCATTGGTTTTCTCCTTATAGTAAATATTGTTTCATTAATTTTAAAGCTTTTTTAGGATACTTTTGGGATAGCAATCCCATCGCAGCCATAATATAACTACGATCAATTAAGATAGCTGGATTATTTGGTCTTAATTCTAATTTTTTATTAGATTTTTTATTTACTGATCTTAAAATGTTTTTAGCATCAGCATTATTAATTAAAACTCCCCCAGTTCCAATAACATATTTAATATCTGATAAGTCTTTTCCAGTTTGGTAGTACATATTACCAAGCGGAGTATGAACTACTTCTACATGGCCAACGTGACGACTAATTGAGACGTCACAACAGATTTTAGCAATTGCCTTATCAAATTCTTCCTCATCTTTTGTAGCGGGAATAAAATCAACATTTTCTCTTCGTCTTTTTAAGGATTTAGCGATGTTATGATTACATTTATCATCTTTATCAAAATATTGTCTAAACTCATAATCTGAGACTAAAGAAAGTAAAGCATTAGCGCTATAGCGCATTCCTAAATCACCTTCAACTGTGCGCTTCGCAAACGGTTCTTGAAGACCTTTCATAATTACTTCAGTTCGTTTTGGAAAGCCTTCTCCAATGGTATGAATATCGGTAGTTGCTCCACCTATATCAATCACCATTAATTCTCCAAACCCTTCAATATCTTCATACCCTTTTGATAAAAGTTCTGCCGCAAGTAAAACAGCTTCTGGCGTTGGCATAATAATTTCACCAAGTTTTTCAGCCGCTTTTTTAATTCCTTTTGCTTCGATAATTTTATCAATAAAAATTTTACGAATAACTTCTTTTGCTGCTTTTACATCAAGTTTTTTTAGTTGTGGCATTACGTTATCAACGATATAGTATTCAATTTTGGTGTTTTCAAAAATATCATCAATTTCATCGTTTGTATCTTTATTTCCAGCAACTATTACTGGGACACTAACTTTAGCTTCCTTAAGTTTTTTAGCGTTATATAAAATACATTCACTATTTCCCCCGTCTGTCCCTCCAGCAAGTAAAATGATATCAATATCACTTTCTTTTAAAGTTTTAATTTCTCGCTTAGTCATATGGTGAGAAAAAACTAAATTAACAATTGCCCCAGCTCCTAAGCAAGCTCGTTTAGCTGCTTCGACTGTTAGTTCTTCAACTAGCCCAATTGCCGCCATTTTTAACCCACCAGCTGCACTACTACATGCTGAAAATCCCGAAATATCTTCTTCTAAAATATTCGGATGATTTCTTAATAATCTTTCAAAGGCTTTATCATAACCATCTAAAACGTTAGTATTTACTGTTGTTGTTGCCTTAGATGTTCCAATAATGAAATCTTGTTCTAAATCAACAGCGGTAATTTTAGTGTAAGTTGATCCAAAGTCGACTAATAAATATGGTTTCATTAGCTACCAATATCCTCCTTCAAATCATCAAGAGCTTTCTCGATTTTTACACCGGGGGGATAAACTCTATCAAATCCCATTTTTTTAAAGCGTTTTTCAACTTCTTTAAAATCTTGTTTCCCGACAACAATGTTACCACCAACATATAACTTGATATTATCAAGTCCAGCTTCTTCACATTGTTCTCGCATATAACGACAATCCATTTCACCATGTCCATAAAGACTAGAAATTAAAATGGCTTTTGCGTCTGTTTCAATGGCGGCATTAATAAAATCTTCTTGTGAAGATAACACCCCAATATTTACAACATTATACCCATTTTCAGTTAATACATAATCAATTATTTTGTTTCCAACAGCGTGAACATCAGCACCAATTACTCCAATCACGATTGTTTTCATATCTTTCCTCCATAATGACGAAAGGATGCTTATCTCGAAGAGACAATCATCCTATTGTTATTCAGTTTTTTTGAGAAGAATAAACAAGGTCGTCAATTAGTGTGACGGCTATGTTTTGTATCAAGATTTCTTCTCTTTTTAAGACTATATTCATAAAAAGTCAACCCTCAGTCCGTATAAATAGTTTTCTTAAATACATTTAATATTATACTAATTATATTTGATAAAGCAAGGATTTTTAACATTTTTTTGAAAGCGCTTGTAAATATAGTTAATTTCTTATAAAAAAACACCATAAATAGTGTTTTTATCCAAAATATTCTTTCAGTTGTAAATTCATTTTTATTGCAAGAAATCTTGTTGGAAAAATACTAATTGATTGATTATAAAGAAGAACTTTTGTGTTATAAAGTCTTCGGGCTTTTTGAAGTTCATTAAATTTCTTTTTTATAATCTCTAAAGTAGGGTCATCAACTTCTTCAATGTCATCATAAATCTCGTTTAGATATGAAAATAAATCTTGACGTTCCTTCAATAGTAAATTTCTTAGTTTCTTTTTACGATACCTAGCAATTTTTTTAAAAGCTTGTTGGTTTTCTTCGAGATGAAGTAAATTTTTATTTTCATAAAAGAGGATTGTAACCTCTAATAAAAGGTTATGGAAAAGGACTTCTTTAACAGAAACTTCTTTCCATAGTTTCAACAGTTTTGATCGTAATCTAATCACAAAGATATCTAAGACAATAATGATTGCCAAAACAATCATTAAATCAAAAATGATTTTCATAATCTCACTCCTTTAAGGCTTTTTTCAGAGCTGTTACTTTATCTAGTTTTTCCCATGGTAAATCTAAATCTAATCTTCCAAAATGGCCATATGAAGCTAGCTGCTTATAAATTGGTCGTTTAAGATTAAGAGTAGTAATTATCCCTTTTGGGGTTAAATCAAAAACTTTTTCAATCGCTTTAATAATTAAGCTATTATTGACTGTTTCAGTGTTAAATGTTTCAATCATAATACTTGTTGGGTGACTTACCCCAATAGCATATGAAAGCTGAATTTCACATTTTTTAGCAAAGCCTGCAGCAACAACATTTTTAGCTACATAACGAGCTGCATAAGCAGCTGAACGATCTACTTTAGAGGGATCTTTCCCACTAAATGCACCACCACCATGGCGACTATATCCACCATATGTATCAACAATGATTTTTCTACCAGT
>Ga0164318_10005310_pt1 | contig 12451 bp, 12 predicted proteins | sample GuaBasSedimGuay9_FD_113734 | JGI IMG/M metagenome (GOLD analysis project Ga0164318, IMG submission 113734) | Subseafloor sediment microbial communities from Guaymas Basin, Gulf of California, Mexico - Guay9, Core 4571-4, 0-3 cm | ecosystem: Environmental > Aquatic > Marine > Hydrothermal vents... | reverse complement strand
TCCATTATCTTTGTTATGTCCACCTCCTTAGGGCATCTCACCCCACACTGATAGCATTGGGCGCATACCCAAGGTGTTTTTGCCTCCACAATCCCCTCATTCCCCCTTATCACATGAAGAATTATCTGATTGGGAAGAATATCCCTCTCCTCCACCATGGGGCAGCCTGCAGAGCATTTCCCGCACTGATAGCAGGCATAAAGATTTTCACCAGATATCTCCTCCACCTTATTCAATAACCAGTTCATTTTCCTCCTCCAGTATTTTCTCTATTTTTTCAATCGCTTCTGGAATGAGCATCTCCACCTCTTCCGAAAGCCCTTCCTTTAAGGAGAAATCCTTCATTCCTATCCCTATTATACGCACACGGGGCATTCTAACATATCTTGAAAGTATGAAATAGGCGGATGGAAAGGATATATCATGATTAGGCACCGTTTCTTTATATTCCTTCATCTCTATTTCCTTCATCCCCTCTCCATGGAAGGCGTCCACTATTATGGCAACATCATAATCTGCTATCATCTCGGCGAGTTCAAGCCCTCCTGCTATTGCTTCCCTCACCTCTGCATCAATTTTTCCCTTTACCCTCTTAACAACTTCCAAGCCAACTGCATCATCGCCCATTATGGGATTTCCGACGCCCACAACAATGCTACGCATCCTTCTTCAACCTCCTGTAGAGCTTCCCCTTCCAGTATATATTTGCTATTATTGGCGTTTCTCCCAGAGCATGAGAGGCGCAGGCAAGGCAGGGGTCATAGCATCTGAAGGCGGACTCCACCTTATTGAGGATAATATCATCCACCTTCCCTCCTTTTATAACCTTTCTTGCGGCATTGGCAACGCTCATGTTTATCGCCGCATTATTATTGGTTGTAGCTACTATGAGATTAACATTCTCTATCAGCCCCTTGTCATCCAGTTTGTAGTGATGGATAAGTACGCCTCTTGCTGCTTCCACCACCCCTACGCCCTCTCCCGGCTCAGAGGGCATTGTTCTTATATCTCCCCCAACAATCGCATCATCGTTGGCAAGTTCATGCATTCTTTCGGCGGCATTCAACAGCTCCATCAACCTAGCATGATAGTATCCAAAGGTTTCATGAACCACCCCATTTTTTCTAAATTCCTTGAATTCTTTATTGGCAAGCATCGTATTCATTCCATCAGCAACATTCACCCTTCCAAGAGGACCCACACGATATATACCGCTATCCTTCCCATCCACAAGTCCCTTCCATCCAATTTCCTTCAGATATGGAAACTTCACATAACTCCATTCCTCCACATGCTCCTCTATGTAATCCAGTATTCCCTCCGGCTTTATTTTATAAACTTCCTTTCCTTCTGGAGAGACAACCCTCACATCTCCATCATAATAATTAACCCTATTCTTTGAATCAACCACTCCCATGTAGTATGTTTTAAGAGTATCCAATCCAAGCATTTCATTCCATCTCTTTGTTTCGAAAACCCCTTTGAAAATTTCAATGCTCTTCTTTGCGAACTCTATGCATGATTCTGCCTTTTTTATTATCTCTGCCCTCTCTTCCTCGCTCACCGGCTTGCTCACCCCTCCTGGAATGGCAGTTACAGGGTGTATTTCTCTTCCCCCAAGCATCTTAACAATTTCCATGGCGTATCTGCGATGTTTTATGACCCCCTTACCCACCTCAATACCAAATTTCTTTATAAGCCCCACAACATTTCTCTCCTCCTTGGGCACATCTCCCATTAGAACATCTATGCCACCCAGATAATAGAGATGAAGGGCATGGTCATAAAAGATGTAGGCATTGTAGAGCAGTTCTCTTATTTTCTTTGCCGTCTCTGGAGGGGGAGCATTGAAAGCCATATCCAGGGCTTTGGCTGCAGCCATATGATGTGCCTCGGGGCATACCCCACATATTCTCGCCGTTATTATTGGCATATCCTCAGCCTTTCTGCCCCTGCAAAACATCTCAAATCCCCTTAACTCCGGTACTTCTGTATATGCCTTTTCCACATTTCCTTTTTCATCCAGAAATATGTCTATCCTTCCATGTCCCTCAAGCCTTGTTATGGGGTCTATACTAACTTTCATCTTTAAACCTCCCTTCAGGAAGCAATTTTGCAGCCGAGAATTTGTAAAAGGTGCCAGCCACATCGTTTATGCTTTCTATTATTGCCCTCTCCTTCTCTTCATCCATGTTCTCTATTATGGAGGCAATGGCAGATAGCATGGCAATACCCTGATTCTTCACCTTTGGCACAGGTCCCATGCATCCTGTGCATGGTATGCCCGCAGAGGTGCACTCCCCTCCGCATCCTGCTCTGGTGGCAGGACCCATACATATCATTCCCTGAGCAAGGAAGCAGGAGCCGTCATCCTCCTTCTCATGCCATCTGTAAAACCTATCAATAACTATCTTGTCCGGCTTTGTATCCTTCCTTGGACATTCATCGCACAGAGCCACCTCTTTTCCAAAATCCATTCGCCCTTCAAGAAGAGCATTCAGCGCCTCTTCCAGCACAGGGGCAGGAGGGGGACATCCTGGAATGGAAGCATCCACCTTCACCACCTGCTCAAGTGTTTTCACAGCAGGAAGGAATTCCGGCAGTTTTACCTCCTCCCCTTTTCCCCGGGGTATGATTTTTTTCTCATTTGGTGTTGTTTCATTATTTAGATAAACTGCATTCAATATTTCCTCTCTATCATAAAGATTGGCAAGTCCTATGACACATCCCTCAGTGGCACAGGAACCATAGGCAACCATGATTTTGGATTTCCTCCTGAGAAGTTTTGCTATCTCTTCATTCTCCTCGGTTCTTATGGCTCCATTATAGAATGTTATATCTATGTATCCATCCTCCATCTTTTCAACATCCTCATATTTGAAATCGGTGGCACAGGGCCAGAAAACTATCTCCACCTCATCAAGCAAATCCAGCAGCTTCTCGTGTATTCCAAGTAAAGAAACATCGCATCCTCCGCATCCAGCCCCCCAGTACATGGCTATTTTTCTCTTCATATTGCCTCCTCCTTTTTGATGGGTGATGGACCAAGTCGCCTTATTTCCTCCACAAATTCATTAACAACCCTGGCAAATTTCTGTCCCTCGGTGGCGGAAACCCATTCCAGACGGAGACGGCGGGGATTTATCCCCATCTGCTCCAGCAGTTTCTTCATCATCTCCACCCTCCTCCTTGTCCTGTAATTGCCATTGACATAATGACAGTCACCGGGATGGCAGCCGCCTATAAAGACACCATCTGCTCCCTTTTCAAATGCCTCCAGAATAAATTCGGGGTCAACCCTGCCAGAGCACATAACTTTTATAGCCACCATGTTTCCAGGATATTTAAGACGGGATGTTCCCGCCATATCCGCTCCAGCATAGGCACACCAGTTGCACAGAAATGCCACTATCTTTGGCTCAAAACTCATATCACCACCTCCACCATCTTCTTTATCTGCTCATCACTGGAATTTTTCATCTCTATATTGTTACTCGGGCAGGCGGCAGCACATGTCCCGCATCCCTCGCAAAGCGCCTCTATGCATTTCGCCTTTCCACTGGGCTGACGCTGCATCGCTCCATAAGGGCAGACAGAAATGCATATTCCACATCCTGAGCAATGCTCCTCATCAACAACAGCCACCATCGGGTCCTTCTCAAGTTTATCTCTCGAGAACATCGCCAGAACCTTGGAGGCGGTAGCACTTGCCTGAGCAACGGTAGCAGGAATGTCTTTGGGCGATTGGGCGCAGCCAGCAAAATATATTCCTCTGGATAATGATTCCACTGGCTTTAATTTTGGATGTGCTTCCTTCAGGAAATTGCCCTCGCCCACCGCCACCTTTAGGAGTTTTGCTATATCTCTTGTTTCCTCCTTGCCCACAACAGCCATAGCGAGGACAACAAGATCGGCGTCTATCTCCACTTTTTTGCCAGTGAGAGTATCAATGCCCCATACCTTTATTTTATCTCCCTCCCTGTAAATCTTTGCCACCTTGCCCCTTATGTAATTTATCCTCTCCTCCTCCATAACCCTTGCTATGAATTCCTCATATCCTTTCCCCGTTGCTCTTATGTCTATGTAGAATATGTATGCCTCTCCATCATGGACCGCATGTTTGTAAAGGAGGGCATGTTTTGCTGTATACATACAACATATGCTGCTGCAGTAGGGCATGTGATTCTTATCTCTTGAGCCAGCACACTGAACAAATACCACCTTCTTTGGTTCTTTTCCAGTGGATGGTTTTATTATTTTTCCTCCAGTTGGGCCACTGGCTGAGAGCATTCTTTCAAATTCAAGGCTTGTAATTATATCATAATCCTCTCCATAGCCATATTCTGTAAGATTTTCTTTTGGATATAGATCATAGCCGGTTGCCACCACTATAGCCCCCACCTTTTCCTCCACTATTTCCGGCTGCATGTCATAATCTATTGCATCCGCCTCACATGCTTCCTTGCACTGAGCACATGCAAGGGGAGCAAGCCCGAGGCATGCCTCCCTGTCGATGGTATAGGTGGATGGAACTGCCTGCGGAAAGGGAATGTAAATGGCTTTTCTCGCCTTCCTTTCCATGTCAAATTCATTGGGAACTATGGCAGGGCATACATCTTCGCAGTCGCCGCACACAGTACATTTATCCTCATCTATGTATCTCGGCTTCTTCAGTATTTTTACATTGAAGTTTCCCACATATCCGGAGATGTCAATAACTTCTGAATATGCCATTAATTTTATGTTTGGATGTCTTGCCACAGATACCATTTTTGGGGTCAATATACACTGGCTGCAGTCCAGTGTCGGGAAAGTTTCGCTCAACTGAGCCATTCTGCCCCCTATGCTTGGCTCCTTTTCCACAAGCACAACTTCATAGCCAGCATCTGCTATGTCCAGCGATGCCTGAATGCCGGCTATGCCGCCACCTATAACAAGACATCTTTTCTCCACTGGCACAAATATTGGCTCAAGATCCTCGTTTCCTCTCAGTTTTTCCACCGTCGCCTTCAGCACCTTTATTGCCTTCTCCGTCGCCTCCTCTGCATCGTGAACCCATGAGCACTGCTCTCTTATGTTAGCCATTTCACATCTGTGGGGGTTGAAGTAATCCTTGCATACATTGCGGAACGTTTCTTCATGCATCGATGGCGAGCATGCCGCCACCACAACAGCATCCAGATTTTCCTCCTCTATTTTCTGCCTTATGAGATTCTGTCCCGGCTCAGAGCACATGTACTGGTATGTGGTTGAGAAAGCCACGCCCGGATAGGATGCCATTTCCTTTGCAACCCTCTCCACATCCACCACTCCAGCTATATTCACCCCGCAGTGGCATACAAATATACCTATTCTTTTCGCCATTCTATCCCTTCTTTATACCCCCTCTCAAGAGCATCTTCATTCAAACTTTTGAATCTTTCAGGCACAGCAGTGAGAACCGCCTTCTTTATCGCCTCATATGAAAGTATTTCTGTTACTCCCGTAAAAAATCCAAGCATGACTATATTGGCAACTATTCTTTTCCCCATCTCCTCTGCAATCCTCGTTGCTCCAATTTTTGCCACATCACCCTCTCCATTTTTCAATTTCACCAAATCCTCGTCAACAATAAGGGTACCACCATCCTTTAACAGGGGGGCAAATTTCTCATTCGCACCCTGGCTCATCACCACAAGGATGTCAGGATGAGTAACATATGGATAATCGATTTCCTCATCTGAAATAACAACATTGGAACTTGCTGCTCCTCCTCTTGCCTCCGGTCCATAGGAGGGAGTGAATATTGCATTTTTGTTGTCATATAACACGGCAGCTCTTGCTGTTATATTGCCCATGAGTATGATGCCCTGCCCTCCATACCCTCCAAATTTTATTTCCATTCTCATTTTCTCGCCTTCCTGATGAGTTTCTCCACTTCCTCATTATATGTGGGCTTCTCTATATCAATAAATTTACCCACTATTATGTCCCCACCAATCTCTATATCTGCCTCCGAAGGGTCTATTCCATGCTTTATTACAGAATGCTCCTGGTAGTATTTCATCATATCGAGTCCGGTGGGAGATCTATTCCTTCTTCCATATGCAGTTGGACATGGAGAAAGTATCTCCACAAATGAAAATCCCTTTTTGTTCAATGCCTCCTTCATGGACTCCTTGAGACGTCGGACATGCAACGTTGTCCATCTTGCCACATATACTGCCCCGGAAGCAGCAGCAACATGGCACAGATTGAAGGGATGCTCCACATTCCCATAGGGACTTGTTGTTGTCCTTGCTTCCAGAGGTGTTGTTGGAGCAAGCTGCCCACCCGTCATCCCATAATTGTAGTTATTTACACAAAGCACAGTCATGTCCATATTCCTCCTTGCTGCGTGAATGAAATGATTTCCCCCTATGGCAAACAAATCACCATCGCCACTGAAAACTACCACCTTCATATCAGGTTTTGCAAGTTTTAAGCCGGTAGCGAAAGGGATTGCCCTTCCATGGGTGGTATGATATGAATCCACATTCAAATAGCCGGCAATTCTTCCCGTGCATCCTATTCCGGAGACAATCGCAAGGTTGTCTGGCTCTATTTTTAGTTCATCAAGAGCATAAAGGAAGCAGTTCAATGCCGTTCCCAGCCCACAACCGGGACACCATATATGGGGTATTCTGTCAGCCCTGAGGTATTTATCCATGGGATGCTGTTTTGCTTCAATCTCCATGGTACACCTCCTTTATTCTGGAATATATTTCTTCAGGAGTATGAACACTTCCGCCGAATTTTGGAAGATGATACACTTTGCCCTTGCCAACATTCCTTTCCACCTCATATTTTAGCTGTCCATAATTTATTTCCACCACAAGGAATTTATCAACATCATCTGCTATATTCTCAAAATACGGTTCAGGGAAGGGCCATATGGTTTTCAACCTTATCAATCCCACCTTATATCCTTTCTTCCTCGCATGATTGACTGCCGCCTTGCTGCTCCTTGCAGAGATGCCAAAGGAGACAAGAGCGAGTTCTGCATCCTCCATATAATGGAGTTCCATATCCCTTATCTTCGCTTCATTCTTTCTTATCTTGTCGCATAGTCGCCTCACCAGTTTTTCCTGTATCTCCGGATCCGTGGTTTGAGGATATCCTCTCTCATCATGGGTTAGCCCGGTAACATGCACTCTATAGCCCTCTCCTGCACACGCCATGGGAGGAACCATATTTCTCCCCGGTTTGAATGGCAGATATTTTTCAGATGTCACCCTAGGTTTCTTTCTGTTCACAATCTTTATTTTTTCAGGAGGGGAAATCACCACCTTTTCATACATGTGGGCTGTACTCTCATCCATTAGGAGAATGGTGGGCACTCTATATTCTTCGGCCAGATTGAATGCCTTTATGGCAAGGTCAAAACATTCCTGAGGAGAGGATGGCGAGAGAACTATTGTTTCATAATCTCCATGACTGCCCCACCTACTCTGCATGACATCTCCCTGCCCCACAAGAGTGGGCATTCCTGTTGATGGGCCTGCTCTCTGAACATTCACAATAACACAGGGCGTTTCCGTCATCGCTCCAAGCCCTATATTCTCCTGCATGAGAGAGAAACCTGGCCCGCTTGTGGCGGTCATTGCCTTCAATCCACCCCAAGATGCCCCGAGTATGGCTGCCATGGATGCAAGTTCATCCTCCATCTGCACAAAAACACCCCCCACCTGCGGAAGGCGACGGGACATATGCTCTGCAATTTCGCTTGAAGGGGTTATGGGATAGCCGGCAAAGAATCGGCATCCTGCTGCCATGGCTCCCTCTGCTGCAGCAATGTTACCGCTATAAAATTTAATCTCCATTTTTATCCTCCTTTTCTTCTTCCTCTTCCTTTTCAACATATATGGCAAATTCCGGACATACGAGAGAGCAGTAGGCACATCCGAGACATTTCTTCTCTTCACTCTCCACCAGTTTTGGCGGATGATAGCCCTTTGCATTGAATTCTTCCGATTCCTGAAGAACTCCCTGGGGGCAGAATTCTATGCAAAAACCGCAACCCTTGCATCTGTCTTTTATAATGTAAACCTTACCATGAGGTGGTTTTAATTTCTGAGACTGCCAGTAGGACATGCGAATCATCCTTTTATTGTATTTTGTTATATAAATATTGTCCTAAAATTGAAGAAAGAAGAATATTTAATATAAAAATGGATAACCTAAATTAGTTTTTTTTCCATAATTATATAAACATATCTGTTGATGAACAAAAAGGTGGATTTATCAAATATTTTCCGAGGGAACTGCAAAACTAATTAATCCTTTATCAATCCCTTTTCTTTCAGCAATGGACGAGAATCAACAAAGTTACCATCAAATCCTGCCTCCTTCTCCTTACCAAGAGCAAGAGCCATGAGCTGGGTAAAATAGAGAACCGGCATATATTCAAAATCAGGATGCAATTCCTTCACAAGTTTCTGTCTGTTATCAAGATTGAATGCACAGAGAGGACATGATGTTATTATTGCCTCTGCTTTATTCTTTCTTGCAGCATTTATTATCTTATAGGCCCTCTCAGCAACTATTTTTTTGTTATCTCCCACGGTATGATAACTCCCGCAGCATAAAGAACGATATGGATTGTCCACCGCCTCACCCCCCAATGATTTTATCAACTCCTCCATTATGGTGGGGGATTCAACATCATCTATCCCCACTTCCTTTGGTCTGAGTAATGTGCATCCGTAATAAGGAGATACTTTAAGTCCTTCCAGCGGTTTTTTCAGCTTTGCCCTCAATTTATCAAAGCCAACAATGTCCCTCAAAACTTCAAGGAAATGGATTACTTCCACCGTTCCTTCATAATCCGGCTCTGTATCCATGAACTCATTTATGGTGCGAAGCATCTCCGCATCTTTTGTAACAATAAGATTCGAGCGCTTCAGGACATTGAAACACATGGAGCATAAAACAACGAGACGATATTCATTGTCGAGAAGCCCATCATCATTCATCTGCTGAACCCTCACAAGATTTCTTATGGGTGCCACATGTCTCATTATTTCATCTGAGGTGAGGGACGAAACGGCGCCGCAGCAATTCCACCTCGGCAATTCCACAAGTTCTATACCCAGCGCTTTTGCAGATGCTATACCGGATTCTTCAAAATTTCTGGCAGTTTGCTTGAGGGTGCATCCCGGATAATATGGAAATTTTTTCATTTTATCAACTCGTGAATTTTCTAAGGGCACTCACAACTGCTATGGCAGGCAGCTCATCAAGCTCCTCATCCAGATGACTCACATCGATGCGGTCAATGTTCTTTCTCAGATTCAGTTCTCTAAGTGCCTCAGTCACCTTTGCCAGATCTATTCCTCTTGGGCATCTCACAGTGCATGTGAAGCAGGAGGCACATATCCATATCGCCTCGCTATCCAGCACAGTTTCATCTCCCATCTGAGAATATCTCATTATTCCTGCTGGCGTTATGTCCATTTCATCTGCCATGGGGCAGCTTGTGGTGCATATTCCGCACTGTTCGCATAGTGTCACCTTTTCCCCGCTTATCTCCTCTATCTTCTCAAACAATTTCCTATTCCTTTCCTTGAGATGGATTACCTCACTCATCATAAATCACCTCTATCTCTTTCCTCAATTTTCTCCTTTTTTCTTCTGCTATCTCTCCATATTTCTCTGCTATATTCACCATCTTATTAGCCAGTGCAACAAATTTTTTGAACATTACAGTAACAAAAGGGGAATACTGCACCCTATCTGGCTCTATCCCAACAGAAGATAAAATTTCTCTTGCCCTTTTCACATTCTCCTCTATAACTTTGAGGGTAGAGGGATAGGGAGAAACCACCTCCTCGCACTCTCCAAGAAAAACGCCATCTGCTCCCTTTTCAAATGCCGCAACAATCATCTCCGGCGTCACCCTGCTGCTTGATGGCACCCTTATTATGTATGTATTGGATGAATACTTCAGTTTTGCAGTTCCCACCCCATCTGCCAGTGTATATGTGCACATATCATCGGCGAATATTATTATCCTCTTCTCCCCTGGCTTTTTGTCTTCAAGGGCAGCATCTATCTGGGCCATGATTTCGTCATTGGAAAATACCCTCAAATCTATGGCATTTCTTGGGCAGGAGGAAATGCAGGCGCCGCACCCCTTGCATACAGCCACGTTTATCTCTGCCACATTTGTAACCGTGATGGCATCCACAGGGCATGCATCAACGCATTCTCCGCATCCATTGCATCTCTCCTCATGTATGAATGCTTTTATGGGGCTCATCTCATATTCGCCCTTGTTCATCAAACTCATGGCTCTTGCTGCGGCGGCGCTTGCCTGAGCGACGGTATCTGGTATATCCTTCGGGCCCTGAGCAGTGCCTGCAACGAATATTCCCTCCACAGGTGTGTCAACGGGTCTGAATTTGGGATGCGCCTCCTTTATGAATCCATCTGCACTGCGAGGAAGTTTTAGTATTTCAGCAATCTTCACCGTGCCTTCTCCCGGAACAAGTCCCACCGAAAGAACGACAAGGTCGAATTCCTTCTCAATTATTTTCCTGGTGAGAGTGTCCTCAACTCTCACAATAACCTTCTTTGTTTCAGGGTTTTCATGCAACTCTCCTGGTCTCCCCCTCACGAATTTCACCCCCAGTTCCTGTGCGGTTCTGTAATACTCCTCAAATCCCTTTCCAAATGCTCTGAGGTCTGTATAAAAGACATACACTTCCCGAGATGGATCCATTCTTTTAAGGAGAGAGGCAAGTTTTGTGGCATACATACAGCATATTCTGGAGCAATAAAGATTTCCAATTTGTGCATCTCTCGAACCAACACATTGAATGAAGGCAACATCCTTCCCTATGGGTCTTATTATGTGTCCCTCCGCCATCTCCACTATTATGCGTTCCATCTCTAGGGCATTTATCACATTCCTATATTTCCCGTAACCATACTGCGGTTTCAGATGTGCATCAAAAACTTCGTAGCCGGTCGCCACTATTATTGTATCCACCTCAAGATTTATATACTGGGGCATATCATCATAGTTTATGGCATCCGCCTCGCATGCCTCGCTGCACAATCCGCAGGCGAGAGGGCGGAGTCCAAGACATGCATTTTCATCCAGCACATGGGAATGAGGAACCGCAGTTGAGGAAGGGAGATATATCGCCTTTCTCATGGTCATTCCAAGATTGAACTCATCTGGAACCGAGACGGGGCATACCTCTGTGCATTTATTGCACGCGGTGCATTTATCCTCATCCACATACTTGGGCTTTTTCAGTATTCTAACTCTGAAGTTCCCGATACTTCCATTTACTTCAAGAACTTCCGAATATGTGAGGAGATGGATATTGGGGTGTTCCGCCACATCCGCCATTTTGGGAGAGAGAATGCAGGAGGAGCAATCTTCTGTGGGAAATGTCCTTGACAACTGTGCCATATGTCCTCCTATGCTCGGTTTCCTCTCCACCAAATAAACATTAAAGCCTGCGTTTGCAAGGTCAAGCGATGCCTGAATGCCGGCTATGCCGCCACCTATAACAAGAACATTCTTTCCCATCTTGATGGCTACCTTTTCCACCGGTTCCTTCCTCCTTATATCCTCTATAGCCATGGCTGTGAGTATCTTTGCCTTTTCTGTTGCATTTTCCGGCTCATCATGATGGGGCCAGGCGCTCTGTTCCCTTATATTTGCCATCACCACCATGTTGGGGTTGAGCCCCGCCTTAGCCACCGCCTTTCTGAAGGTTTCTCCCTGGAACTGTGGTGAGCAGGCTGATACGACGACCCTATCGAGATTGTATTGCCAGATGTCATCTATTATTGCCTTTTGCCCGCTTTCCGAGCACATATGGGAGATGCTCCTCACCACAGCCACATCCTTCTGGCGGGAAACAAATTCCGCAACTCTCTCCACATCAACCACGTCAGAAATATTTCCACCACAGTGGCAGACATAAACACCTATTTTCATGGAAACCACCTAATCTCCATTTTTATCCTCCTTTTCTTCTTCCTCTTCCTTTTCAACATATATGGCAAATTCCGGACATACGAGAGAGCAGTAGGCACATCCAAGACATTTCTTCTCTTCACTCTCCACCAGTTTTGGCGGATGATAGCCCTTTGCATTGAATTCTTCCGATTCCTGAAGAACTCCCTGGGGACAGAATTCTATGCAAAAACCGCAACCCTTGCATCTGTCTTTTATAATGTAAACCTTACCATGAGGTGGTTTTAATTTCTGAGACTGCCAGTAGGACATTGTTGTCTCAGCCAATTATATGCCAATATTTAAAATTTCTCATATGTTAAGTACACCAGAAAAATTTTCGGCAGAGGCGAAATTAACTGAAAAATTTTAAAAAGTTAACCCTTTACTAATTTGCATAGCCCCGTGGTGTAGCGGTCAAGCATGCGAGGCTCTGGAGATAAGGGCGCCTTCCCC
>Ga0164318_10005309_pt1 | contig 12453 bp, 10 predicted proteins | sample GuaBasSedimGuay9_FD_113734 | JGI IMG/M metagenome (GOLD analysis project Ga0164318, IMG submission 113734) | Subseafloor sediment microbial communities from Guaymas Basin, Gulf of California, Mexico - Guay9, Core 4571-4, 0-3 cm | ecosystem: Environmental > Aquatic > Marine > Hydrothermal vents... | reverse complement strand
AGATCCTTTTTAGAAGCAAAAGTTAAAATCCCACTACGGAAAATCGTGTTTGGAATAATCCTTTTTCCATTTTTATTTAACTTGTCTTTGGCCAAACTTCTAAAATTAATTATTTTCTCCAATACTATTACCACCCTTTATCTTTTTCTTAATTTGATATTTTTTAGCAACTATTTTCATTTCATTAAATAACATTCAATATTAATATTTATCACATTTTTTACTTTTTTCACGAGTGATTGCTTCTTCTCAGATTATTCTTAATCTTCTTTTAAATTCAATCATATCTTCTAAATGATTTCTTGATTTAAAATGGTTGACAACAATTTTGCTCTTTCCTAATAGAAACACAATAGTAAAGGCAATTGCTAAATCGAGAACATTTTCTTTATTGATAAAGTCTCTAAATTCTCTTAACAACCTATTTAACCCATCTATTTATTATAAATTTTGGTATTTTTGATGTTTTTTAGCTGCAATAACTGACATTTCTACCAATATTTCTTCTCTTGCCATTGCTGCTTGAACAGTTGCACGAGCTGGTTCTGCTCCGTTAATTACCCATTCATCCCATATTTGATTCATTCCAGCAAATAATGACATATCTTTTAAATATATAGTAATCGATAAAAGATGTTCTTTTGATGATCCATATTTTTCTAATAAATCATCAATCTTTTTTAAAACACCTTTTGTTTGTTCTTCAATTGTGTCACCTGCCAATTTATCAGTTTGTCCACAAAAATATAAAGTATCATTATATTCAACTACTCTACTCATTCTTCCTGTCCCTTCAAAACGTTTAATTCCCATAATAATCCTTCTTTCTTTATCTCCTTTATTTTTTCAATATTTCTTTAATTCTTTTCATTTCCTTTTGCGGATTAGCATACCAATTAGAAGCAAATATCCGGTATATTTTCCAATTTCTTGCTTGTAAATATTTTTCTTGATGTAGAAGATCTCTTCTAGCATCAAGGGTTAAATAATCATCAAAATCACAAATTATTCCTAATTTAAAGGTTGCATTTTCTTCATCATAAATTGCTAAATCAATTTTGTAGTTCCCTATCCCAAGGGCTGTTTCAACAGTAAAATTGTTACTTTCTAATTTCTTTTTAATACTTTCTACTAAAGAAGAAAGTTGATTATTTTTTTGATCATTTTCTAAAGAACTTAACTGTTCTAAAACAGCTTTAGCACGATCAACTTGGTTATTTGATACATAATAACAATAACGCATATAATTTTTAAGTAATTTTGGTCCTTCGCTCTTTAAATCATCAACTTTTAATTCTTCTGGATACAATGAAGAAACAAAATATATTTTCTTTTTAGCACGGCTTATTGCTACGTTTAGTCTGTTTTGTCCACCTTCGTTATTTAACCAACCAAATCTTCTAGCAATAACCCCATCATTATTTTTAGCATACCCCATTGAAAAAATAATGATATCCCGTTCATCACCCTGCACATTTTCAATGTTTTTAACAAATAAAGAAGTGTCTTCACCATTATCATTTCTAAATAATTCGGTAGTAAACTGTTTTTGGTAACGTGATTTTTTAAATAGTTCTTCATCGATATAATTTTCAATTAAATCTCGTTGTGAACTATTAAAAGTAATTACCCCGATTGTTTCATTATTTTCTCGTTCTCTAAAAACTTTTTTAATTAATTTAATAACTGCAGTTGCTTCTTGAAGATTTCTTCTGTTTTCAAAAATTCCATTTTTTACATAGATATATTCAATCGGTGGTTTTTTACTAAGTGAGACGTTTGGTGAAACAATTAATTTTCCTTCATAAAAGGCATGATTTGAAAAAGCGATTAATTCTTCATATTTTGAACGGTAATGATAGTTTAGAATCGTTTCATCATATTTATAACGTGCTAGATCTAGCAAGCTTTTTGCGTCCATTGAAATATCTTTAAGTCCTTCATTTTCGTAATATTCATCCTCTTCTTCAAGTCTTCCTATTCCTAAACTTGATGGGCGTAACTGTTTAGTATCTCCTGCAATAACGACTTTTTTAGCACGATAAATTGCTGGGATTCCTTTTTCAACATACATTTGTGATGCTTCATCAAAAATTACTAAATCAAACATCCCATAATTTAGGGGAATAACAGCACTAACAACTTCTGGAGTCATCATCCAAATCCGAACATTATTTAATAATTCCAGTTGAAAAATATCAATAAATGCTTTAACACTCATTCTTCTAGTTCCTTCTAAAATTCGCTTAATATCCATAATTCTTTTCGAATTAGAAAAGTTTAAAGCGTGTTTATAAAGTTCCATTTCAAATGATTCAATTGTAATTTGTTGTTTTTCGGAAATTAAAGCATTTAAAGTTTTTACTTTTTCTTCATATTTATCAATAATATATAAATATTTTTGGTTTTTTGTTTTAAATTCTTCTAAATATCCAGTATAAAAAGCATCAAATAAATAATGACGATATTTTGAAATATTTGGAATATCCTTAACTAGATGATGATGTTGTAACATCTCAACAAAGATGATTTCTTTTTTAGATAGTTGTTGATATTTTGTTTTAATTTTACTGATTTTAGCAACATTATCAAAAAGGTATTGATGAAGTTCTTTGTTTTTCAATAATAGTTTTAAATATTTTTTATCAGTCCTAGCTTTTTTAGTTAAAAACTTAAGCCGTAATTTATTATCATTAAGAAAAGCTTTTTTAAGTTTTCTTCTTTTAAAAATCCAACTTTTATTTAAACTTTCTACTAAGGCTAAGTAATCATCATTAAATTCTTGAAACTCAATTTTATTACTTCTTGTAATTTTTAGTTCTAGTTTTTTAATGATTGGGTATGTTTTAACAATTTTATTATAACCTAGATAATCTTTTAAATTACTTGCTTTATCAAAGGTTTTTTCTAACTGTTTCAATTCATTAAAAGCGATTTTTTTAAAAGTATTTTGAAACATTTGATGAACTCTTTTCGGACTTAGTTCCTTAATAATTGCTTTATCAGTAACATATCTACTATATAATTCATGAATTGGAACATCTTCTATTTTTTGATTATATAATAATTTCAAGGATTGATTCATCGTTTTTAAAATCGTTTCAATTTCTTCTTCTAAACGATAGATATCATTATTTAAAGTTCTCCTAGGTGGAGAAGGATTAACAAAGTTATTAAGTTTATAATAAAAATCTTGTTTATTTTCAGCATCATCAATAAACATCGTATATTTTGAGGCACTTCTCAAGCGAGAATAGATTACATCAAGCGCTACTTTCTTTTCACTAACTACTAAAACATTTTCCCCTTTCATAACACTGGCCGCAATTAAGTTAGTAATCGTTTGACTTTTTCCCGTTCCAGGAGGCCCCCAAACTACTAACTTTTTCTCTTTTGTGACTAAGTTAATGACTTTTTCTTGAGAAAAGTTAATCTCATTAATATATGATAATTTTGTTTCATCTACCCCATCTTTAGTTTCCTTAAAACTAGAATGTTTTTCTTTACTGTAAAGGTTAGATTCATCGATTAATCCTTCTAATAACTCGTTATATTTATTTGTATTTAAGATTTTATTCATATCCTTTTGAATGAATGATGAGTATAGCTTGTAACGCCCTAAAATTAGATATTCATTTAAACTGAAAACCCCTTTTTTTCGTTTTATAAAGGTATCTTTTAAGACATTATCATATTCTTTAAAAGTGTAACTAATATCACCGTTTTTGATGTTTATTCCATTATCCTTATAATAAGGAATAACTGTTTCCATTAGTACTTTTTTATTAAAAGCATTAATGTATGGCGCATTAGCTATGATTTTATTTTTTTCCATTTTAGATGTTGCGAGTAATAAATCTCGATTAAAAACAATATCTTTATCTTTATCTTTTACTAAGCTAAAAGTTCTTTTTGTTCTTTTAAGTTTTACGGGAAAAAACAAGAGTGGCGCTCTAATAGCAAAACTCTCTCTTTTAAATATTCCTTCAATAAACGGGTAAGCAAGATATAAATCATAAGCCCCGGTTTCTTTAAAAGCTTTATTTGTTTCTCGATAAAGGGTAATAATACGTTTTTCTAAATTATCACCTTTTTGGGTATTTGGAAAACTAAAATTAAAAACCGTTTTATTTTTATTTGTAATAAAATCAATAATTTCTAAAGAACTAACTAATGTTGCCATATCAAAATTATTTTTTTTAACGATTTTTCCCATATATAAGTTTTTATTACGTCTTGAAATATTAGATAAGCGATCTTTGTAATGATCTAATACTTTAAAAGCTTCTTTTGAAACTTTCACTTCGTTAGCTTGTTTGTTTTGATGGGTTTTAATCACTTTTAAAAAGGCAGTACCATAATTATCTACAAAACTTTTATTAATTCCTGATATCGCTAAAAAATCACTTATTTTAAGCGGTTTTTTAAGCGCTATTTCTTGAAGAATTTCGTCACTACAAATTAACTTAGTTATTTCATTATCGCTATTTTTTATTCCACTTAACTGATCACGTAGTTCATCAAGGGAATCTAATAACTTATTTCTTTTAAGAGGCATTATTTTCACATCCTTTTAATGATTATTTTAATTTTACCATTTATTAAATATAAAAGCATTATTTCTCATGATTTTATTGCTATTTTTAGTAATTCCTTTTCCAAATAAAAAATAAGCTCAATTTGAGCTTATTTTCTTAACCAATTATTAAATTTATCTAAATCTGTATTTTTACCTATTAACAATAACTGATCATTAGTTTCGATAACGTCAGCTGGCGTTGGAATAATAATATTTCCATCTCTTCTAATTGCGACAACATTAATATTAAATTTGTTTCTAACATCTAAATTAATAATTGTTGAATCAATAATCTTTTCTGTTGCATAAACAACAATAAAACTATGACTTTCATTTAAATCAATATAATCTAAGACATTATTAGAGACTATTCTACTAGCAAGTCTTTTCCCTGACTGTTGTTCTGGTTGAACAATTTCATCAGCCCCAAGTTTTAAAACAACTTTAGCATGATCTTCATTTTGAACTTTAACAGTGATTTTATTTACCCCTAAATCTTTTAAGATAAGTGTTGTTAAAATACTGCTTTGAAGTTGTTCACCAATCGCAACTACAACATGATCAATACTAGAAATCCCTACTTCTTTTAATGCTAGAGCATCTGTTGTATCTAGGGTAACTGCATGGGTTGCTATTTTACTCATTTTAGCAATAACTTCTGGATCCTTATCAATTACTAAAACATCAACGTCTTTTCTAATTAATTCTTCAACTACACTTTGTCCAAAACGTCCCATTCCAATAACTGCAAATGATTTTTTTGCCATTTTTACCACCCTTATTTCATTAGATTTTAAACCTTTGAATAACTGTTTCCTTTGGCTTTCTATATCTTACCAACTATCAACGGATATGTCAAATAATTATTGTGGATATAATTTATCATTATTCATTAATAATATGATATAATTGTCGTAAAGAGGTGAAGTCATGTTCAAAAATAGTATAAACTTTAAGATTATTGGGATTTACATTGCGGCGATGATTGGGATTTCTGTTTTCCAAATAATCTTTATTATTATATTCCCTGACATTTTAGATATTGATGCTTTATTTATTTTCTTTAGCAGTCTTTCTAACTTAATATTATATTTATCATTATTTGTTTTATTTGTTTATTTTTTTAGAAATTATTTAAAAATTCAATTTCTAAATTTCATGGCAAACAAAAAAAGATATTTTACAATTATAGGTGCGGGTTTTTTAATAATGCTTTTAGCTTCGGTAGGTAGTTCTTTAATTTTAGAATGGCTAGGAATTACCGAAACTAGCGCTAACCAAGAATCCTTAGATATGTTGATGCAAGGGACGTTGTTTGATCAAATTTCACTTGTTATTTTTACAGTATTTTTAGTTCCTTTAGTTGAAGAATTGGTCTTTAGAAAAGCCGTTTTAGATTTAGTTCATATTAAAGTAAAAGAAACTAATAACCCAAAAATTGACAACATTAAAAAAGTAATTTCCGGAATTATTGCTTTAACAGTTAGTAGTTTAATATTCGGATTTATCCATATTATGTCATTTGATCCAGAACAACTATTACAAATTATTTATTATGCAGGCCTTGGGGCTGTATTAGGAACTGCTTATTTAGTTTCTAATAAAAATATTTTTGTTTCAATTACTATGCATTTTCTTTTAAATCTATTTGTAACTTTAATTAGTTATTCTTAAATAATAACAATTTAAAAAGGTTCACTTCTTTATTGAAGCGAACCTTTTTTTAATTTCTCATATATTTCAATGTTTCCACTATGTTTTGCTAATTCTAAAACTGTATATCCACCATATTTTTTTGTATAATCAATTGGTTTTTTAATTAGATGATTAATAATTTCTAAATCACCAACAATTGTTGCATAATAAATTGCATCATCTTTAAAAGCATCGATATTTTCAATTTCTGCGTGATGTTGTAATAGTCTTTCTACTAAATAACTTTCACGATTAATAATCGCATAAAATAATGCTGTATTCCCAAAAATGTCACGTTCATTTACATCGGTAATCGGAATTAATGAATCTGCTTTATCAAATTCATTCATTACAATACTAAATGTTAATAAATTATTTTTTAATTTACTTTGATATTCTTTATCGTTTTTAAGTTTATTAAAAAGCTCTACTGCTTCATAACGATTCTTTAAAACAGCAAGATCATAAGGCGACTGATTATACTTGTTTTTATCGTAGCTAGTTAAACCATGTTTTAAAAATAAAGATACCATATCAGTATGTGGATGTTCTATTGCTAAATGTAACGGAGTAAACTGATATTGATTCTTAGAATACGGGTTTACCCCTCTTTCAATTAAATATTTAGCGATTTCTACAGTTGAATATAAAGCAGCATAATGATGGGTTGATTGTAATCTAATATCTAAGGAGTTGATAATAGCTCCTCTGTCTAATAAAAACTTAACTGCCTTAATCTTTTTACTTCTAACCGCATATTGAATCACTGAGGTTCTATTCTCGTCTACAGCGTAAATATTAGCGTTATTATCAAGTAATAACTTTAGAACATCAACACTTCCTTTAAATGCAGCTCGATGAAGGGGAGTTTGGAGAGAATTATTTACAAAATTCGGGTTAGCTTGATAACTAAGTAATAATTTAACAATATTAACAGCCCCCATATAAGTTGCAATATGAAGAGGAGTTTCTTGATATTTATCACCGATATTTGGATCTAATTCTAGTTTTAGTAATAATTCCATCGCATGAAGGGCTTTATTTCTCGCAGCTAAATGCAGTAATGTTTGTTGGCGTTCATCAGTAATAAATAAGTTGCGATCAGCCTCATAATATTTAACGATAAACTTTGTATCGTTAGCTAAAACTGCGGTATAAATTGAACTACTCTTTCCATTACCATATTTTAAATACTTATTTAGATTGATAAAAAACACCTCCTTGGGATACATAAAAAAAATACCATAAAATTAAAAAAAATACTACAAATTAATGTAGGATTTTTTTATTTTTTAATAATTATTATCTAACTGCGTCTTTTAATACTTTACCAGCTTTGAAAGCAGGTGATTTTTGTGCAGGAATATTAATTTTTTCGTTAGTTCTTGGGTTGTGACCAACTCTAGCTTTACGATTTCTAACTTCGAAAGTTCCAAATCCTGTAAGTACAACTTTTTCCCCTGCAACTAATGATGCTTGAATAGCTTTTAATGTAGAATTTAATGCTAATTCAGAATCTTTTTTAGTTAATCCTGAGACTTCTGCAATTCTTGAAATTAATTCAGTTTTGTTCATATCATTACCTCCTTATTTTTTTTACTATCTACATTATAGCAAGTATACGGCTTCATTGCAAGACTTTTCCGCTTTTTCGTATTTAAAAACCACAAATTATTAAATTTGTGGTCAATATCATTCCTTGGCTACAACACTAAATAAAAACCCTTTCAAATGTATGAAAAATCATATGTAACATAGATTACTCCGCCTTTGAACTTCTTCCAAGGAGCATTTTTGTTGCTTCATCCGAACTCATATTATTAAATAAAACCTCGTAGATAGCGCTAATTATAGGCATATCTAGGTTTTTACCTTTTGCGAATTCATAAGCAGCTTCACAAGTTCTTATTCCTTCTACTACCATTGTCATTGAAGCAAGCGTTTCTTCTAAATCTTTTCCATGGCCGATTTTATACCCAGCTTGAAAGTTACGAGAATGTGGGCTTGTACATGTAACAATTAAATCCCCTATTCCAGTTAATCCCATTAGACTTTTAGGGTCTGCGCCATAGATTTCGTAAAATTTTTGCATTTCAACAAGACCTCTAGTAATTAATGCTGCACGAGCATTATCCCCAAGTCCTTTCCCAGAAATCAGTCCTGATGCAAGGGCAAAAATATTCTTTAATGCACCGCCCATTTCTGCTCCCTTTAAATCAGTTGAAGTATAGACTCTAAAATAGGAGGTATTATGAAATAACTCTTGAACAAACATCGCGTTTGACTCCACTTCACTTGAAGCAGTAATTGCAGTTGTTAATCCTTTAATAACTTCTTCAGCATGACTCGGTCCATTTAAAGAAACAAATCCCTTTAAATATTGTGGAGAAATCATCTCAACAAAAATCTCAGAAATTCTTAAAAACGTTTCTGGTTCAATTCCTTTTGCGGCGTTAACAATTAACTTTGGAGAAGTGATATATTGATTAGCTTCAGCAATTGCCAATCTTAAAACTTTAGTAGGAACAACAAAAAGTAGAACATCAGAAAAATTAATTGCTTCCGCCATTTTTGTTGTTGCTTTTATATCTTTGGGAATATCTTCATCAAGTTGAAAACAAATATGTAAATTATTAATTTTATTAACAGTTTTTTCATTAATATCATAAACAAGCACTTGATGATTATTATCACTTAGTACTTTTGATAAGGCAAGGCCCCACGAACCTCCACCGATAACAGTTATTTTCACCTTAATCACGCTTTCTTAAAATTAATTTAATTGGTGTTCCTTCAAAATTAAATGATTCTCTTAAGCGGTTTTGTAAATATCTTTTATAACTAAAATGCATACATGTATCATCATTAACAAATAAAACAAATGTTGGCGGTTTACTAGAAACTTGCGTTGCATAATAAACTTTTAAAACTTGGCCGTTATGTTTTTTAGGAGGATTAACATACATCGCATCTAAAAGTACATCATTCATAACACTTGTTTGTACTCGTCTTGTGTAATTTTCAAAGACTTGTTTAATATGGGGGAATAAAGTGTTTACCCGTTGTTTAGTTAAGGCTGATAAAAAGATAATTGGGGCGTAAGTTATAAATTGGAAATGTGATCTTAATTCTTTTTCCCATCTACTCATTGTAAATGTGTTTTTTTCTATTGTGTCCCATTTATTAACAACTAGCATAATACCTTTTCCAGCATCAACTGCATACCCGGCAATTTTTTTATCTTGCTCTCTAATTCCAGTTTCAGCATCTATTAAAACTAAACATATATCAGAGCGATCAATTGCACTTAACGCTCTTAAAACACTGTATTTCTCAGCATTTTCATAAACTTTTCCTTTTTTTCTTAACCCAGCAGTATCAATTACTACATAGTCTTGATCTTTATAAGTAAATAAACTATCAATTGAGTCTCTTGTTGTTCCTTCAATTTCAGAAACAATAACTCTTTTTTCACCTAGTAAAGCATTAGTTAAAGATGATTTTCCAACATTCGGGCGACCAATCATACATAATTTTATTCTCGATTCGTCATAGACAACATCTTCAATAACTGGTAAATCATGAATAATTTGATCTAGTAAATCCCCGATTCCAACACCATGTTTACTACTAATTGGAATTGGGTCTCCTAAACCTAAAGAATAAAATTCATACATTGTATCCGTTAAGTTAATATCATCTGCTTTATTTAATGCAACAACAACTGGCTTCCCTGCTTTATAAAGCATTCTTGCAATATACATATCTTCATCAGTTATTCCTGTTCGAATATCACAAAGTAAAACAATTAAATCTGCTTCTTCAATTGCGATTTCTGTTTGACTTTTTATTTCATGAATAAAAGGGGCATCTTCAAAGTCGATGCCTCCAGTATCAATAATATTAAATTGTCTTGTTAACCATTCTCCTTTACTGTATAAACGATCCCTTGTAATTCCTGGTTCGTCATCAGTAATTGCTAAACGGCTCCCAATAATTCTGTTAAATAGTGTTGATTTCCCCACATTTGGGCGACCAACTATTGCGACTGTAGGTAACATAATATCAGATCCTTTTTATTTTAAATCTTTTAATTTATCACCAAATAAATCACCGATTGTAGTAGTTTTTGCTTTTTCTTCAGTTTTTAAATAATCAGCAAATTCTCTTTTTTGTTTATCTTCAAGTAGTTGTTTAATTGAAACTACCATTTTCCATTCTCTTTTATCAACTTCTAAAACTAACACTTTAATAACTTCTTCAAATTTTAAAGCATCACTTACTTTTTCAACACGCTCAGCACTTATTTCACCAATTGGTAAAAAAGCTTTAACGCCTTGAATTTTAACGATTGCTCCGCGAGATTGAAGTTCTTCTACTGTTCCAGAAACTTCATCACCAGCTTTAACTGTCACGTCATTCCATGGATTATAATCTAAATGTTTTTTCGATAAACTCATTTTACGGTTTTTAACATCTAAACTTAAGATCTGTAATTCTAAAGTATCCCCAACTTCAACTTCACCAGCTAAATTATCTTTTGGATCCCAAGAATAATCTCTACTACTTAATAGTCCAATAACATCGCGACTTACTTCTACAAGCATTCCTTTTGCCATTTTACGAACGATTTTTCCAGTAACTTTATCGCCAACTTTATGTTCTTCACTATAAAGTTGCCAAGGTGTTTTTAAAAGTTTTTTAATACTTAGTCCAACACGGTTTTTATCAAGTCTAATAATTTCAACTTTAACAGTTTCACCAACTGTTAAAACGTCACTTACTTTTGCTACTTGGTGATGTGATATTTGAGAAATATGGACAAGTCCTTCAGTAACTCCAATTGACACAAAAGCTCCAAAATCAACAATTCTTACAACTTTACCTTCTAAAACTTGACCGATTTTAAAGTTTTTGAATTCTTCAACTTTTTGCATTTTCATGTCTTCTTCAAGTAATCTTCTTCTTGAAACAATAATTTTACGATAACCTGTTTCAATAATTGTACATTCTAATGTTTTATTTTCAAAGTCAGCAGCGTCAACTCTTTTAGTATCAATTTGTGATAATGGCATAAACATTTCTACACCTTCATGAGTCACTACTAATCCACCTTTAGTTACTAATTTTACTTTAACTGTAATTCGTTCATTTTTCCCAACAGCGTCTCCATATCTATTACGTTTCTCATCTCTTAAAATATCAATTCTTGATAATAAGATTTGTTGGTTTTCATGATCAATTCTTCTAATTTTGGCAGTGAGCATATCGCCTTCTTTAACGACTTCTTTACATGAACTTATTTCATCTAAAGTTAATGCTTTTTTATAAATTACCCCCTCAGAAAACGCTTTAAGATCAATGTATACTGCTTCATCAGTAACATAGAATACCTTTCCCTCAACTACCATTCCTACCTTAACTTTTTTCATTTCAAAATCCATGTTATTCTTCCTCTCGAACTGTCTTTATAATTAACGCTACAACTTCTTCAATCGTTAAATCTGATGTATCAATTAAGATTGCGTCATCAGCTGCTTTTAACGGGCTATGAATTCGTGTAGTGTCTAGATAGTCTCTTCTTTCTATTTCTATTTCAATTGTAAATAAATCACTTTTAATGTTTCTTTGCAAGTTATCTAAATATCTTCTTTCTGCTCGTTTTTTAATTGAAGCTGTTAAAAAAAATTTATAATCTGCATTTGGTAATACTTTATAGCCGATATCTCTACCATCCATTACAACACTATGCCTTTTCGCCATTTTTTGTTGCATTTTAACTAAATCGACTCTGACTGAATAATGTGAAGATACTAATGAAACATGATTTGATACTTTTGTTTCTCTAATTTCTTTAGAAACATCTTTACCATCCATAAATAGTGATGAGTTAATGAATTTAAACTTTGTTTTCTTTACAAATCCAAAAGCTAGTTCGTCATTTAAATCAATCTTTAAATTCATTGCTTTTAAGGTGATTGCGCGGTACATTGCCCCAGTATCAATATAAACATAATCTAATTTTTTGGCAATTAACTTTGCGATTGTACTTTTTCCAGCTCCAGCTGGCCCATCTATCGCTATTTGGGTATGTTTCATAGTTTCACCTCTTTTCGTCATTTTATATTATATCAAAAAAGCTTATAATATCATAATATATTTTTAATAATATTTTAATT
>Ga0164318_10005308_pt1 | contig 12453 bp, 6 predicted proteins | sample GuaBasSedimGuay9_FD_113734 | JGI IMG/M metagenome (GOLD analysis project Ga0164318, IMG submission 113734) | Subseafloor sediment microbial communities from Guaymas Basin, Gulf of California, Mexico - Guay9, Core 4571-4, 0-3 cm | ecosystem: Environmental > Aquatic > Marine > Hydrothermal vents >... | reverse complement strand
ATCAGCTCGCTCACAAGGACACGCATAAGCCGAGCGCTCGCCCGGGAGCTACTGCATCTTTCCGCCCAGCACAAGGCCTACCACCTCCAGGTGCAGCTCAACTCCGCACGCCTGCTCACTGCATTAATCGCCCCGGGAGCGGTTATTCGCCAATTGCCGGCATAAGTTCCGCCTACCTGAAGCTGAAGGTTGTAACCGACAGGTCTCCTATCAGCTCAAAATGAGAGCCCGACACGCATATCGCTGCGAACAGCGTGTACTGCCCCGTCGGGATCGGAGCCACCAGCGGGAGCGTTATCAGCGTGGTCGGAGGGATGTATAGGTCCTCAGGCAATCTCAACGAGAATGGAGTCGGCGACGTCCCAAAGCCTGGGAAGAACAGGAGGTCCCCGGAGCCAGGGATGAGGACGGCCGCATAGACATCGGCATCAATTGCGGGGCCAGGATTACCGAGCGTGTAAAGAGCCCAGACCGTATCACCCAAACGATACTCGGCCCTGTCGGTCGTTACCGCGACGAACGGCGTCTTGTCCTGAGACACTGACCCAGTTAGCACTATCTGTTTGTTCGGTGTGCTGGGATCGTTCGAGCTGATCGTCAAATGCCCAGGCATCTCCTTGTCTGGCCCAGCAAGGTAGAAGACGTTCAACCCGAGCGACTCGGTGGGTGACAGTGTGAACGACCCGGGCCCCACGAAGTAGAACGGATCGCCGCTGGTGTAAACCGCATCGACAGCCAGGTCTGCATTGCCGTCATTGCGCACCACGACCTTGAAGGTCCCCACGTTACCCACCTGTAGCGCGCCGAAGTCGTGAGATTCATCGGAGACCCACAGCGCAGGCTCAGGTGCCTGGGGCTGATACATCGTGGTCGAGCACGGGGTGTCCCCAGCAGGCTCTTCGTTGCCGGCCTGGTCTTTTGAGACTGCCTTGAATTCGTAGAGACCCGCACCAGCAGGGAAGGAAAACGTGAACGTCCCCGAGCCAGCCTGAGACACAAGCCCGGTCTCAACCCACGCCAATTCACCAGACAGCCGATACAGCAGCCTCGTCTCGGAGACGCCGCTTCCAGCATCCGTGGCAGTGAACCTGACTTCTACGGACGGGCTCGAGGTTGCCTCCGGCGACTCGCACGATGTCTCAGGCGCCACGGTGTCGAGCAGAACCGAGCAGTCCGGCGACGATGGCGCAAGCTGGCTGTTGCCAGCCATATCGGTCGCTATGGTGTAGAACTCGTAGAGGCCGTCGCCGTCTGGGAACTCGAACTCGAACGTGCCGGATGACTCCTGCGACGAGTATCCCGCCGGCTTGGCAAGCCCATGCTCGTGCGAGTAATAAAGGTCAACCGAGGCGATGCCGCTGAGTGTGTCCGCGGCGGTGAAGCTGATGGGGATTCGAGATTGGTTGGTGAGGCTGGCGCAGCTTGCGCTCGAGGTCGGCGGGATGGTGTCAACGATCGTCTGGCAGTCGGGCTCCGGAGCAAGCGGCTCCACGTTCCCAGCCATGTCGCGGGCACGTGTTACGAAATAGTAGTGGCCATCGCCGTCCGTGGGGTCGAAACTGAATCCGCCCGAGGGTGCGCCTACGGAAAGCCATGTGTCCTCCCATGGACCCATTTCGAACCTGTAGTAGAGCGAGACGCTGTCTATGTCCGATGCGCCCTCGCCCGTCGTGAACGTTACTATAAAGGCCCCGGTCGCGAATTCGGGGCTTCGGCACGTGGAATCTGGGGCAGTCGTGTCGAGGACCAGGCTCGCGTCGGCCTCATCCTTGCGAGCCTCCATGTTGCCCGCCATGTCCTCACTGATGGTGTAGAACGAATACAGCCCGTCGCCACTCGAAAGGGTAACATGAAACTCTCCCGTCTGGCCCCCAGCAGTGAGGCCAGTATCCTCGAAGTTGCCACCCTCATAGCTCATCCAAAGCTGCGTCCTCCGAACGCCGCTCGTCTCGTCGCTCGCAGAAAATGCAATCGTTGCCGCAGTTGAGGCAATAGTGTCCGGCGCCGTGCACGTCGATGATGGTGCGTGGGTATCAATGATCGTGGCGCACGTCGAGGTATCCCCGGCGCTCTCATGATTTCCGGCAAGGTCAGTTGAGAGCGTTCTGAAGACAAAAGCGCCATCTGACGGCGCCTCGAAGTTGAACCTGCCGTCGAAACCCTCCTTGACGTCGGGCAGAGTCACCCACTGCCCGTCATCGAGGCTGTATTGCAGCCTCGTGAAAACTTCGCTGGAAAGCGCATCTTCCGCCTCAAACAGAACTTCGACCTGCGACTGGGTGGCAAACTCCGGTGCAATACAGCTGGAGCTGGGTGGCGTCATGTCGAATGTCGTGCTCGCAAGGGGGTGGGTGGGGTCGCCGTTCGAGTTGCCAGCGAAGTCTCTGACCTCGACCCAAAAGCCGTAGGTTCCCTCGCCAGAGCTAAAATCAAACTGTAGGCTGTCGCCTTCAGGCCCGGAAGAGATGTCCGTCGCCTGCCAGTCACCCCCGTCAAACTGGTACCACAACGATGCGCCAGCCAAGCCGGATACCCGGTCAGTCGCATCGAAGTTGACATCCAACGTGCTGGCGCTTGCCCAGACGAGGGTTGAAACCGTAACGACAGGCGCAGTCCAGTCAACGACCGTGCGAGTCTCGGGCTCGGACGGAATCCGCTCAATGTTGCCGGCTGGGTCGTGAGCCACGGCGGCGAACCCCCACGTGCCCTCCTGAGTCGCAAGTCCGAAGTCAAAGGTGCCGACTGGGTCGACCGTGCTCTGGAAGTATGTCCAACTGCCATCTCCATATTTGTAGTATAGATCAACGAGCGCGACGCCAGCGATGTTATCCGAAGCCTCGTAGGAGACCGCGACAGTTGATTCGCTCACGTAGGCTGGCGAGTTACTCGTGGACGTGGGTGCAGTAACGTCGTAGATGGTCGTCGCACAGGCCCCGTCCAACGATTCAGCATTGCCCAATGCGTCAACCGCTACGACGCTGAACTCATAAGACCCCTCCGGGCCCGGGAAGTGGAAGGAGAACGCACCGGCCGGCGTCCCCTCCAGTGTCTCAGAGAGAACCCACGCGCCGCCATCCATTCTGTAATAGAGGGAGTCGCTCGTGATCGCCGAGTGGGTATCACTTGAAAAGAACCCCACCGTGACCGAGGAGAGAGTCGCATATTGAGGCGCGTCGCAGGTTGTGGTCGGAGGGGTAGTATCAACGAGGGTTACCGAGTCGGGACTTGCGGGTTCCTGCTCGCGCACGTCATCGTTGTTGATGGCGATGGTGAAGAACCCGTAGTGGCCGTCGCCGAGCTCGGCCTCAAACTCGAATGTCCCCGCCGTCTCGGTCGCCACGAGGCCGCTATCCTGTGGCTCGCCGCCCTCGAACACGAACCAGAGCTCCACCTGTTGCAGCCCAGGCACGCCGCCGCTTGCGGTGTATGACACCAGAACGGTCGTGTCGGTCGCGGCCGCCGGGGAGGAGCAGTGCGAGATGGGCATACTCTCATCGAAATATGTGGAGCAGTCTGCGCTTGTGGGTGTCTCCTCAAGGTTGCCAGCGTGGTCCGCACAGACCGTCCCGAAACCATACGTCCCCGCACCGTAAGGAAGGGAGAACGAGAAGCTACCTGATGTTCCCGTCATGAAGAGGCCAGAATGCTCCCAATCACCCCCATTGAATCTGAACAGCAGCTCGGTCTCGGCGACGCCGGAGAGAGAATCTGCCGCCTCGAATCCGACCGCTACCGGCGCCTCGTTTGCTATGTCGGGCGAGGTGCACGATGACTGAGGCGCCGTGGCGTCGAATATACAGGTTGTGTCGGCTTCGGCTGGGGGCGACTCCCGGTTGCCAGCAGCATCGGTCGCAATTGTGTAGAAGTCATACTGTGCCTCGCCAGAGGAGCACGGGAACGCAAATGTGCCCGATGTTCCAGGCAGCGACAGTCCTGAATCCTGGAAGTCACCATCACCCACGCGATACCACAGTTCTGTCGAGGCGACCTGGGAGCTCAGGTCAGAGGCAACGAAATCGACTGCGATCGTTGCCACCGTGGAGTAGGCTGGAGATGTGCAGGATGAGCTTGCCGGGACGCTATCGACGATCGTTACTGTGTCCGGCGTTGCGGGAGGGTCCTCCTCGTGGCCGGCCAGGTCGAGAGCTCTCGTGTAGAAGCTGTATGACCCATCGCCGTTCTCGGCTCTGAACTCGAACGCTCCTGATTCGCCCTCTTTAGGGGCACCCCACTCCGAATAGGACCCGCCCTCGAAACTCATGAACAGAGCGGTGTGGTTGATCCCACAGCCCGCGTCGCTGGCCGTGAACGTTACCGTGAACGTCGTCGAGCCAACAGCTGGGGACACGCAAGCCGAGCTAGGGCTGGACTGGTCGAGCACGGTTACAGCGTCGTAGCTAGCGGGTGGGTCCTCCACGTTCCCCGCCTTATCCTCGGATATGCTGTAGAAGTAGTAAGCGCCCTCGCCCTGCTCTGCCTCATAGGTGAACTGCCCCACAGTGCCACTCTTCTCAAGGCCGGTGTCCTCGAACTGTCCATCCTCGAATTTGGCGTAGAGCCTTGTGCTCTGAATGTTTGTGCCCGTGTCGCTCGCCTCGAACCAAACGGTGATGGACCCGGACGGGCTGCACCCAGGCGCCGTGCAGAACGACTGGGGCTTTGCGGTATCGAGTATGGTGAACGTGTCGCAGTCTTGGGGCGGGGCCTCTACGTTCCCAGCAACGTCGGTCGCTATCGTATAGAAATAGTAGTTGCCATCGCCTCTGCCTAGATGAAAATTGAAAGCCCCCGATGTCCCCATCTCGTCCTGTCCGGTGTCGTTCCATGCCCCATTATTGAATTTATACCACAGCCGCGCGCTATCGATGCCGGACTTCGCATCCGAGGCGGTGTATTGGACCGAGATGTCGGTCTGGTTGGAGAGCCTGGGGGCTGTGCAGGAAGATTGCGGAGGCACGGTCTCGACCTCGACCTGGACGTCGGCGCTCCCAGGCGCCGTTTCCTCGTTGCTGGCCCGGTCTCTTGCGATCGTGTAGAACGAGTAGGTGCCGTCCCCGGAGGGTGGCGTGAAGGAGAAGGTGCCGGACTCGCCACTTGCCGGCTCGCCGGACTGGTACCAAGAACCGCCCTCGTAACGGTACCAGAGGTATGTCAGGGCGACGCCGCTGCCGCCGGCATCACTGGCCGTGAAGTTCAGCGCGATGCTCGTTGACGCCCAACCAGGCCCAGTGCAGCTCGAGGAGGGGGCGGTGGCGTCATAGACCGTCTGGGTATCGGCCCCGCCCGGCGGGTCCTCGCGATTGCCGGCCGTATCGGTCGCTATCGTGTAGAAGTAGTAAAGCCCCTCGCCATGCGGAGGGTTGAAGTGGAATGTCCCGGCGTTGCCGCCGAGCGAATCGCCCGAGTCAGTCCACCCACCCGACTGATACTTGTAATACAGCTGGGTCTTCAGGACTCCGCTCCCAGTGTCAGACGCAGTGAAATTGACCGCCACCGGGTTACCTGAGTACTCATCGCACCAGCACGTTGATTCCGGGGGTGCACCGTCCACCGTCGGGCCCGAATACGTCCCAGTCGCCGGCAGCCTGGCGCTCTCACCACGTCCATCCTCGAAGTAGAAGTAATAGTTGTGCGTTCCGCTGGGCAAAAGCGTCTCGTATGTATAGGTCCCATCGTTTTCAGAACCAGTCGAGAGCGACATCTCGTGCGGTGCCCCATCGATATAGAGTTCCTTCGTGTGCGCGCTATCACCGTCCGGATCGAAGTAATCAACCGAGAACGTGAACGTATCTGTCTCACCTCCAGAATCCGGTGATACGCTGCCGTTTGAGAGTTCCGGAGGCTCGTTCGAGCTGGCCCCCGTGATCACAAGAGCGTAAGGCTGAGGCCCGACCGGCACGTTGTAGGCCGACACCGTAATCTGATATGTGCCTGGGTCGGGATTGTCGATCTGCACGCACTCAACGACATTGAGCCTGTCGTAAGTGCCGCCCGATGTTGAGCTCCCGCCAGAATAGTTGTTCCCCTTGAACATGCTCGAATCGGGCGTCTCGACCGTGAGATCGAGGTCATTGACGAGATTGGTGCTCGCAGAGAGCGACGATCGGTAGTCCGTCCACACCAGCGTTACCTCGAGCTTGCACTGGCCCTGCGACCTCACCTCGTAGGTATCGCTCTGACCCGTTGAAAGCCCCGGCGAGACGTCTTGCACCTCCAGCGGGCATTGGTCCCCGGCAAAGTAGAGCGCATCGTCCAGGAGGATACGGCCCCAGCCCTGGCCGGTGCTCGGAATCGGGCCGTCCGTGTAGTTACCGGTCATGTTCCTCGCGGAGTTCACGAGAGTCGCCTTGAGTAAAGCGGCGCTCGGCACGAAGCCGTCGGCCGCATTCGCAGCCCCAGACGGATAATAGCCGTCTGTGTAATACTGCCGGACAAGGGCCGCCAATCCGGCCGTCGTTGGGCAAGCCATGCTCGTGCCGGAAGAATACCGCAGGCCACAATTGTAAGTATAAACGTTATAGTCGTCAGAAGCCGAGCGAACAGAGTTGCCAGGTGCACACACGGTCGGCTTGGCTCTCCCATCCTCGGTCGGCCCGTTGCTGCTGAAAGACGCCACGTTCTCTGGGTCCTGGCCGGTGTAAACATTCTGCGACGCCCCGACCGAGACCAGGTCCTTGGCAGTAGCGGGCGTTCCAACAGTGTGCTCGCTCGGCCCGTCGTTGCCAGCCGCGAACACAATCAGGAACGAGGGGTTGTCCCACATGAACTCATCTACATCCTGGGCATAGGAATCGTAGCCGTTATAGCCGGCGCCCCAGCTGTTCGAGTGAATCCTGGCCCCAGCGTCCCTGGCCTGGGCGAAGAGAGTATTCAGGTTGCCCGGAAGCCCCGAAAGAGACCCGCCGGCTGCCACGTCCTGAACGACCAACTTCGCACAAAACGCCATCCCGTCTCCAGTGTCATACTGCTCAGGATTCGCCGAATCGTCGCCGACTATCGTCCCCGCACAGTGCGTCCCATGTCCGTAGGCGTCCCAGTCCCCGTTGCCGGCAAGGTCGTAATAAACGATCGTCTTGCGCTGGTTGTTGTTGATGGTAGAGGTCGGCAACCCCTGCGACTCGTCATAGAAGAAACACATGTCAGCATCGAGTCCCGTATCAGAAATCCCGACTATCTGACCCTCGCCATGGATACCCTTATCCCACACGGGCGTGCTCCCCTCTGAATAAGACTGACATATCCAGCACGAGTTCTCGTTCAGAAGAACAGGCTGCCGATACCGCTCGATCCAGAGAACGTTCGGGCGCCTCGCCACCTCAGTTAGGACTTGATACAGATCGTCCGACCACACCCTAACGCGTAGCCGCTGCGTGGTCCTGAACACCGAATCTCCCACGACCTCGACTCGCGCCTCGCTCGCCGCAAGCGCTTCGGCAAGACTGTCGAGCGATTTGCGTGTCTCTCCGAACTGCTGAATCGTTATCTCGATGAACCCCTCCGCATCAGAGCTCGCGTCCAACAGGCCGGGGCTCAACTTGAAAGCCGGCTGATACAGTCCCGCCCACACAGCCCCATGCGTCCCATCACGAGGCCAACGCGAGACTATGTCCCAGCTGCCATCCCGCATCACGACCAGATAGGCGTAATCCGGCAGATAGCCCACAATCCTAGCGCCGGCGTCAACCAACGCTTCTCTCTGCTTGCCAGTAACAGGACCCGAGAACTGAACGATGTACAGCCCCCCAGTCCCAGGCGGATAGGAATTGAGCAACAACTCGTCTGGTATCCCAAGCGTGTCGAGCTCTCCCGGCTCAAAGGTCAGAAGCCGCAGTCTAAGAACCGGCGGCTCATGAGTTTGAGGCACGATTGCCATCGAGAGAATGTAGGTCGCAAGACAGAGCAAAACGGTAAGCAGCACCTTCTTCAACATCTATGTTGTCCTCCGTGGATTAAGATGATCAGGCCAGAATCAATACTATAATACTACTCGCAGCGGGCAAAAAGTCAGGCCCTTTTATCCTGTGCCACGTCTTGCCAGCGCAGACTGCCCAGCGGTTGCTTGCCCTCATTTGCGGCAGCTTTCCCCCAGCTTCGCCCCGCGCCCAATAATCAGATTGACGCAGGTGGTTCTAGCCCTTTGGAGTGCGGCAGCTTGACGCCGCCATTTCTCGTCGCGGCTCGACGCGACGTCGATCCTATGTCAATCATCGCTGCAGCAATCGCCTTTTGGAAAGAGCTGAAGTTGTCTATTGGAGCGCGGTGTCAAGCCGCCGCACTCCAAAGTCGTCCAACGGGTGTAACTTATAGACCGATGCCTGCCGAACACATAGCCTCTGCGCACCGGCAAAGCGTGTTCATCCCACCATCTGCCTTGCCAATAATCTGGAGGGCAATGGTTTCCCCCAATGAACCGTTCTAAAGACCCGGTGCCCGCGATGATGTGATGCACTGGGCCCCCGGCAGCGCTTGCCCGTTTCTCCACGGCTTGATATGATCCCGAAAATGCCTGATAACCTTTACGTCTTCGTCAACTGGGCCTGCGCCGCGGTGCTTGCAGGCGCACTGCTCAAGAGACTTTGCCCCAACTGGACCTTCTCCAGGCTGCTCTTCTCGCCCAAAATGAGGTCCGCTCGACTCATCGTGCTCGCTGCAATTCTCGCTATCTCCGCGGCGGAGTTCGTTCGCACCACGCTCTATGAGCCAATGTTCCAGCGAGCCGAGCCGGGCGATAACGTGCAGCTGCCGAGCGAGACCGCCGGCCAGAAGCCTCCGGCTAAACCGCCTAAAAGCCTCGATTTCGCGGAGTATTGGCTCGGCTCGAAGGACCTTGCGCTCGGCCATAACCTCTATCGGGACATGGCCGGATATATCCATTTCAAGACTGCACAGTTCAGAAAGGAGGGCAGGCAAGTCCCGATGGCCAGGTACTCGGACTGGTTGCCGACGAGCAAGGAGGGGTTCCAGAGGCTTGACGAGCTCTCCCGAGAGAACGGCATCCCAGTCTTCCCATACTTCACCTATCCGCCCACATGGTATGTGCTATTTACACCGTTTACCAAAATGGATTGGCGCAAGGCGCATGACATCTGGCTCGTTGCGAACCTCGTGTTCGTCGCCGCTGCAATCGTCTTGACTTTACTGGCAATCGGATACCGACCCGTGGGGCTGGAGGAGATGCTCGCCCTACTGACGCTCATTCTGGGCTACTCGCCGCTCATATTCGCGCTCAAAGAATGTCAGGCCAACAGCCTCGTCCTTCTCATCATCTCCACCGCTTTGTATCTAGCATCGCGCAGCAAGAACGCTGCGGCAGGTGTGCTTCTCGCGCTCGGAGCAGCGGTCAAAGTTTTCCCGGGGATAATTCTCCTCTATTTTCTCTGGAAGCGCAAGTTCAGGCTTGCGGCCTGGGGCTTCATTTGCCTGCTTGTCATCATGGCGGCCTCGGTCGCAGCGGTCGGCTGGGACGTGCACTACTGGTACTTCTTCAAGGTGGCGCCGACATGGGCCTCGAATATGAGGGCTTTCGATATGAACCAGTCGCTCGCCGGAGTCGTCGCCCGTGCACTGGTCGGAGGCGAGGGCATACGGCCAATTGCCCACCGTCCGGCGCTCGCAAGGGCTTTAATCACGTTCCTGCAGGCCGTGCTCTTGGCGATTGTCCTGTGGGTAACTGGGGGTCGGGCGCGTCAGTTCGATCGGCGTGTTTGGCTCGAGATAGGTCTCGTCATAGTCTTCTACCAGCTCGCCTCAACGTGGGTTCTGATTCACCACTTGGAATGGCTTTTGATCCCCTTCCTGTTCGTCTGGGGGATGAGCCGCAGCGCCAAAACTGCCTCGCCCGGGCTTTGGTTCGCCCTCGGCGCCTCATACGTGCTTACGGGCGTCAGGTATATTTATTGGCGTGAGGCGTTCAGGGGGGGGTGGATGGCACTTATGACATCGCTCAAATCTATGGGGACGCTGGTTCTGTTTCTCGCACTCGCCGTTTGGATTTGGCGTTTAAGACGGGAGCAGCCCTGAAACCGAGTATTGGGCCATCAACGCTCGGCCAAAGATGTCTAATCAGAGCCCTTGGCGGGCGGCGTCCTACGAAGACTCTTGACGGCGCTCATTAGCCTCCGGGCGTTCTGGCGCATCAGGTCAAGACAGTTGCCCGCGTTGGGCTCCAAACCTATGGCCGAGGCAAGAAGGACGATCTTAAACCCACCTAATTCGGCCAGTTTCTCGGGAAACGATTGCTCCGACTGTGCATCAAGAACAATGATGCGCACCCTGTTTCTGGCCAGCGTCCTGGCAAGCCTTCTGGCGGCGCCCGGTTCGGCAATGCGGGGGAACATCTGGTCCAGCCGGCCGACCACCGAAAGGTTGAATCGCCGAGCGAAGTAGAACATCCCATCACATCCGGCGACCATCTTGATGCTTGAGGCGGGGGCCAGCTGCGCAGCCACCTCCGATTCCACACTGTTCAGCTCGGCGAAATAGACCATCCGCTCTTGCTGGAGATATTTTGCCGCCTCGGGCAATATCGAGATGATGGTCATCTGAATGGCCAGCACCATCTCCCGAACGTTGCCCGGATCAAGCCAGAAATAGGGGTCAGCCTGTCCTGCATAAGCAGCCGCACCGGCGACGATGTGCTTCCCTGTCCTGTCCAAAAGCCCTACGTTTTTCGACAGGTCAACGATCTTGAGGTCGGGTCTCTGCAGGTCCCGAGTTATGTCATCAACCCAATCATCAAAACCGGCCCCGACCTTGATAAGCAGGTCCGCCTTGTATATCTGCACGACGTCCCTGGGTGTCTGGTGAAAACTCCGCACCTGGGCCTCATCCGAGACAAGGCTAGTTACCTTCACGTATTGATCACACGTCCGGGCCACCAGGTCCTTGAGAATCGGGATCGTTACGACAACTTTGAGCCTCGGCGTTGACCCAACACCTTGCGCATTGGGGTGCCTCCCTGCAAACCGCGGCATCTGCGTCAGGACCAAAAAAGTCAAAAGCGTCCAGACGCCCAGGAGCACTGACCCAAGTATTATCTTTGTTTTCAAAGCACTATCTAATCCATTGACAGAGGGTCCTGGTCGATTCTACTGATCCAATTCTGCCACGCCTTGAGACTTCCGCAAGCGGTTTGACCCTTCCACAAAACCAGATTGACCTCGTGGGCGACCGCTTTTTTCGGACTGCGGCGGCTTGACGGCGCTTTCATTGATGGTGACTCAACACCACCTTCTATCTTGAGCCACTAAGCCTTCATCAGACCTGCCGCGGCCCAAATCATCGCCTGCTAGGAACGGTTAAGTATGTCCATCCTAAGAAGTCTCCTGTCCCTAATCTGATTTTGGGGAACAGCCCAGCGCCCTTGACCTACACATCCGCCATGCGCAGAATCCAGTTTATGACTGACGCACCCGACGCTATCAAGCGCCTCGTCGAGACGTTCGGCGACAACATCGACTCTTATCGCTCTAGTCCCTACAACGAGACGCAGGTGCGGCGCGAGTTCATCGACCCGATGTTCAAGGCCCTCGGCTGGGATGTGGACAACGAGGCGGGCCATGCGGCGGCAGATTGCGGCGACGGAGGACGAGATCGACCGCCTGGTCTATGAGCTCTACAGCCTGACGGAGGCGGAGATCAAAATTGTGGAGGGGAAGTGATTTTGGAGTGCGGCGGCTTGACGCCGCTTTGACTTGCGGTGGCTTGACACCGCGCTACTATGGATTGGTGTCATTGACCAACATGACCCAATTGCTACGCACAAAAACAACAATTATAGCCTATGTCGCGTCAAGCCGCGACCAACCAAAGCGGCGTCAAGCCGCCGCACTCCAAAGTGATTCCGGCGGCAGATTGCGGATTGGCAGCGGACGATGGGATCATGGTTTACACCGATTGACTATGTGGTGTAGTATGGCCGATTTGGAGGCAATTGGATGATAGTAGAAATCGATAAAGAAGACGACGGCCGGTGGATCGCGGAGATACCTGATCTGCCGGGTGTAATGACATACGGCCAGACACGGGACGAGGCGATTGCAAAAGCAAAAGCTCTTGCCCTTCGCGTGTTTGCGGACCGGCTGGAGCACGGAGAACAAGTCCCACAAGTTGGCGAGATGTTTGCGGTTGTTGCGTGAGCCAATGGTCCTCTGTAAAGGCGTCAGCTGCTGGCCGCGTTGCTGCGAATAGGCTGGTCAGTCAAGCGTCAATCAGGCGGCTCGCACCGAGTTCTCTGTCGGACTGGCTGGCCTGACTTCGTATTCGCCTTTCATAATCGAGAGGAAATCGGTCCACGGATGCTTGCAAGAATCGCCAGGCGAACTGGACTTACGCCCCAGGACCTCTAGCGGAGCACGAACACGGCACGAGAGCCCATTACGGATTGGGGATTGTAGATCGCGGATTGAAGGCGCCGCTTTCTTCGTGGCTCTTCGTGTCCTTAGTCGCTTCCCT
>Ga0164318_10005307_pt1 | contig 12454 bp, 5 predicted proteins | sample GuaBasSedimGuay9_FD_113734 | JGI IMG/M metagenome (GOLD analysis project Ga0164318, IMG submission 113734) | Subseafloor sediment microbial communities from Guaymas Basin, Gulf of California, Mexico - Guay9, Core 4571-4, 0-3 cm | ecosystem: Environmental > Aquatic > Marine > Hydrothermal vents >... | reverse complement strand
TAAGCGCACTGGTGTGCATTCACAATGCCGTACCCAGGTTTATGGCTGGGAAACTTATTTTAGCTCATTGAGTTTTAGAAATGCAGAAACTGCTGTTCTCCGAGAAGCGCAAAATTATTTACCTATTAAAACATTTTTGCTATGAAGAAAATTATTACCTTACTTGCCGTATTCCTGATGGGAACGGCCAGCGTTTTTGCCCAATATGATGTTGATGTAGCATGGTTTTATGCTGCACCATTTTACTGTCAAAGTGAACTCACAGCTGACTATGAATTTAATATAACACTTGAAGTTTATGATGTAGTAAATGACGAACAGGTTGTACTTGTAACTAACACAGTAGATTGGGATGAAACCGGAACCACTTTTACAGCAGCACAGACCGGTATCCAAGATTGGTGTATTAAAGCTACCAAAACACCAAGTTTAAGAATATCAGTGTTAGTAGAGATGGCCCTCATATCAGATCCAGACGATGTTTATTGCTATAAGTATGGCATACAATACAACAAAACGTGCAACTGGTTTAGTAGTAATACTGTTTCTTTTAACCTAACATTCAATTAATATTAGATGTTTAATGATTGAGACCCTGCCTATTCAACAGGCAGGGCCTTGATAATTTTACATTAAAACCAAAAAAAGAACTAATTTCACCAGAACATGAAACCTAAGTATTGTACCTTATTTGTTGCTATTTTACTGTTTAACATAGCCACGGCCCAAAACCAAGCCAATATCTGGTACTTTGGAAATTATTGTGGGGTTGATTTCAATTCAGGCATACCTGTTAATACCCACGAAATTCAAGCTGGTTCTGGTAGTGCCATGTCAGATATGTGTGATAGTAATGGCGATTTCTTATTTTGCTTTAATGGACAAATGATATGGAACCGGGAGGGTAACTTTATGCCCAATGGTGAAAACCTCATAGGTGATCGCCGCGCTTCAATGGGCGCTTTGATTGTACAACAACCAGGTTCGGATCATTTGTATTATTTATTTAGTGTTGATTTTAATGACCCGGGAATCCCTGACATTGGTATGCATTATTCCGTAGTAGATATGAACCTGGACGGGGGATTAGGGGACGTTACTTCAGAAAAAAACATCCCATTGGGCAGAGCCTGGGCAGCAAGCAATAAACTTACATCTGTTCGGCACTCTAACGGTGAGGATGTGTGGATCATCACCCGTAATTTTAGAACAGACCAATGGTATGTAGCCTTTTTATTAAGCGCATCAGGATTAAATACAGAGGGTGTAATCAGTCATGTACCTGAGCGAAGTGATATAAATAATGTGGGAAGCATGAAAGTTTCCCCCAATAAAAAATACCTGGTGGCTGCTTACGAATCTTGTGATTGTCCGGATTATATAAAAACATCATTAGATATATGCAGCTTCAATGCCTCAAACGGTGAAATAGATATGCTCCATACTTTAACCAAAAATTCATTCTTTATTGGTAGCTATAAACCTTATGCTGTAGAATTTTCGCCGGATTCAAAATTACTTTATGTAAGCTATTTCAATACCCAGGTCGGTGTTGGTGAGATGGAACTCTATCAATACGATATGCAGTATATTGAAGATTCACTTCAATTTTTTCAATCTGAACAATTTATCGCACGCGGACCAGTCAATGGCTTACAATTGGCCAGGGATGGGAAGATTTATTGTACGATGCCTTATGCTGGAGCCCCTGGATATGATTACCTAAGTGTTATACATGAGCCCTGGAAAAGGGGCTCGGCTTGCAATTACCAAGCCAATTCTTTATATTTAGATGATCGCCAAACACATGCTTTCCTGCCTAATATGTTATTAGATCACCTATACCGATTTGAGTGGGAAGGAGAATGTGCCCGTCACCCCATTGCTTTTCAGCCCAATTTTCTGCCCGATCCTGCCAGCATACTTTGGAGCTTTGGTGATGGTGAAATATCTTCTACTCTTTGGCCCGTACATGAGTATGAAGATGGGGGGGAGTATGAAGTGCATGTTACTGTTACCTATCCAAGTGGAAGGGTAGAAGAAACCTCACGGGTGATCACAGTACTTGACTCACCTAATCCTGACCTGGGACCGGATCAACTGATTTGTGAAGGAGAAGAAACAATACTTACAGCAGGAGATGATGAAGGATTTTACGCCTGGAGTACGGGTAGTATTGGAAACAATGTGTTCAGCATTACCGTTTCAGATACGGGAACTTATTGGGTAAAAGTTATTAACGATTTGGGTTGCAGTTTGTCCGATACCATCCATGTGGCTTGGTATGATAAAGCCATTTTTAATGAGGACAACATGGTGATCACACCCACCTCCTGTGGTGGCAATAGCGGCAGTATCACGGGCCTGGTTCCAGAGGGATTTAATATATTCAGCTATACCTGGTACGATGGCAGCGGAAATATGATCAGCACCTCCCTCGATATTTTCAACCTCGCTGTGGGCAATTACTTCCTGCATGTTATTGATGGCCACGGCTGCGAAACCATTTCAGATGCCTACACAATTACTGACGCCGGGGATATTGACATATTGGAAGTTGTTTTTAATTCTATCCATTGTGGTCAAGAAAACGGAAGTATTGAAATTACAGCCAGTGCTGGAGCAGGAACTGATTTGTTATTTTCCATCGACAACGGCAACAACTGGCAAACAGACAGTGTTTTTGCAGGCCTTCCTTCAGGCAGTTATTTTGTCAAAGTTGGTGATCAGGGGGATTGCGAAACGGTCTTTGAAAATAACCCGATAGTTATTGAAGACATCCCCGGTCCAGAAATCACGAATTTGGTAACTACCCCTGAAAATGATTACCTCGCCGATGCCAGCATATTCATTGAGGCCTTGGTAGGAAGCGGGGATATTTTCTATTCCATTGACAATGGCAGTAGCTTCCAAACCAACAACGGACTATTTGAAAACCTAAGTGCCGGAACTTACACTTGCCAAGTGAAAGATGAATTTGGTTGCGATACTACTTTTAGCCTAATCATTGACCGCATCCTTTCCCAGGTTATCGATGCCATCGCAGGGGACGGCTATACCTGTATTGGTGAAGCCACATCCAGTGAATTACTGTTGAGCAACTTTTCCGAAATTGACAGTTTCCATGTACAGCTCACTTATGACCCAAACGTGATCCAATGTGAGGGTTACATCCAAGTCCATCCGGAACTGGAAAGCGGTTTTTCGGCGAGTATAATCCTAACATTGGGTGAAGTCCATATCACCTGGAAAGGGGAAAACCCTACAACTTTAGCCGACAATTCCAAAATGGTCGAATTGGTATTCAGTGCCATTGGCGAAGGGGTTTCCCAAATAGACTGGAAAGCCGAGCCGGGCGAAGGACAGTTTTTCAATGCCAACGGGGAAGAAATTGCTGTGAATTATGAACTGGGTTCAATACGCATCTACACCAGACCAAATATCATGATGATGGGAAGTGAACTATCTGCATGTGTAGGCGATACAGTTGTGGTATCACCGCTTGTATTGGAAGGTACTGGGGATATTGATTATTATTGGGAAGGACCTGGTAATTTTTCAAGTAACAGTAGACGGCTTGTAATCATGGGAATTAATGCAAACCAGGATGGGAATTACCAACTCACAGTTACTGACACTATTGATTGTGTTGAAAGCAAAAGCATTGATATCACGGTGAATCCCTTTCCTGAAATTGCATTTGCCAACTATGACACCATTTGGGCAGAACCGGGCTATTTGCTCGAAGCCGGAAACGGTGCTGAATACTATATGTGGAATACAGGAGAAATCACAGAAGCCATCCAAATCGACAGCATGGGACATTATGTGGTAGAGGTTATTTCTTACGAAGGTTGTAAATCGACAGATGCTGTACAAGTCCTATGGGGAGAAGGTGGCGAACCCTTTTATATGCCCAATGCCTTTACCCCGAATGGAGATGGACTCAATGATCTTTTCCGGGCTGTCCCCAAATACGATTACATCAGTAGCTACCAACTCGCCATCTATAATCGCTGGGGACAGCAAATATTCGAATGTAATGACATTGATTGCGGATGGGACGGAACTTATCAGGGCAATGCTTCTCCAAATGGTGTTTACATTTATCGTGTTGTTTACGAAGAAATCAGCCAGCCCGGACATAGCAAAACGGTTGAAGGAACGGTAATGTTGGTGAGGTAAGGGTAGAAAAAGGAAAAAAAAGATTACTAAAAGCATCCTCTAAAGAGTCCAATTGATTTCTTCGAAAAACCACCAGATTAGTAAAGCAAGTCAATTGACTTAAAAAAAAATAGAAAACTGTAAGAGAACTTGACTAAAAATGCCAACCCTTCGCTGTTAAGCACATTGCCAAGTCGCTCGAAAAGCCCACCGCAACAAAAGCCAAAACTTGTCAAAGAGCTTGCCAGCCCCCACCCGTACAGAAAAGAAAAGAGAACGCCCAGTTGCCAACACGCGCTCATACTGCATGCCGCAATTAGTTGTAAATAGTAAAATTATGTTACTTAATTTAGTACATTCGTACGCAGAAAAATACTAAAACCCAACTGCGGCACAGCAGCATAGCGCCATCCGTTGGCAACAAGGCAATCCCACCACACATTCAAGCATATTTGGTTTTTGCCAGCACAAAACGCCAACACAGAAAAAAACCAAAAAAGCTTAAATCTTGCACCACACTGAATTAAAACAGAGAGATAAAAAACTGACACAGAAAATAGGTGTGAGAACTTTGTTATTTAGGTTAGCAATAAATATTGCAATTGACTGCAAATAATATTAATTTTACCAAATCATGAAACGAAAATTTTACACTTTCCTGTTCGTTTTATTTGCTTTCCAAGTGGCTTCAGCACAAAACCAAGCCAATAGGTGGTATTTTGGAGATTACTGCGGGCTCGATTTTATTTCTGGCGTACCTGTAAATACAAATGAAACAATTATTCTTTCTTCCTATGCCGTGTCAATAATGAGTGATACAAACGGAAGTTTACTGTGCGCTACTAATGCCGAACGAATAGTGAACCGTGAAGGACAAATTATGCCAAATGGTTCAAACCTAACCGGTCATCATGACGCTTCTATGGGGGCATTAATTGTCCAACAACCCGGATCAGATCACCTGTATTATGTATTTACAGTAGGTAGGGAACATCCGTATAATATTGGTATGTTTTATTCTGTTGTCGATATGAACTTAGACGGGGGCTTGGGCGATGTAACTGCAGAAAAAAATGTGCCGCTGCAGCAAGCCTGGGCAGCCAGTAATAAACTTACATCTGTCCGTCATGCCAATGGGGAGGATGTGTGGATCATTTCCCGCAATTTTAAAACCGACCAATGGTATGTGGCTTTTTTATTAACTGCTAACGGATTATCTACCGAGGGTGTTGTAAGTCCTGTTCCATGGAGAAACGATATGGTTAACGAGGGGAGCATGAAGGTTTCTCCTGACAAAAAATATCTGGCTGCTGCATATAGAAAAGATGGATTATTGTATGGGGGTTTAAAACAATCATTGGATATTGGCAGTTTCAATGCCACAAGTGGTGAAATTGATTTACTCTATACCTTAACTAAAAATCCGAATGATTGGACAAATCAATATTGGCCATGGGCTGTTGAATTTTCGCCGGATTCAAAACTCCTATATGTTACTTATTATAATGAGGAGGATGATAGATTGATGGAACTCTATCAATACGATATGCAGTTTGTTGAGGATTCGCTTCAGTTTAAGGAGTCGGAAATTTTTATTGCCCGCGGACCGGTCCAAGGATTGCAGTTGGCCAGGGACGGGAAGATTTATACTACCATCCCGCGGCATGGCATAAATTCTAAATATCTTAGTGTTATCCACGAACCCTGGAAAAGGGGAATTGAATGTAATTTCCAGGCCGATGCTGTTTACCTGGGGAATGATCAAAAAGTGTATCACCACCTGCCAAATATTTTACTAGATCATCTTTACCGTTTTGAGTGGGAAGGGGAATGTGCAAAGCATCTCATTGCCTTCCAACCTAATTTTTTATCTGATATGGTAAGTATATTGTGGAATTTTGGGGACTTTCAAACATCAACCGAATTTTGGCCGGTACATGAGTATGAAAATGGCGGTGATTATGAAGTGCATGTTACCGTAAACTATCAAAGTGGCAGGGTTGAGGAAACTTCTCGGGTGATCACTGTCCTTGATACACCCAAGCCTGATCTAGGCCCTGATATCCAGAGTTGTGAAGGAGCAGAAATAGTACTCAATGCCGGCAATGACGAAGGCTTTTATGTTTGGAGTACAGGTAGTTTTGGCGAAAATGCGTTTAGCATCGCCGTTTCCGATTCGGGAACTTACTGGGTGAAAGCCACCAGCAGCCTGGGTTGCAGCTTGTCCGACACCATCCACGTAGGCTGGTTCGACAAAGCTGTTTTTAATGAAGATAATTTGCTCATCACCCCAACTGCTTGCGGTGGCAGCAGCGGAAGTATCGAAGGGCTTGTTGTTGAAGGAACTGAACCCCTGACTTTTGAATGGTACGATGGCAATGGCAATTTGATAGCCACCACCCTTGATATTGCCAATCTCGCTGTCGGCAATTACTTCCTGCACGTTTTGGATAGTAACGATTGCGAAACCATTTCAGATGCTTACACAATAACTGATGCCGGGGATATTGACATATTGGAAGTCAATTTCAATGCTGTACACTGTGGGCAAACAAACGGAAGTATTGAAATTGCAGCCAGTTCGGGAGCAGCTACTGATTTACTGTACTCTATTGATAATGGAACCAATTGGCAAACAGAAAGCATTTTTACAGACCTAGCAGCAGGCACTTATTTTGTCAAAGTTGGTGACCAGGGGGATTGTGAAACTGTATACGAGAATAATCCGGTAGTGATTGAAGACATCCTAGGGCCGGAGGTAACAAATGTAAGCGCTACCCCCGAGAACGATTACCTGGCTGATGGCAGCATCCTCATTGAAGCTTTGGTAGGAAGCGGGGATATTTTATACTCCGTTGATAATGGCAGTAATTTTCAAACCAATGATGGGGTATTTGAAAACCTAAGTGCCGGAACTTATACCTGCAAGGTAAAAGACGATTTTTTCTGTGATACCACTTTTACGATTGTGATTGACAGATTCCTATCCCAGCTAATCGATGCCATTGCCGGTGATGGTTATACCTGCATTGGCAATGCCACAGCCAGCCAGTTGCTGTTGAACAATTTTACTGAAATAGAGAGTTTCCATGTACAACTTACCTACAACCAAAATGTAATCCAATGTGACGGTTACATACAGGTACATCCAGAACTAGAAAACGGTTTTACGGCCAGTATTGTTCCTGCACTGGGAGAAGTCCATATCACTTGGAAAGGGGAAAGTCCGACAACTTTACCTGAAAATGCTAAGATGGCGGAACTGGTATTCAGTGCCATTGGCGAAGGGGTTTCCCAAATAGACTGGAAAGCAGAACCGGGAGAAGGGCAATTCTTCAATGCCAACGGTGAAGAAATTGCCGTGAACTATGAACTGGGAGCCATCCGTATTTACACCAGACCGAATATCATGATGATGGGTAGCGATCGCTCTGTTTGTGATGGCGACACTATCGTCATTTCGCCCCTTGTAATGGATGGTAGCGGCGAGTTCGATTATTTTTGGGAAGGTCCTGGTAATTTTTCAAGTAACAATAGACGGCTTGTAATCATGGGTATCCAAGCGAATCAGGATGGCAATTACAAATTTACAGTAACAGATACTATTGATTGTGTAGAAAGCAAAAGCATTGCTATCACGGTAAACCCTTTCCCTGAAATTGCATTTGCCAACTACGACACAATTTTGGCAGAGCCTGGATATTTGTTAGAAGCCGGAAACGGTGCCGAATATTACCAATGGAATACAGGGGAAATCACAGAAGCTATCCAAATCGACAGCATGGGTCAATATGTTGTGGAAGTTATTTCCTATGCAGGCTGTAAATCAACAGATGCTGTACAAGTCCTGTGGGGAGAAAACGGAGAACCCTTTTATATGCCCAATGCCTTTACGCCCAATGGTGATGGATTGAATGATGTTTTCCGGGCAGTTCCCAAATACGATTACATCAGCAGCTACCAACTCACTATCTACAACCGCTGGGGACAGCAAATCTTTGAATGCAATGACATTGATTGTGGCTGGGATGGTACTTACCAAGGCGAGGCTTCTCCAAATGGCACCTATATTTATCGTATAGTTTATGAAGAAATCAGCCAGCCCGGAAAAATCAAAACGATTGAGGGAACTGTTGTATTGGTGAGGTAGGGATTTAAAAAGCAATAAGGATTCTTTCGTAAAATACCAAATTAACAAGGGAATTCAATTGATTCGTAAAAAATGGAAATACTGAATTAGGATTTGACTAAAAATGCCAACCCTTTGCTGTCAAGCACATTGCCAAGTCGCTCGAAAAGCCCACCGCTAAAAGCCAAAACTTGCCAAAGAGCTCGCCAGCCCTGCCGCAGAGAAATAATGAAGCCCAGTTGCCAACAGCAAATCATACGCCATAGCCGGGTTGCTGCTTCGTAATGAAAATTTATTGTAAATTTAACCACTGTAAACACGTAGGAAAATTCAACAATGAAACGGCTACGGCGCATATTTGCATACCGTTGGCAACAAGGCGAAAACCCTCCGCACATTTAAGCCTATTTGGTTTTTGCCAACGCAAAAGGCCAACACAGAAAAAAACCAAAAAAGCTTAAATCTTGCATCACCCTGAATTAAAACAGAGAAATAAAAAACTGACATAGAAATTACATGTGAGAACTTTGTTATTCAGGTTAGCAATAAATATTGCAATTGACTGCAAATAATATTAATTTTACCAACTCATGAAACAAAAATTTTATACTTTCCTTTTCATTTTATTTGCCTTCCAAGCGGCTTCAGGTCAAAACCAAGCCAACATCTGGTACTTTGGGAACTTTTGCAAGTTTGACTTTAACACAGGCGAGCCGGTGTTTTCACCTGGTCACCCTTTCTATTCGAGGAATGCATCTGCGAGTATCAGCGATTCGGCAGGTAATTTTTTATTCAGTTGCAGTGGTGAAAAAATATGGAACCGTAACGGACAACTGATGCAGAACGGGAATGAACTTATTGGGCAAAAGGATGCTTCACAAGGAGCCTTGATACTGCAAAAACCCGGTTCAGGGCATTTGTATTATGTGTTTACTGTTGCAGGTTATCATGAACTGACAGGCATGCATTATTCGGTTGTGGATATGAATCTTGAGGGAGGATTGGGCGCTGTTACAGACCAGAAAAACATATCATTGGACATTGCCTGGGATGCTTTTCATAGACTGACATCGGTACGCCATACCAATGGCCATGATATTTGGGTGATTACACGTAAGTTCAGGGATGATGCTTTCGCTTCATTTTTATTAACGTCTTCAGGGCTTAGTCTAGATGTTGTTTTTAGCCAAGCACCAGACAGGCAGGATGATAATAACAGGGGCAGCATGAAAGTTTCACCTAACAAGAAATACCTCGTGGTAGCGTATGAGGAATCGGGTGGAGCTTATTTGGACCAGGTCTTTGATATATGTCATTTCAATGCAATAACAGGCGAAATAGAATTGCTTTATTCGTTGGTCAGAAATGCCCATGATGGCAGATATAAACCATTCGCTGTTGAATTTTCCCCCGATTCAAAATTATTGTATTGTGCCTATTGGAGTAACCCAAACGATGTGATGGAGCTCTACCAATACGATATGCAGTATATTGAAGACTCCCTTCAATTTTTGCAATCAGAAAATTTCATAGGCTCAGGGATGGTCAATGGTTTGCAATTGGCAAGGGATGGGAAAATCTATGGTGCCGGGCCACCCTATGTGAGCGACTATGTAGGCGTTATCCACGAACCATGGAAAAGGGGCGTCGCCTGTAACTTTGAGGACAATGCTATTTATTTAGAGGGATATGAAGTTGGCGCGTTCCTTCCCAACATCCTGCTCGACCACCTTTACCGTTTTGAGTGGGAAGGCGAGTGTGCCCGCAACCCTATTGCCTTCCAGCCTAATTTTATCCCCGAACCCACAAGTATCCTCTGGAGATTTGGCGATGGTAACGCTTCTATTTCACTCTGGCCGGAGCACATTTACGAACAGGCAGGTGAATACGAAGTGTATGTTCGGGTTACTTACCCCAACGGAAGGATAGAAGAAACCTCTAGAGTAATCACCGTACTGGAATCACCCCACCCAGACCTTGGGCCGGATACGCTGGCCTGTGAAGGCACAGAAATTGTGCTCCATGCCGGAAACGAACCAGGCATGTATGCATGGAGCAATGGCAGTTTTGGGCAAAATGTATTCAGTATCACCGTTTCAGATTCGGGAACTTACTGGGTAACAGTCACCAATGCACTCGGTTGTAGCATCGCCGACAGCATTCATGTGGGCTGGTTCGGCAAAGCAGTTTTTAATGAAGAGAACCTGGTAATCATCCCAACTGCTTGTGGTGGCAGCAGCGGAAGTATTGCAGGATTGCAAGTTGAAGGAGCCGTACCGCTGACTTATGCATGGTTCGATGCCAACAGCAATTTGATAGCCACCACCCTCGATATTGTAAATTTAGCTGTGGGCAATTACTTCCTGCACGTTACGGACAGCAATGCTTGCGAAACCATTTCCGAAGCTTACACCATCACCGATGCCGGGGATATTGAAATATTGGAAGTCATGTTTAATTCTATTCATTGTGGTCAGGTAAACGGAAGTATTGAAATTACAGCCAATTCAGGTGCAGGAACTGATTTGCTGTTTTCCATCGACAACGGAACCAACTGGCAAAGCAGCAATGTTTTTACAGCCCTTCCGGAGGGCAATTATTTTGTCAAAGTCGGCGACCAGGGAGATTGCGAGACTGTTTTTGAAAACAATCCCGTCATTATCGTGAACATCGAAGGTCCTCAAATTAACAGCGTAAACACCACACCCGAAACCGATTACTTAGCCAACGGGCAGATTGATATTTCAGCAACAGTTTCCGAAGGGGATGTTTTTTATTCCATCGACAACGATACCAGCTTTCAGACAAACAATGGCTTGTTTACAGACCTTTCAGCAGGAACGTACTCTTGTGTTGTAAAAGATGAATTTGGTTGTGACACCACTTTTACCATTGTACTCGGCCGTATTTTCTCACTGGTCATCGGTGCAATAGCAGGGGATGGTTACACCTGTATCGGCAATGCAACTGCAAGCCAGTTGCGATTAAGCAACTTTATTGAAGTCGATAGTTTTTATGTAGTACTCACTTACGACAACACCCTGATTAAATGCGATGGTTATATGCAGGTTCACCCGGATTTGGTAGCAGGTTTTCAGGCTAGTATCATTCCCGCTGTCGGAGAAGTACACATTAGCTGGAAAGGAGAAACTCCTGTTTCTTTACCTGAAAATTCAAAAATGACAGAACTCATTTTCAGCGGACTCGATGAAGGTGTCTCACAAATTGACTGGATAGCAGAACCCAACGAAGGCCAGTTTTTCAATGAGAACGGGGAAACAATCAACGTGGCTTACGAACTGGGAGCTATACGTATTTACACTCGACCGGAAATCAACATGGGAGCCGCACCAGGTTATTGTGAAGGAGACACAGTCATCATTTGGCCAACGATTCAGGGAGGCACCGGGGTAATTGATTATTTCTGGGAAGGCCCCAATAATTTTTCAAGTACTGGTGGATTGTTATGGTTTAATAACATACAGGCGCAACAGGGAGGAAGCTACAAACTCACAGTTACCGATACTATTGATTGTGTAGAGAGCAAAACCATTGCCATCAACGTTAATCCCACTCCTGAAATTGCATTTTCAACCTACGACACTATTTGGGCAGAACCCGGCTATTTACTTGAAGCCGGAAACGGTGCCGAATACTACCTATGGAATACAGGAGAAATTACAGAAGCCATCCAAATTGATAGCATGGGACATTATGTGGTGGAAGTCATTTCTTACGAAGGCTGTAAATCGACAGATGCTGTACAAGTCCTTTGGGGAGAAAACGGAGAACCCTTTTATATGCCCAATGCCTTTACTCCAAATGGAGATGGTCTGAACGATACTTTCAGGGCAGTTCCCAAATACGATTATATCAGCGAATACCAACTCACTATCTATAACCGTTGGGGACAGCAAATCTTCGAGTGCAACGGCATTGATTGCGGCTGGGATGGAAGTTATCAGGGAAATCCCGCTACAAAAGGGACTTACATTTATCATATTGTTTACGAAGAAATTAGTCAGCCAGGTAAAACCAAAACGATTGAGGGAACTGTTGTGGTGGTGAGGTAGGGATTTAAAAAGCAATAAGGATTCTTTCGTAAAATACCAAATTAACAAGGGAATTCAATTGATTCGTAAAAAATGGAAATACTGAATT
>Ga0164318_10005306_pt1 | contig 12455 bp, 10 predicted proteins | sample GuaBasSedimGuay9_FD_113734 | JGI IMG/M metagenome (GOLD analysis project Ga0164318, IMG submission 113734) | Subseafloor sediment microbial communities from Guaymas Basin, Gulf of California, Mexico - Guay9, Core 4571-4, 0-3 cm | ecosystem: Environmental > Aquatic > Marine > Hydrothermal vents... | reverse complement strand
CCTTCTATTAAAGTATAAATGACTGTGGCCAGTCTTTCTTTATCCTTGATTTTCCAAGGCTCTGTTTCATTGATGTATTTATTGCATGAATCAATAAACTCCCAGATTTTTTCTAAACATTTGTGGATTTGATAATTTTGCATTAACTCATCAAGCTCTTTAATTTCAGGAATGCCAGCTATGAACTTTTCTTCTTTTTCAGACAATTTGTCAGGTTTAGGAATCTCATCAAAAAACTTGCGAGACAAAACAAGAGTTCTCTTCAACAAATTGCCCAAAGCATTAGCAAGATCAGCATTATTCCTCTCAACAAAAGTCTTCAAACTATAATCACCATCCTTACCGCAGGCTATTTCTCTCAAAAAATAATATCTTACAGAATCTGTTCCATACTTATCAATTAATTCTAAGGGATCAATAACATTTCCCAAAGACTTAGACATTTTTTGGCCTTCAACAGTAAGCCAGCCATGACAAAAAACAGTCTCAGGCAGTTCAATATCAGCAGCCATGAGAATAGCAGGCCATATCACTGTATGAAACCAAGAAATCTCTTTGCCAATAACCTGACACTGAGGCGGCCAAAATTTTTTGAAATTTTCACCAGGATAATCTAATCCAGAAAGATAATTCAGCAATGCATCAAACCACACATAAATAACATGATTCTCATCACCAGGAACAGGAATTCCCCAAGTAGAATGCTTCCTGCTAATGCTCAAATCCCTTAAAGGCTCTTTTAACCTAGCAAGAATCTCATTCTTTCTATAAGGCGGCATTACAAACTTCGGAGAATTAATCAAACTAATGAGTTTATCCTGAAACAAGCTCAACTTAAAAAAATAGCTTTCCTCTTTAAGAGTTATTGGAGGCTTTTTATGATAAGGGCATTTACCCTCTACTAAATCTTTTTCTGTGTAAAATGCTTCACAACCAGGACAATAAAGGCCTTCATAAAAGCCTTTGTAAATTAAACCTTTTTCCTGAACCTTTTTGAAAATCTCCTGAGCTGTCCTGACATGGCCTTGTTCAGTAGTCCTAATAAATCTTGAATTAGAAAGATTAAGCTTTTTTGCAAGTTCTAAATATAGCTTGACTATTTCATCTACAAACTGTTTGACTGGCTTGCCAGCAGCATTTGCAGCTTCTTCAACTTTTAAGGCATTCTCATCCACGCCTGTCAGGAAAAAAACATCTTCGCCTTTTAAAGAATGCCATCTGGCTAAAGCATCTGCAATAATCTGCTCATAAGCAAAACCAATATGCGGGCGAGCATTTGGGTAAGCAATAGCAGTAGTGATATAATAGGTTTTCATAACATTTTGTATAAAACAAGCAATATATAAATATAAGGGTAAGAAGATATACTTACTGAAGCGTAGCAAAAACCGAAAGATTTATAAATAAGGATATAATAACTACTATCAGAGAGTAAATTATAGGTGAAAAAATGAAAGCAATCAAAAAATTAATTTTAATGATTTTATTGCTAGTTGTATTTGCTATAGGAGCACAAGCAGCAAGCTTAGAAGTAACTAATGTTAATTTTGAAGGAAAACCAAATGAAGAAGTTACTGCACATTTTGAAGTAACATACAATGGCAAAACAATCTGCGAGTTAACAGGAATCGGCCATACCTTAAACTCACAATTCAAAACACAACTCCCAGCAAACCTAATAGGAACCCAGTTAAAAAAAGGAGACAAAAAATTATTCTCAATGAAAATCAAAATACCAGACAATTACACTTCTGGAAACTACAAGTTAGGCAGATTAGCAATCACAGCAACAGAATTTAAAGGTCTTAAAATACACACTTTACAAGCAAACTCAGACATAAACCTAAATGTCATTAACACAAACAACGGAAACAACAACGGAAACAACAATGGAAGCAACAACGGAGGAAACACAGATTTGCCAAACTCACCATACCTAACAGTTTCAGACATCACATTCACAGGAGACAAAGGAAACACAGTAACAGGAACATTCACAATAAAAAATAATGCTAAAAGCGGCTCAGATAACCCGATAACATTTACGATAACATTTACAGATATAAAATTAAAAAAATTCAACATAACAAACATACAAGCAAGCTCTGACCTTGGAAGCAATTATAATGCTGTATTCAGCAATGTTCCAACAAAACTATTGCCTGGAGAAACAAAAACAATAACAATGCAAATAACAATACCAGATACACTAAGCACAGGCATGCATAATGAAATAGGACATATATTTGTTGAAGGCCTGATAGAAAAACCAAACAGCAATACAGGAGGAGGCTCATCTGTAACAACAAGTATTGTAACTTCAGTTATACCAACAACAATAAAAAGCACAGGAAAAATCAACATACAAGTAACAAACACACCGCCAGTAGTGGACTTTACAGTAAGCTCAGCAACACTAGGAGGCGCAACACAAGAAAGAGGACAATATGACACAGCAACAATAACAATAAAAAACACAGGAAATACAGAATTAACAAACCTGCAATTCAGTTCAACAGCAGACAGCGCTTATGATGTAACATTTGAAAACAAACCAACAAGACTAGCACCTGGAGATCAAGCTACAGTTACAGTAAAAGGAAAAATCCCCCTAAACTTTGATTCAGGAACTAGAAAAATCGGAACAATAAGCGTTGCAGCAAACTCAAAAACAGTAACAAGCGACCTGAACATGCAAGCACCAAGCAAACTTGAAATAAAAAAAGTCAGAATAAACTGCAATGAAGACACTTCAACAGTAAGAGACGGCAAAACAATAGATAATGTAGCACCAGGAAGCACATGCAGTTTAAGCATCACTGTTTCAAACACATATGACAGGAATTCAGGCATAGACTTTGAAGATATAGAAGTAGAAGCAGACGGAGACCAAGAAATAGACGGAGACAAAGAAACAATAGACTTAGATGCTGGTGAAGAAGAAACAATAACAATTGATTTAGAAATAGATGACGATGCAGACAAAGGAGAATACGACGCATTTGTAAGAGTAGAAGGACAAGACTCAAACAGCGCAAACCATTATGCAGAACTTGAATTCAAAATCAAAATAGAAAAGCCAGAACATGAAATAGAAATCAAAAGCATAAACCTAAATCCATTAAGCGTGGATACATGCCTTGTTTCAGAAGTAACAGCAGAAATAAGACTATACAATAATGGCGAAAATAAAGAAAAAAATGCAGGCGTAGAAGTAAGAGTCCCTGGATTAAGCTTTACAAAAGTTATAAAAGATTTAGTAATTGATGAAGGTGAAGATTTTGTTGTAAAAGTACCAATAACAATACCAAAAAACGCATATCCAGGAAAATATAATGTCATAGTGACTTCTTTGTATGAAGACGTTCTACCAAGTAAAACAAGCACTGCAGTATTCACTATACTGGATGAGTGCGCAAGCCAAGTAACAACACTGCCACCAACAACAAGCAATGAAGAAAACCAAGAAGCAGAAGCAACAGAAACAATAAAAGAAAAAAGAACAGACCTGAAAAATGCATTATTCAACATGATGCTCTTTTTCGCAAATATAATTGTAGCAACAACATTAGTAATACTTGGTGTAAAATTGTATAAAGACATCAAGGGAATGAAAAAATAAAAGCAAACTTTTTATATTATATTTTCTAATTCTTTTTTATGAAAACAGAATTAAAAGGCAATAAAATTCTGCTAAGAAAATTAAAAACAAGTGATGCAAAAGACATCTATGAAAATGTCAAAGACAAAGAAGTAGTTAAATGGACTATCAACATACCACACCCATACAAATTAAAAGATGCTGTAAAATTCATCAGACATTCTAATTACAAATTAAAAAAGAAAAAAGGCATTAACCTAGGCATTGCTTTAAAAGAAACCAACAAAATTATCGGCATTATCAGCCTAAACACAATAGACTGGAAAAACAAAAAAGCAGAAATAGGATACTGGCTTGGCAAAACATACTGGAACAAAGGCATAATGACAGAAGCAGTTAAACTAGTGCTGAAATTAAGTTTTAATGAATTAAAGCTGCATAGAATTTATGCAAGAATATTTGAAGAAAATATTGGATCAAGAAAGGTTCTGGAAAAAAACAAGTTCAAACAAGAAGCAAAATTAAGGGATTCTTTATTCAAGTTTGGCAAGTACCATAATGAAATCTTGTTTGGTTTACTAAAAAAAGAATGGAAACAAAAATATTAAATAAAACAAAAAAAATCTTAATCTAGGGTGGTAAAATGGAAAAAAAGGAAATAGGTGAGATAACACATTATTTTAACAAGATAGGAGTGGCAGTAATAAAACTGACTGACACATTGAAAGTTGGAGATAAAATATCAATAGAAGGAGCAACAACAAACATAGAACAAACAGCAGAATCAATGCAAATAGACAAAGAAAAAATAGAAGAAGCAAAAAAAGGACAAGAAGTAGGAATAAAAGTCAAAGATGTTGTTAGAAAAGGAGACAAAGTATTCAAGATAACAGAATAAAAAGAGAATAAGAACAAAAAAAAGGACTGGCAAAGCTGGAAAAACAACCAAGAACAAAGACAAAAACAGGAAGAAAACAAGAGAAAGCATGAAAGCAAAAAATACAACTTCATAGGAATAGCTAGCTTGATAGCATTACTAACAGCACTGCTGATTCCTTTAAGCCCAAGCATAAAACAGAGTTTATTTGTTGGGCCAGATAAAATTCATAAACAAAAAAATCAAAAAAATAAAACCCTTTTTCTAAAAAAAGTGAAAAACGCCGAAGCCGAGATTTGAACTCGGGTTAGAGCCTCGACAGGGCTCTGTGCTAGCCAGACTACACTACTTCGGCACAAAAGTTAAGAGAAAACAAGGGTTTTTTAAACTTTTTTATTGAAAACACTAAACAAACAAAGAACATCAAAAACACAAAAAGTTTTAAATATCACTGAAGAATAATAAAACAACATGAGGGAAGGCGACACAATAGACCAATACATTCTACAAGAAAAACTAAAAGAAGACGATTATGGAGAAATCTGGAAAGCACAAACAGACACGCACATAACAAAAACACTCAAAATACCAAAAAACAGCATGGAAGAACTAATACAACAAGCACAAATCAATAAAAAACTAGACCACGAAAACATACTGAAAATAGAAGAAATAAAAAACAACTATCTTGTACTGGAAAATTTTGAAGCAGAAAACCTAAAACAAAAACAAAACCTGACATATGAACAAAAACTGCAAATAATAATCCAAACAGCAAGAGCACTTTATTATGCACACAATAAAGGCATAATACATTCAGACTTAAAACCAGAACACATACTAGTCAATGATGACCTAGAAGTTAAAATAACAGACTTCTCTAGCAAACCTAAACAAGAGCTGATTAACACACTAAAAACCCAAGATGAAAAATACGCAGGAACAATTGCTTATATGGCACCAGAACAATTAAAAGGACAACAACCAACAAAACAAAGCGAAATATATTCCCTAAGCTTAATTTTGCTTGAACAATTAACAGAAAGACTGCCTGAATTAAGAGAAAATCCTTTAGAACAATTACAAAAAGCAGATTTAGATATTGGAATAAAAGAAATATTGAGAAAGGGCTTGGAAAAAGATCCAAAAAAAAGATATAAGAATATGGAGGATTTAACAGAAGCATTAACAAAATACCAGAATAAACTGATTGAATCAGAAGAATTTTCAGCAAAGAATGAAACAACGTCCACAGAATACAATATGACTCTTGAAAACATTATTGAAAAAATAAAATACTTTACAAGAAAAACTATCAAAATAAACAAACTTGTTTTCAGCACAATTAAAAGAGGAATAAAATATTTCAAGGAAAAAACAACAAAAAAAGAAAAAAGTCTTTTAGTAGGCGGAATTTTGCTTTTGTTCTCAACAGCAATTGTCCTGAGTTATTCAAAACCAGATTATTCAAAAATAGAAACAGATAGACAAACAATAACAAAAACAAAAGAAGAAAAGCCAAAAGAAAAATCCAGACCAATGATAAAACCAATACCAAAAATAAGACCTAAAACAAAACCAAAAAAATTTCCAAAAAAAGAACCAAAGCCACTGCCAGAGATAAAGCCTAAACCACCAGTCAGAAAAAAACCCTTGCAAGAAGAGTTTAAAACAAGAGAAAAACAAGAAAAATACAGGCGTAATAGAAAAATAAGAGAGATTATAACAGAGTTTGAGCATGATGGTGTAACTTTAAAAAAAAGAACAGAAATTGAATACAAATATAATAAAAACAAACTTATTAAAAAGATTGTTATTACAACAAATTTCATTGATGGACATCCAGAAACCACAATAGGACAAGAAATTGACCAATATGGTAATGTTATTAGAGAGTTTAAGATTAGAAAATAAAACTAAATTACATCTCACTCAATGGAGTAATTCCTAATAATCTTAAAGAATTAAATAAAACCTGTTTGCTGGCTTTCACTAAATTTAACCTAGCTATCTGAATCTTTTTATCATGTTCCTTAATACAAGGGCAAGTCTGATAAAACTCATTAAAATGACGCGCCAAAGACAAAGCATACTGCGCAATAACATGAGGCTTTAATTGTTGACAAGACTCTTTCACAACCTCAGGAAAACTCATTAAAATTCTAATCAACAATCTTTCAACAGGCACTGATAATGCACTTGAATCAAACTCTTCACTAATCTTTATTCCAACCTCTTTGGATTTTCTCAAAATACTTGAAGCCCTTGCATGAGTGTACTGCAAATAAGGACCTGTATCACCCTCAAAATCCAAAATCCTGTCCCAATCAAAAATAACATCCTTTATCCTGTCATTCATTAAATCACCAAAAATAATAGCACCTACGCCAACCAAATGAGCAACTTTCTGTTTATCAGGAAGCAAAGGATTTTTTTCCTGAATAATATCAAAAGCCTTATCAATAGTGCTGGCAATCACTTCATCTAAAAGCAAAATCTTGCCTTTACGCGAAGCAAACTTTTTACCCTGAGAATCCAAATAAAGACCAAAAGCAACATGCTTCAAGCCAACCTTTAAGCCAAGCTTTTCTGCAACAGCAAACAATTGCTTAAAATGCAGGTTTTGCTCAGAACCCACAACATACAAAATCTCTTTTGGAGTGTATGTTTTAATCCTGAACAACAAAGCAGCTAAGTCACGCAAGGCATAAGTGCTAGCGCCATCATTCTTAACAAGCATAAAAGGAGGGTCGCCTTCTTTTGTTTGAACAACTAATGCTCCTTCGCTTTTCTCTAACAAACCCTTTTTCTTAACAAAATCAAGAGCAGATTGCAGTTTATCGTTATAAAAGGATTCGCCTGCATGAGAATCAAAAGTTACATTGAGCAAATCATAGATGCGATTAAACTCCTTAATGCTCTCAGCCTTAAACTTGTTCCATAATTCAATAGCTTTTTTATCATTATCTTCTAGTTTCTTGAACCATTTTTTAGCCTCTTCCTGAAGTTCTGGCCTTTCCTGAAGCTCTTTATTAAACCTGACATACAAATCCAACAAGTACTTGGTAGGATGCTTTTCTAATTCCTCATTATTTCCCCAGTTAAGGTGCGCATAAATAAGCTTACCAAACTGAGTTCCCCAATCACCAAGATGATTAACCCCAACAACTTTATAATTAAGAAACTGATGAATCAATTTCAGGGAATTTCCAATAATAGTGCTTCTCAAATGACCGATATGAAAAGGCTTGCCAATATTAGGAGAAGAATAATCAATAACAACAGTACTGCCTTTACCTAAATCTTCGCTGCCATACTTGTTTTTTTCTTTGAGAACCTTGCTGATAACAATGTTTGTGATTTTAGAATCATCAAGAAAAAAATTAAGATAAGGGCCGTTAGGCACAACCTTTTCAACAACATTAGGAATACTTATTTTTTTAGCAATGTCCTTAGCAATATCTGCAGGAGACTTCTTAAGCTTTTTAGCAAGCTGAAAACAAGGAAAAGCAAAATCACCAAGAAAAGGATCAGAAGGCACTTCTAAACAAATCTCATCTTTAACAACTTTTTTCAAACAATCCTTGATTTCTTGTTGAAACATTAATTATAAAGCAAAAATAACTGGTTTATAAAAGTTTCAATAAAATTTTAAGGTTACTGTGAAGTAGTGCTAAAAAGAAGTCTTGCAGAAGAATAAAACTCTAAAAAAACTTTTAAACTCTTTTAGCATGTATCTTAGCATGATAGCAATTGATGTGGTTTTGCTGCCAACAGATAATGTTATTAAAAAAGCAATAGAGCTAAATAAAGGATTACGCAAGATAAAACTGGACAAAAAGAACTGTCTGCCACATTTCCTTAATGATGGGGTGTGTTAACGAAGAGAAAATAAGAAATTTTGAAAATGTTCTTGAAGAAATTGCTAATGGTTTTTCTAAAATCAAGATAAAAGCTAATAAGATACGCTTGATAAAAATACCTTTATTTGAACCAATATCTGTAATAGAAATAGAAAAAACAAAAGAATTGCAAGAGTTACATGAGAAAATTGTAAAAAAATTAAGACCCTATTGCAGTTATAATGCGACAAAAGAAATGATTTATGGAGCAGATGAAAATTTCAGTTCAATTACACTATCATGGATAAACAATTACCTGAAAAAATCAAGCTATGAAAACTTTTTTCCGCACATAACATTAGGATTTGGCAAAGCCAGAAAAATAAAGCCATTCAGCTTTACCACTTCAAGACTGGCATTATGCTGGTTAGGAAACTATTGCACCTGCAGAAAGATATTATGGGAAAAAAAATAAGTAAAAATAAAATCACTCTTGTTTTTGATCCTGATTCTTAATATACTTTCTGTAAAATTCCAAACCTGAATCAATGTAGAATTTCGCGTTTTCCGAAGTTTTCAAATCAGGTTCATCCTTATATCTATTCACAAACGTTTCATACAGTTCATGCGCGTACTTAACTTCATCAGGTTTTTTTATTTTATTAAAATCATATAAGTTTTTCATTGTCTTCACCCAAAGTGATGAAAAACCTTTCTCTTTATAAATCTTTCGGTTATTTGTAACTGTAAAGTGGTAATAAAGAATATTTTGTGTTTTCCGCAAACAATAAAAACCAAAAAACATTTATAAAAAGATTATGGAACTAACACCCTGGACACTTCTTGTTGTTGCTTTGCTAATAGGAATATTAGCAGGATTGTTTCTAAAAGACATAATAACAGTAGGAATAAACATAATAATACTTTATTTAATTTTGATAAGAGTAGAAGCAGAACTTAGAAAAAGAAAACTCTATGATATTTACTTGATATCCTTTCTGTCATCAATTATCATTATGCTTTTGTTAGGAAATTTTTTACATAAAATATTGTTCTGGTGGATAACAACAACATCACTGCTAACAATACTTGTTGCAGAAGTGTATAAAAAAATAATAAAAACAAAGGATTAAAGCTGACTTTCAATCTGTTTAAGAGCAGTGTCAACAGCAATAAACAAATTAGGATTCTCAGCAGAAGAACTGAGCTTGTTATCACCTTTAATGCCCTCAACGCTTACTAATTTGTCAGAAAAAGTAAGTGAAATACTGGCAACACCATTATCAAAAAATTTGCGCGCATAATTGCCAATCATCTTTCTTAAAATAGCCATTTGCGCACCATCAATATCATCAACATTAACCAACTCAATGTTTTCCCCAAGTTTAATGTTCTTTGCCATAAGGTAGCAAAAAAACAAAGGGGTATAAAAAATTTGCGGCTCAAATAGAAAAAGAAGAAACAAACGTAAAACCAATAAAAAATTCAATAGTGTTAAAACAAAACTGAAATAAAAAAAAGATTTATAACTGAATTCTTTGATTAATGTTTTTTACAAAAAGAACAAAATTGTTTTCAATATGGAAAATAAATATTTGAGATTAAAGGAAAAACCAAACACAAAGAAACAAATAGACCACATCCTAAACAAGACAGTAAAAAAATGGTTTTACAATAAATTCGTAAAATATTCCCTGCCACAATTGTACGGAGTATATGAAATACATTCAAGAAACAACATACTAATATCAGCACCAACAGGAGCAACAAAAACACTAACAGGATTTCTAGCAATACTCAATGAACTGGTAGACAGCGCAGAAAAAGAAAAACTGCAAGAAAAAGTCTACTGCGTTTATGTTTCACCACTAAAAGCACTAAACAACGACATCTCCAAAAATCTGAAAGAACCGCTAGCAGAAATAGAAAAAACAGCAGGAAAAAAACTAGGCATAAGAATAGCAGTAAGAACAGGAGACACAACACAAACAGAAAAACAAAAAATGCTAAGAAAACCGCCGCACATACTAATAACAACACCAGAATCACTGGCAATCATGCTGGCAAGCCCAAAATTCAGAGAAAACCTAAAACAAGTAGAATGGTGCATAATAGATGAAATCCATGCCTTAGCAGAAAACAAAAGAGGAGTCCACTTATCCCTATCACTAGAAAGGCTCCAACACCTAAGCAAAGGCATGTGCAGAGTAGGACTAAGCGCAACAGTATCCCCGCTAAAAGAAGTAGCAGAATTCCTAGTAGGCCATGAAAGAGAATGCAAAATAATTGACGTCCAATTCCTAAAAAACCTAGACCTAAAAGTAATCAGCCCTGTAAACAACCTCATTGAAACAACACACAGCGAAATTCATTACAAAATGTACAAACTCATAGACGAACTAATACAAAAACACAAAACAACACTAATCTTCACAAACACAAGATCAGCAACAGAAAGAGTAGTGGACTATCTAAAAACAAAATTTCCAAAAAAATACATAGGAAACATAGGAGCGCATCACGGAAGCCTAAGCAAAAAATCAAGGCAAGACATAGAAGAAAAACTAAGAAAAGGAGAACTAAAATGCGTAGTATCTTCAACATCACTAGAACTAGGAATAGACATAGGATACATTGACCTAGTACTCTGCCTAGGAAGCCCAAAAAGCGTAGCAAGATTTCTGCAAAGAGCAGGAAGAAGCGGACACAAACTGCATGAAACAGTAAAAGCAAGAATCATAGTGCTGGACAGAGATGACTTAGTAGAATGCGCAGTACTGTTAAAAAGCGCAATAGAAAAAAAAATAGACAAAATACACATACCAAAAAACGCACTAGATGTCCTAGCACAACAAATAACAGGAATGTCAATAGAACAAGTCTGGGAAGAAAAAGAACTATATGAACTAATCAAAAAAAGCTATTGCTACAAAAACCTAAGCCTCAAAGACTTCAAAGACATCCTAAAATACCTTGCAGGCGAATTTGTTGACCTAGAGGAAAGACACATCTATGCAAGAATCTGGAGAAAAGACGGCAAAATAGGAAAAAGAGGAAAACTAGCAAGAGTAATCTACATGACAAACATAGGAACAATACCAGACGAAAGCTACATAACAGTAAAAATCAATGACCAAGTTCTAGGAAAACTAGACGAAATGTTTGTAGAAAGAATGAAACCAGGAGACGTATTTGTATTAGGAGGAGAAACCTACATGTTCAAATACACAAGAGGAATGACAGCACAAGTATCAGCATCAGCAAACAGACCGCCAACAGTACCAAGCTGGATAAGTGAAATGCTGCCATTGAGCTTTGACCTGGCAAATGAAATAGGACGGTTCAGAAGACTAATGCTTGAAAAATTCACCTATAAAAAAAACAAAGCAGAAATAATAGAATTCATACACAAATACCTCTATGTAGATGACAAGGCAGCAAATGCAATCTACGAATACTTCAAAGAACAATACGATTATGCAAAAACAATACCAACAGACAAAACAATCATAGTTGAACACACACAAGACGAAAGAGGAACAAAAACAGTAATCCACTCACACTTTGGCAGAAGGGTTAATGACTGCCTAAGCAGAGCAGTTGCATTTGCAATAAGCAGAACACAACACAAAGACGTAGAACTAGGAATCAATGACAGAGGATTCTACATATCAGGAATAAGCACAGAAAAAGTCCTGAAAGCAATAAAAATACTGAAATCAGAAAAACTAAACATAGTCATGAACGCGGCTATTGAAAAATCAGAAATGTTCAAAAGAAGATTCAGACACTGCGCAACAAGAGCACTAATGATCTTAAGAAACTACATGGGAAGAAAAAAAAGAGTAGGAAGACAACAAATAAGCGCACAAATACTAATCAACGCCCTAAGAAAAATAGATACAAACTTCACAATACTAAGAGAAGCAAAAAGAGAATCCCTAGAAGACGCAATGGACATAGAAAACACAAAAAAAATACTAAAAAAAATCCAAGAAGAAAACATAAAACTAAAAGAAATAAAAACCCCGATTCCCTCACCATTCGCACTAAACATTGCTCTGCAAGGCCACATAGACATCCTGAAAATAGAAGACAAATACGCATTTCTACAAAGAATGCACCAGCAAATACT
>Ga0164318_10005305_pt1 | contig 12455 bp, 10 predicted proteins | sample GuaBasSedimGuay9_FD_113734 | JGI IMG/M metagenome (GOLD analysis project Ga0164318, IMG submission 113734) | Subseafloor sediment microbial communities from Guaymas Basin, Gulf of California, Mexico - Guay9, Core 4571-4, 0-3 cm | ecosystem: Environmental > Aquatic > Marine > Hydrothermal vents... | reverse complement strand
TCTTTAAAGAAGGAAGAGATATAATCCTCATTACTGCATGCATAGTTCCTCTTCCTAGATCATCAATGGATATTACAGGGGCTAATCTTGCAAGATCTCTTGTAAACCTTCTACCAGTATCCCTGCAATCAGTTACAAATAGGTCATATACTTTTCCAATCTTGCTTCTGGTTTCAATGTCTGAGATGTTTATGATAGGAAACTTAACTATTTTTTTAATGTCACTATATCCTTCATAACCAGGAATACAGAAGTAGGAATTAAAATACCTCTTTCCTCTTTCAGCTATGATTGAACATCTCTTCACATGTCCAATACCATGCTTCTTCCCTGCAGCAATTATAAAAGCAACCTCGGGTACTTTATTTTTCATATTTTCACTTATATTTTCATTCATTGGAATTACGATCTTTTATCCATATATCTGATATTAATATATAACAACACTATACTGGTATCATTGCAAAAGCTACAAATATTTTCCTGATAAGGTTATGTAATCAATTTCACCATAATTCAAACCTAAAAAGTTTTACAATGAATACTCAAAATGGCTTGAATCATTTATACACTTAATACAAGTTATATTACTAGATTCCGGGCCAAGCCCGGAGTTACATCATCAACCATTTTTATTCCTGTGAAAGCAGTTTCATGAGTATGTCTAGCTATTATGGTGATTCGGGGCCGCTTTTCTTTAACATATTTTTTCGTTTAAGATATTCAATCACTTCCTCTAAGGCTATAGGGCTACCTCTCCATAATGCATTATATATTTCTTCCATGAACTTAAAATCATCAATAGTATCAACTGTTAGCCTTAATTCAGGGAGTCTAAACCGCTCCTCAGGGATAGCCTTAATTATTTTAAACTTCTCTGGATGATGATAAACATACTGCGTTATATGTTCTCTTTCAAATAAATCCTTTGCTTCTCTATCAGCCATTAACAGTGCAGAAGATTTTACTACTTCTATTCCTGTACCATAGGGTAGCTCAGGGAAGGTTGTTAAATCTGCATTTTCTCTGTAATGAAGTTTAACTGCCCTATCTATATACTCTATGCAAACAAGAGGATTATCACCCGTTGCCCTTATAACATTATTTATTTTAAACTTTTTGACTACAAGAGCATAACGCTTTAATACATCCTCTTCAGGCCCAACAAAAAACTCGATCTGGTATTTTCTTATTATATCAATTATTTTATCAATTGTGTTTCTCGTAGTAGCAACAATAATCCCTTTCGTCAGCTTTACAGACAGCAATCTATTTATGATATGTTCAAAAATTGTAATCCCACAAAGTTTATACAGCAATTTCCCGGGGAGTCTTGTTGAGCCTAATCTAACCTGAAGAACAATATAATCTCTATTCATTTACCTAAAAATTGAAAACATAGTATTCATCACATCTTTTACAATCCTCGTCATATTTTTCAATACAATAACTCTTAAAATGAGGTTCTCCTCTGCTCCATACATTTTCCATTGACTCAGAAAGTACATTACCTAAAAGGTAATTAGCATTGATATCCTGTTTGCACCTGGGCACATCTCCGTCAAAAAGTACAACCATATCACGCATAAGGTGGTAGCAGCATATTTTTTCCAGAGGTCTTAAATCAACACTTGATAGTTTTGGCAAGTTACCTAAGAAATCATTGTATTTCTGGATAATTACACCAGCCCCCTCCTTTTCCCACATCCGATAAAAGTCAAGCATTTCATCCTCATTCATATCCATTCTTACCATCTGGACATATACATTCCTTTTCACCTTCGATAAAAGATATCTGATATTCCTTTCAACATACTTAATCTCGGTCCCATGTATTTTCCTGTAAGTATCATCATTAACTGCATCCACCTGAAATATAATAGTAAGATTATCAGCATCCAAATCGGTAATAAAATTCGAAAAATCTGGTGTAAAATCAATTCCGTCTGTCTCTACTATTAGTGATACATTTTTCTCCTTTACAGTATCTTCTATAATTCTCCTTATATCCTTGTGGAGAAGGGGCTCTCCTAAATAGGAGATTGAAATATGTATTCTATCCGTAAAATTGAGTATCGATTTTAAAATAGCCCTATAATCTTTATACTCCATTACACCTCTTTCCCTGGTAATGGCGGATATCGGATAGTAAATTAGAGGATAATGCAGTTTATTAGTAAGCTCTATTTCAATATAAGACGGTATTGTTCTCACAATTTCGGGTCTTTTTTCAATAATATCACATATACTACCGTATGGTATATCAAAACTACCTGCGATAGAAACCAATCTTTCCACAATCAGACGGTATCTTTTCTCAGAGGTTGCAAGCTCAAATCTCATTAACCTTAAATCCTTATCGGCAAACAGAGTCTCGATATCGAAAGAGTTTATTTCTTTTGATAATAGATTAAAGAGCGCTTTTTTATCGGTAATTTCTGTATCTTTATCCCTATCAAGCAAGGCTAGTTTTGGGAGTAACTCAACAGATAATATTTCCGGGGCTATACCCTTAACAAAGCCTTCACCATAGCTATAATCTGCAATCTCTTCATTATGGAGTGTTATGAGCCTCTTTGTTATTTCTACATCTACCAGTGGTTCATCTGCAAAAAAGTAAACCATAGTATCATAATCTTTAATTTTTTTATAGATCAAAGGGAGAACATCCGCTGCTACTCTTTTATCAACTTCAATCACATGAAAATTATTAAGCTCATTTTTTATATAATGCGAATCTATATGCGATAATATATAAATATCAGATTTCTTAAATAGTTTTAATGCCTTTTCTAATATGGTATTTATTACACTCCTACCATTTATACTTATCTTTAAAATATCATCATTAAAAAGTGTATTAATGAGCAGTGCATTTTTCATGGTATTGTCCATATTAAAATTTTATTAATAGAAATAATAGTCCAGTGAAGCTATGTTTTTTTCTTTTGTATCAGAATATTATTTATATTAAATACAACCTAAAGAACAATGTATTACTTTATATATTTTTTATAGGTGTAAACGAATAGACAAAGTAATTACCCAAAAATTAACTGCCTATTTCTAAGTAAGATTATATTAATTGCCTATTTTTGTCAATTTATGATTTAGTTTGACAGGGAGATTATAATAATTTATTCTTGAATTATGGATACTATTTTCAACGATAAAAGATCTATACTCTCAGTTACGGAACTAACAAGAAGCATAAAATCAATTCTAACAAATAATTTTTTTGATATCTGGGTAAGAGGTGAAGTATCAAATTACAAAACAGCTACATCTGGACATAAGTACTTCTCCCTAAAGGATGAGAATTCACTGTTAAGAGCTGTTCTATTTAAAGGGTACCAAAGCAACATAAAATTCGAGCTTGAGGATGGCTTAAAGGTTATAGTTCATGGAAATCTTGATCTCTTTGAAAAACGTGGTGAATACCAAATTATTGTTGATTATATAGAGCCAGAGGGTAAAGGAGCCCTTCAGCTTGCATTTGAGCAGTTAAAAGAAAAGTTAAAGAAAGAAGGGCTATTTGATACTGAGCATAAAAAACCTATTCCGGCATTCCCTGAAACTATAGGTGTTATAACTTCTGCAACTGGAGCAGCCTTAAGAGATATACTGAATGTTACAAGGAGAAGGTACAACAATATCCACATCATAATTTACCCAACACTTGTGCAGGGTGAAGAAGCAGCTAAATCCATAGTTGATGCAATCAAAAAAGCAAATGAAAGAAAAGAAGTGGATGTTATAATACTTGGGCGTGGTGGAGGGTCCATTGAGGATCTATGGCCATTCAACGAGGAGATAGTCGCAAGAGCCATATACGAATCTGATATTCCTATAATCAGCGCTGTAGGACACGAAATTGATTTTACGATAAGTGATTTTGTAGCGGATCTAAGAGCTCCAACTCCCTCTGCTGCTGCTGAGCTTGTAGTAAGAAACAAAGAAGAGCTAATTAAATGGCTTCGGGATAGATACAACAGATTGATCATACTAATGGATGGTATAATAGAGGCTAAAAGGGAAAAGTTCTCTTACTACTCATTTGAAAAACTCTCAAGAGAGTTTGAGGGTATTATAAATCAAAAGGCTCTCGAACTTGATGATTTAAGCAAAGACCTCCATATGTTAATGGAAAGTTTAATAAACGCAAAAAGAAGTAGATTTGATACTCTAATTGCAAAATTAAATGCTCTAAGCCCTTTAGAAACCCTCACAAGGGGATTTGCAATAGTGGAGAAACTTCCTGATGGAAAACCAATCTTTTCAGTTAATCAGATTTTTATCAGTGACAACGTCAAAACAATATTAAAAGACGGTTATTTTATATCTTCAATTAAAGAAATCATAAAAGGAAAGAGTAAAACCAAAACTAATTCAGGAGACTTAACTTCATGAGTTCTACAATAGCATTTGAAGATGCTTTAAAAAGGCTTGAAGAGATTGTAAAAGAGCTTGAAAATGGCGACATAGAAATTGAGAAAGCCCTGGAACTTTTTGAAGAAGGGACAAGACTTGCAAGGATATGTGCAAAGAAGCTTTCTCAGATTGAAAGGAGAGTTGAAATTCTGAAAAAAGGTGAAAACGGGGAAGACACACTGGAACTATTTCAGAATCTGGATAATGATGGTGAATAATACGAATTAAGACTCACACTTAAAGCAAACTCTTGTTATTTCATATGGCATTTTATTAATGGAGCTATTATTCCGATAATGAGTTAGAATACCCAACTGTTTGAAAGGATAATATTTTAATAGAAGATGAAGATAAGAGCAAAACTCCTACTTGTAATTGTTCCTCTGCTGATATTCCCGCTTATCTTTATTGGTTTTACATCCTATGTTTCAGCCCGATCTGGTATCACAAAAGTTGCAAAGAAGTTCCTGAGTTATAAAGTTACAGAAATGTACAAGTTCTGTAACCGACAGGTGGAAATTCTCAGGGATACTGGTCTAATAAATGATGAAACCTATGTAAATCTGGCAAAAAAATCCGCTATTGATTATGCCGATACAATAGGCCTTTCTAAAACGGGATATTTTATGGGGGTTAATTCCAAAGGGGACGTTATATTCCCGAAATTAAAAGATAAAAATGTTGTAAAATATAATTTTTTTCAAGAAATGAAAAAGAATAAAAGTGGACTAATAGCTTTCAACTATGATAATAAAGACCGCACAGGTTACTATCTATACTTTGAACCATGGGATTGGTACATACTATTGAGCGAAGAAGATACCGTTTTCTATCAAGATGCTAACAATATTAAAAAACAGGTTGCCTACACATTGGTAATCACCCTTGCCTTTGCAATAGTGTTAATACTTCTATTTGTAAAAAAGGTAACTGACCCTATCGACAATGTAGTTGACACAATGAAGGATATAATAACAAGCAATGACCTGTCCAAAAGGGTAAAAGTAGAATATGATGATGAGATTGGTTATCTGGCAACCTGGTTCAACAGAATGATTGAAGACCTCGAAACTGCTTATAATCAGATAAAGGAATATGCATATAAGAGTGTTCTCGCAAAAAATAGCGAGGAAAGGATTCGACACATATTTCAAAAATATGTACCAGCTGAAATTATCGACGAGGTTCTTCGTACTAAAGGCGAACAGCTTTTGGTTGGAAAGAAACAGGTGGCTACAATACTTTTCTCGGATATCAGAAGCTTTACAACAATTTCAGAGAAACTATCAGCTGAGGAACTGGTAAAATCTCTCAACACATATTTTAACATCATGGTAAATGTAATAATCGAACATAAAGGGACCATCGACAAGTTTATCGGTGATGCAATTATGGCAATCTTTGGGGCACCCGTTAAACATGAGGACGATCCTCTTGAAGCCGTACTTACAGGGCTGAATATGATAAAAAATCTGCACAGCTTTAATAAAAAGCAGATCGCATTGAACAGACCCCCATTTAAAATAGGAGTTGGTATTAATACGGGTGAAGTTGTAGTAGGAAACATCGGTTCAACCCAAAAGCTTGATTATACATGTATCGGTGATGCTGTAAACCTTGCATCAAGGTTGGAGGGATTAACAAAGATGTATGGTATTCCCATAATTATCAGTCAATTCACATATGAGGAAACAAAAACCCAGATTGATGCAAGAGAACTCGATTCTGTAAGAGTCAAAGGAAAATTGAAACCGGTTAATATTTATCAACCTCTGGATAAGGATATTAATAGTGAAGAAAAAGAGGCTTACCTTTTATTTAATGAGGGAATAAATCTATATAGAAACAGAGAATTTCAAAAAGCACTGAATATATTTAAAAAAACTTACTCCCTTTTGAAAAACGATGTTCCCTCATCACTTTATATAGACAGATGCAATGAACTTATAAAAAATCCACCTGGAGAAAATTGGGATGGTGTTTATATCGCCAAGACAAAATAGACTATTAACAATATTGGTTTCCCTCTTTTTAATTTCCCTCATCCCACCTATACTGGAGGCGTCTATCCATGACTACAATCCGGATATTGATATTGCTTTGGGTGACTTTTTTTTGATAATGCATGAAAACGGAAATTTCACTGTTAACGGTTTATACATTGGAGCTCTCTATTTGATGGAAAGTCCCTTAATTAAAAATCTATTTTCTACAACAAGGTTCTATGGAATATATAATTTTGGTACAGTTTTTATTAATGGTGAAAATAACAGAACCATCCTATTCCTTCCAATTTTCATCGATATAGGCTATAAATTTCAGTTATTTAAACGTTTTGAAATACTCCCTTTTGCAGGCTGGGGTTTAGGAATAATCCCTAATGATTATCCTGAAATAAATAGATCCATTATGCTAAGTGTAAATGCAGGTATTCTAATCAGATTTCGATTGTGGAGCACAGCTCACCTAAAACTTAGAGTAGAGTATGGAACTATCTTCGGAAATCAGTTTCCAGATAGAGGTTATGCTAACTACCTGAGGATTGTTTATCCTATACCTTTCATACCTTAAAAAACCACAAGGTCACCAATCAACGGAATCTTTTCATAGTACATCAACCTACCCTTAGACGTATTGGAAAACACCTCAACTACTTTTAAATTACCTACAAATATAACTTCCTTTCCGGATTTCCTCACAACCTGAAGTACATCTCCTTTTTTTATCCCATTATCAGAACCAAGGCTTACCAACAGTAAAGTATCGGTAATTCTCTGAATTACTACACCACTGTTTTCCGATTTCCCAATTAAGTTAATATTTTTTGAAACCTTAACATTTTTTATCTCATCATTGATCTTTCTGAGCCTTTCAAGTGCAACATCCGCATATTCAGAATCACGATAATCCCTTAATATTTCTTCATACCCATTAAAAGCCTCGGATATAAAACCTTCATTATACGCATTTTCAGCTTTTGTAAATACTATCTTCGCCCTTTGATTGATCTTTTCAATCCTCTCTGCTTCAATCTGCTGTAATTTCCTTCTATGAATATCCTCTATTTCACTCAATGCCTTTTTTGTTATATCAATACCGGCAAACATAGAGACAACCTGACTCAACTTATCCAATGCCTGATCATATTTACCAGTATTCTTTAATTGAATTGCATCCTGTAGCAATATCTTTGCATTCTGCTCCAATTTCTTTTTGTTTTCTTCATTCAATTTATTGAAGATATCCTCCATAAGGCTCTTAGCATTCATCAAGGCAATTCGTTTAAGATTGGTATCCCCTGTGAGAGAGTATACTGTAAAATATTTCATCATCGCTTCTTCATATTTTCCAGATTTTTGTAATGTTCTTGCAGCATTATATGTTCTTTTTATCATTTTATCAAAATCAATTTTGCTTTTTTCAGCCATAGCCATATCGATAAGATTACTAACCAGCTTTTTTTCTACGTTTAATTCATTTTTGTCACCTATTCCACTTTTCTGAGCCTTATCGATAACAGGAATCATGCTTTTAAGGATCTTTATCCCTTCTTCATACCTCTTATAATAGAATTTTGATAATGCTTTATTGTAAAATCCATTCAACTGTCTCCTAAATGCTAGATATACCTGCTGTTCTGCTTCGATATTCCGTGCTTTTTTTTGGGCAAGTTCGAGCTGTTGTTTCTGTTCTATAAGCCTCTGTTCCATTTCTGATATTTGCCTGTTGTACTTTTCCACTTCTTGTTTTAAGCTCGCCTCTTTTTTCTTAAGTTCCTCCTCAAATTTTTTCTTAGCCTCCTCCACCTGTCTTTGAATCTCCTGTTTGTCTCTTAAAAACTCTTCATATATCCTTTGCTTTTCTTTTTGATACTCGCTCTCAACATCCTTTACACCACTTTCTTCTATTCTTTTCCTTGCCTCTGCCAGTCTTTTCTCATACTCCTCTCTTAGCTTTTTTTCTTTTTCTGATAAAATCTTATCCTGATTTTTTAAGAAGTATTCTCTTTCCTTTTCGAGGGAGGTCAGCTTTTTTTTTGCCTCCTCTAACTTTTTCTTCTGTTCTTCAACCTGTTCCTGAGATCTTCGTTTTATCTCCTTTATTACCTCCTCCTCTACCCCTCCTACAGCTCCTGTGCTGGTAATAGTAAAGGCACTTCTATTCGCAACAAGAACATAATATAATATCCCGGCAGTAACCACAGCGACTATAATAAGATTTACAACTAAAGGGAGAACAAATCCCTTTTTTTCACTCTGTATTTTAATATCAGCAGTAATTCCCTTTTTCCGCTTATTTATCTCTTCTTCAATCGCGCTATATACCTCTTCTTTGCTTATCTCATATATCTCTTCACCTTCTTCTTCCGTACCTTGTTCTGATAGACCCTCTCTTCCAGAGAATGATCTTATTTCCTCTATATCTTCTTCGGTTAATTCAATCTCCCCGTTGGTTATTCCCTTCAAATTCAGAACAGGAATCAATTTTTCATCATATCTGACATAACCCAATACAGCTTTTCCTTTTTTCGGGATCAGCTTATTTCCTAACGATAAATATCCAAGAACCTTTTCTACTGTAAATCCATAGTAATCTTTTTGATCTTTAATAAATATTATATTTTCATAACTTACATTTTCTTTACCAGTAATAGGTACATAATTAGTGAGGTTTTTAACTTCAACTCCCGTGGAAAGAAGGAATTCAGACCTGGTGGGATATTTATTTACAAGTATTTTTTCCACCTGCTCCATTGGTACAGCTAGTGTATGCCCATTTAGTTTAAAGCTAAGTAATTTATTCATTTCCTTACAATATTTTCCAATTCTTTAATAATTTTTTTATCCTTCCTGTATATTCGCTGCAAGTCTTCTATCAATCTCTGGCCTTTCTTTCTATTAATATATCTATACAATAACTCAGCCTTTTTTACCATAATTTCAGGATACGCAGAACTATTCGAATATTCTTCTGCATAATAATCTATATAGTTTAAAATATCCTTTAGAATTTCTTTATAATTTGTCCTGTCTTTATTATAGAGCTTTAACAGAACTTTAAAGTATTTTTTATACATTAATCCGCTTTCATCTTCAATGATAGTAGGTTTATACTTCTTATAAGCAACGAAAGCCCTTTCATATTCATTTAACATCACCAGTGAATCTATATAATAGTAAAATGCATACTGATATACCTCATATACAGGATATTTATTAAGAAATTCATATAAAACATCTGAAGCTGCCCTATAATTCTTCAAATTATAATAGGCCAAACCCAGCTCATAGTATGATATCGGGACATACTGAGAATCTGAATAGAGCTTTGTTAGCAAACTAAATTTCCCGATAGCCTGGTTATAATTCTTTTGTCCTAAAAGGCTAACCCCCTGAGTAAAAAGGACCCTATCATCTTTTTTCTTATAGGGTTTATACTTAATCGTTTTTATTTCGTTTCTAGCTCTCTCCCTGGTAATTATTATTTTGAATAATTTCAGGATATCATAACCTAATATTGTGGACATTATCACTGATCCAAATCCAGTTACAGCAGTACCCACCTTATCCCCACTTTTTTGCGTATCATTCATTCCAAGCAAAAGCAGGCTTAACATACCACCCGAATATATACTTTCTACAACTGTTGATCTAATTGCATATTTATATCCGGCTGGATTTATCTCATAACTATTATCATTTTTAACTATTTCATACATCCCATTAGGAACATTATAAAGAATTGCAGGGGTTTCCCCTATAGGCATTCCGCATATGTTGATAATCTTACCTTTATCCCTGAAAATCAGCTCAATTTTATCTGGAGTAAGATCATAATGAAGGTTAATTATACCTTTATCAGCAAGTGTAATAGTCTTAACCAGCTTCTTGTAACCGTCTTTTACTATGTCTATTTGAATACTTCTTTTTTCTTTAATTTTTATCCTTATCGGGCTTTCTCCCACTAAGATACCATCTATAAATACCTTTGAATCGATCGGGTTCGTATTTATATATAGTTCTACAGCAGATATATTTATGGCAAATATCAAACAAAATAAAAGCAAAAAAATATTGACCATTAAGAACCTTTTCTGCATAACAATCATACTCTACTTTCCAAAAATAATTCCAGCAGAAGAATACAATGCTTCAAAGGGACGGTTAATATATGAAACATATATTCCACCGAAACCCAATCTAAGTTTCAATGTTTTACTCATTTTAAATATAAGGATCAGCTCGATGCTACCAGTCGGATCAATGGATATAAAATCCTTGTTATTTATTTTAAGCAAGGTATTGGTAAAACCTCCGGATCCTGAAAATCTAATTGTATCCAAAAACTCAAATAGATGAAGGTTATAGTCAAGACCTAACCCAAGATAAAACATATCTAACTCTGAATCTATATATTCACCATTTCCGGACATATCCATTATTGAATACCGTGTATGAAAGGTCAAAGAAACCGGGAAAGATCTATTAGAAGAAAGAATAGATAGATCAATATCCGTAAAAAATCCTGATGAATATAACATATCCCAAATATCCGTGGGAAATATAAATCCAGTATGGTTTGATATTTCAAAAAATATTCGTGGGCAGGAGGTCTCTAACTTTTTATTGTTTGAAATTTCTACATTTGTTCCAACCTCCGGAAGAGGCATTTCCTTAGTTACAAGCTCATAATCTATGTTAACATATTTTAACTTTTTCTTACTCTCATAATTTATTAGCTTGTAGAATCCCAATTTTTCTGCCTCTTTCACAGAATTATAGATAGTGGGATATAACCTATCAGCATTGACAACAATTTTTCTATCAACTATAAATAACTTTGGAAATATCTTTAATTTTTCCCCTCCTATATCATAGAATCCATAGAGAATAAGATCAAAACCCTTTTCTTTACCAATCTCATACAAATAATCTTCATCTGTAGCAAAATTGATATTTAATTTATCCGAGGACTCCTTCAATTTTTCAACAAGATAGGGCTTATATCTCTTTTTTTTAACATTTAAGATCTGATCGTATAAAAAAATGGATAGCTTAACATTTAGAGCATTATTGTCCGCCCTCTCTGTAACATTTTTAAAGCCATATATAAGTAACCTTTGCTTTGCCATTCCGTAGGTATCTGTGGTATATATTAAAAAAAACAGAGTTATCACTAACAATAATACAATTAACCAATTTTTCATTTTTTATAGATTCCAGTAAGGTCTATTTTATCTCCAACCTTTAATCCACATTTATTGAAATAGCCTCTGTTTACCTCGAGGGCATATCTACATTTTAATTTCGACACAACAGGCTCAAGAGAAAAGGGTTTCATGTCATATATATCGATAACCTTTCCATTTTTATCCAGAAAAGCTATAGAGAGTGGAATTGAGGTATTCTTCATCCAGAAAGAAAGGATTTTATCCTTTTCAAAAACAAAAAGCATGCCCTCATTTTCTCCTAGTTCTTTTCTGTACATTAACCCCTTCTGCCTCTCCTCATCTTTAGAAGCTATTTCAACATTGAGTGCCCTGCCGTTTATATAAAGCACAGCCTGCTTTTTAATATTAGATTTTTTGGTACATGAAACAAAAATCAACATGCCAAAAATCATAACCCATAAAATTATGGCCTTCCTCTTATGCATCCTACCATCTCTCCTGATTATAAACATTAAACCATGCCCAGTTTAAATTCTAATAGAAAATCAGTTTAATTTCCATAAATAAATATTTAAGTATTAACAGGCAAAAAACAGGGATAAGACTATAGACAAATCTAACTTGCCATTGCAACCTTAAGTTCAGTCTTCCCTTACTTCTATAAAAATACTTCTGTTTTAAATCTCCTGATTTCATTTAAATTTTGATGATTCTAAATAAAAATGAAAACACTTTATCCAAACCTCTGATCTGGTGGAGGAGCTTAAAATAGCAAAGATTTCAAAAACCCTCTCCTCGTACATAGATAAACTCAGTAGACAGTCTCTGCTTATTATAGATGAGCTGGGATATT
>Ga0164318_10005304_pt1 | contig 12455 bp, 9 predicted proteins | sample GuaBasSedimGuay9_FD_113734 | JGI IMG/M metagenome (GOLD analysis project Ga0164318, IMG submission 113734) | Subseafloor sediment microbial communities from Guaymas Basin, Gulf of California, Mexico - Guay9, Core 4571-4, 0-3 cm | ecosystem: Environmental > Aquatic > Marine > Hydrothermal vents >... | reverse complement strand
TACCGGGGGCAGGTGGTGGCGGTGGTAGGGGGAGGAGACACGGCCGTCGAAGAAGCGTCCTATCTGGCCAATATCGCCGAAAAGGTCTATCTGATCCATCGGCGGGATAGGTTGCGCGCAAAGGGATTGATGGCCGACAAGGTACTGAAAAATCCCAAAATCAGCGTAGAGTGGAACTCGGTGGTGGCGGATATTCTCGGCGATGAGCAGGGCAATGTAAGAGCGATAACTCTGCGCAACACGCGCGACGGCTCAGAGCGGACGTTGGAGGTTGCGGGAGTATTCATCGCTATCGGACATGAGCCGCAATCGGGTATCTTCCGGGGACAGGTGGAGACCGACGACCGGGGCTACATAGTAACCCGGAATACGCGTACCAATGTTGAAGGCGTGTTTGCTGCTGGAGACGTTCAGGATGTGCGCTACCGGCAGGCAGTCACCGCGGCGGCATCCGGGTGCATTGCCGCTATGGAGGCGGATACTTACCTTGAAACACGCTGAGCGGTCAGCCTTTCTGCAACGGCGTCTGGGAAGTGGAAACGTGCCTTCATCGGCTCAGGTGTACCGTCGGCTGATTTTGCTCAGCCGGCCGTACTGGACCCGACTGCTGGTGGGAACCATCTTTGGCATCCTGTTCGCTGGTTCAACGACCGGGCTGCTGGTCGCGCTTAAAGGCACTCTGGCTCGCATATTCGATCCCCAGGTGCCGCTCGCGGCCGCCATGCTCATTGCGGGGGCCCTGGTGCCGCTCGCCGTACTCCGCGGGGTGGGATATTACTTCAGCGTCTACTTTGTGAACTGGGTGGGGAACCGCGCGGTCATGGATCTCCGTAACCGCGCTTTCGAATCACTGGTGCAGCTTTCGCCGGCGTACCTGATGCGGCGTAAGAGCGGTGACATTATTTCGCGCGTCGCCAGCGACACGACCCAGATCGAAAGCGCAGTATCCACGGTTCTCGGAGATCTGGTGCGCCAGCCTCTGGCGGCCGCCGGGATGGTCGGCTTCCTGGTCTGGTTGGACGTCCGGTTGGCCTTGATCAGTCTGCTGCTCTTTCCTGTCTGCCTGGTTCCGGTGCTGCTGTTCGGCCGCCGCGTAAAGCGTTTTGCCCGTGAAGGACGCGAGCAGATGGGAGAGCTTGTCTCGGTACTCCAGGAGGCGGTTCTCGGGTTACGGGTGGTTCAGGCATTCAACATGGAGCCGTACGAGATGGAGCGCTTCCGGCGCCGTTCGCGACAGGTGTTCAGCCGGGTCATGCGCGTGATACGGGCACGGGCGGCGGTTGAGCCGCTCATTGTGACCATCTCGGTGGTGGGACTTGCCGCGGCACTCGTCTATTCGCGGTGGTCCGGCATGAGCGCAGATGAATTTTTCGCCTTCGCGCTGGCCCTGGTGGGGCTGTACGAACCGGTCAAGAAACTGAGCACCCTTCATCTGGTAATCCAGCGGAGCACCGCCGCCGCCGCCCGCGTCTTCGAGATCGTGGACGCTCCGGTCGGCGTTACGGACAGACCTGATGCCGTCAATCTTGTACCGCCGGTTGAAATTATCCGTTACCGGGGCGTAGCCTTCCGGTATGAGCGTGAGGAGGAGGCGGTTCTCCAGGGAATAGATCTGGAAGTGAGATCCGGCCAATGCCTCGCTATAGTGGGGTCGTCGGGATCCGGCAAGACAACTCTGGTTAATCTGCTGCCTCGTTTCTTCGACGTCACGGAAGGCCGCATCGAGATCAACGGGCGGGATATCCGTGAGTACACCCTCCGATCTCTCCGGGATTGCATCGGGATCGTCACCCAGGAGACCGTGCTCTTCAATGATACGGTCGCCAACAATATTGCCTACGGCAAGGCCGGGGCGTCCCGGGAGGAAGTCGTCGAGGCCGCCCGACGGGCTCACGCACATGAGTTCATCTCCCGGCTGCCACAAGGTTATGATACCGTCATCGGTGATCGCGGAGTGCGGCTATCCGGAGGAGAAGCGCAGCGGATCGCCATCGCGCGGGCGATCCTCAAAAATCCGCCGATCCTCATCCTGGACGAAGCAACCAGTGCGCTGGATTCCGAGTCTGAGCGTCTGGTGCAGCAGGCGCTGGACGAGCTGATGGCCAAACGTACGGTTCTGGCTATCGCCCACCGGCTTTCCACCATCGCCCATGCCGACCAGATAGTCGTGCTGGATGGCGGCCGGATCGTCGAGCGCGGTACGCACGATGAGCTTCTGCGCCGGGGCGGACTGTATCGCTACTTCTATGAACTTCAGTTCCAGCGGAACACGGCGGATCGAAACGATTGACGATTGTTTTCGCGTTTCCCGGAATTGTCAGGCGCTGTTGATGGTCGGTTATGCCCTCCGCCTCAGGATGCCTCAGACCCCACCCCGGTAACGTCGCAACACGTTGATGACGTATGCCTTTGTCCCCGCATAGCTGATACGGGCGATGAAATCGCGGCCATCCGTTGCGGCTGCCGCCCAGCGCCGGGCGTTCGTCGGGCCGGCATTGTACTCAGCCAGAGCAAAGGGCAAGGGATCCGATCTTTTCGCCCACCTCCTGAGTGCCCGTGCCAGATACCATGTGCCGATACGCAGATTCAACTCCGGATCAGCCAGATCCTGCCTCCGGGGTGCAGGTACCCCGTGCTCCTGCGCCCACTCCGCAGCCGCAGCTTCGGTCACCTGCATAAGCCCGATTTCTCCGGCCCCGCCGATTCGAGAAGGATCGAATCGGCTCTCTATCCAGACAATAGCGGCAATCAGTCGCGGGTCTACCCCTTGCTCTCTGGCAATCTTGATAATGAGACCATCGAAACGGTGCAGCCGCCTGAGCTGATAGGAAACGCCCAGGCTGACTACCACAGCGGCCACGAGCAGGTTGGCCAGGAGCACGCGGCGCGCGCCTGTACCGGCTACGGGCGGCATGAAATCCTCCGACAGACACCGGTTGCACTTGACCTCGCCCCCATCTCGGTCGGGCTTCGTTCCACACCGGGCTTCTGATCAGTAGAATTCATTTCGGTACGGCCGCTCCAGCAGGGCCTGGACCGCGGCAGCCGGTGACTTCCCTTCGTGGATCACCTGGTAGACCTGCTCAGTTATCGGCATCTCAATGCCGTGGCGGACTGCCAGGCGCCGTGCTTCGCGACAGGCCCAGACGCCCTCGGCAACCTGCGCCATTGAAGCAATAACTCGTTGCGGGGGCTCGCCTTTCCCGATTTTTTCGCCCACCGCCCGATTCCGGCTCAGCCGGCTGGTCGCGGTGACTACCAGATCACCGATACCGCTGAGGCCGGCGAAAGTCTCAGTGCGCGCGCCCAGGCAGCGCCCCAGACGAATCATTTCCGCCAATCCGCGGGTGATCAGTGCGGCCTTGGTATTGTCGCCGAATCCCAGGCCGTCGCTGATCCCGGCAGCTATGGCTATGATGTTTTTCAGTGCGCCGCCCAGTTCGACCCCCACCATGTCGTCCGTCGTGTAAACTCGAAAGCTCCGGCCGGAAAAAACTTCCTGAACCCGGCGGGCCAGCGCCAAGTCACCGGACGCGGCCACTACCGCGGTAGGCACGCCGCGCGCTACCTCTTCAGCATGACTGGGACCGGAGAGGACCGCGACCCGTTCGGTGTCCAGTACCTCCCGAATCACCGAGCTCAACCGCCGACCGGTAGTCGGCTCGAATCCTTTCGCAACGTTGACTACGACGATCTCCGGCGGGAGCGGCCTGCGGAACTTTTCCAGAACCTGGACAAAGAAGCGCGATGGAACCGCGGTAACCAGGAAATCGGCCCCGTGGCAAACCTCTGCGACATCCGCCGTCCAGCGGATTCGGCTGCTGAGCTTCACGCCCGGAAGAAACTTGGTGTTTTCACGGCGCTCACGAATTTCCTCTATCTGCCGGGGAAAAGGGCCCCACACCGTTACCTGCTGGCCCAGTTGCTCCAGGTGAACAGCCAGTGCGGTGCCCCATCCGCCATCCCCTATTATACCCAACGCCGCCATTTCTCTTATTTCACTGATACTACTCTGCCTTGCGTTTCGCCCGGTCATCGAAACGAAGGCGAGGTTCCTCTCCCCGCAACAGTCGCCGGATATTCGATCGGTGCTTGACGATGACCAGGAGAGCCAAGGCGGTGAGCACTGCCCCGAAAGCATACCCATAGGTCCGGTACACCACCCAGCAGGTCGCCGCGGCGACTGCCGCCGCACCGATGGATGCGATCGAGACATATCGCGTCAGGATCACCAGAAGGAGCCAGGTGAACAGACCCGCTGCCAGACCCCAAGGGACGACCGCCGCCAGCATTCCGGCGCTGGTTGCTACCCCTTTCCCTCCGCGGAAGCGCAGAAAAATGGGCCAGCTATGACCCACGACCGCTGCCAGACCGCAGGCCAGGCTGAACCAGGGTGTGCCGCCGGGACTCCAGTCCGGCTGCAGGAGCCGGGGCAGCAGGAAGGCCGGCAGGAATCCCTTGAGAAAATCGCCGGCGAATGCGGCGACGCCGGGCAGCGGGCCGGCGACGCGGAACAGGTTGGTTGCGCCCACATTTCCGCTGCCGACCTTGCGGATATCCACGCCTTTGAGCTTGCCGAGGAGGAAGGCAAAGGGAATGGATCCCAGGGAATAGGAAATCAACAGAGCTGCCGCCAGTCGGACTGTCTCTTCCTGGGTCACAGGGTTCTGTACCTCCTGCAGGGCTTCCGCAACCTATGCAGAAATCCGGCTGCCACCGGCAGATTATGTGGCTCGATCCACGGAGAGAAAAGTTTCTTCTGCAACGTCCGGGCAGTGGCGGAATTGTGGTCAGGAAAGTTCTGCAACTGTCCCTTGCTTTGGCGTAACTTTATTGTGGGGGCAGAATGGTTCCATGTGCAGTTCAGAATGGGGCGGTGCGCCTGAGAGTGCCGTGATGGTTACGGTGCGGGTATTGATGGTATTCGGATCCTGCGTGGCATTTGGGCTCATGGATGGGAAGGACCGATAAGACCGGTAAACAGATAGTCGCACGAGTTCTGCCAGGTCTGATCGCGTTTCAACGCCCGTGTGCATCCACGCGTACGGGGTGAGAACTTGCGCAGCGGGCTCAGAATCGTGGTTTCGCAATGAGTCCCCGAGCTTGGCAACCGGTCCCAACAATGGTATTCTCAGGTAGAGGGGCAGCGTGAGAAATTCCGGAAGCAGCACCTTACCGGCTCTCCTCCGGGGATTGATCTTGGGCGCGATCCTGCTCGTCTCCCGGGCACATGGGGTTGACCGGTACGTAGCGCTGGGGGGCGCACATCAGGAGCCCTTTACCAACTGGTATGCGGCGGCCACCACCCTGCAGGCGGCCGTCAATGTCTCAACGGATGGGGATACTATCTGGGTATCGAACGGAATATATGACATTGCCGGAGAAGTCAGTCCCGACGGCCTCACCAATCGCGTCTTCCTGCCCCGGGCTGTAGTGCTGGTTGGCTGCGGAGGGCCCAGCAACTGCATTATTGTCGGCGGTCCGCTGACCAGATGCTGCTATCTGGTGCAAGGGGCACGACTTTCGGGCTTTACCCTTCAGGGCGGGCAGGCGGGAGGCGCGACTGAACAGGGCCGACAGGGGGGAGGCGCTTGGTGCGAGTCCGGGGCAGTTATTTCCAACTGCATACTCCTGAGTAACAGCGCCGGCTGCGGTGGCGGCGTCTTCGGCGGCACGCTGGTCGGCTGTATTCTCAAGGGGAACCATGCCGACCACGGCGGCGGAGCGGCGGGATCCGTGCTGAGCAACTGTTGGGTTGAAGGAAATTCCTCTGATGGCGTGTTCGACACTGAAGTCTATGAATCGGTTATTATTTCGAACAGCTCTACAGGATGTATCAGCTCGCGGGTGTACCGTTCACGCATAGCGTACAATCGGGCCGGATACTATGACGATTCACGAGGAGTATGGAAATGCTATGTCGAGGATTCGATAATCGAAGGTAATCATGATGACAGGTATTACGGCGGGGCCGGCGCTGCGGACAGCGAGCTGGTCAGAACACGCATAGTTGGTAATGGGGCAAGGTATCGTGGCGGTGGGGCGGTCCGCTGCCGACTGTGGAATTGCATGGTCATCAGTAACTGTGCCGGGAGCGTTGGCGGAGGAGTAGTGGAATGTATCTTGTACAACACTCTCGTGGCGGGGAACAGCGCGAGATGGGGTGGAGGCTGCTACAAGAGCACGAGCATCTGCTGCACGGTGGTGGGCAATGAAGCCGAAGACGACGCAGGTTTCTACGAGGGAGTGGCGGTCAACACCATTTCGTGGCGTAACCGCGCTGCTCACTGGGACTCCAATTTTTCTTCGGCCATACTCTCGCACTGTAACGACGGGGATCCGGGGATCGCCAGCGTTTGGAATCCGATTCTGCTGGCTTCTTCACCGTGTATAGATGCAGGTACCAACCAGCCCTGGATGACTGGTGGACAGGATCTGGCGGGTCAACCTCGGATTCGTGGCGGCAGGGTGGACATAGGGGCTTATGAATTCTATCCCCAATTGCGAACCGGAGAGCTTGAAGTAGCCGTGCAGCATACACCGTTTGCTGCTGTGACGGGGATCCAGTTTACCCTGGAAGGGGCAATCAAAGGAGCGGCACTCGACTGTTCCTGGGATTTTGGTGACGGCGCCGTCGTTACCGGACGCAGCACGGCGACCCATGCATACAAGGATCGCGGCGAATACAGTGCCGTACTGCACGTCTGGAACTGTGACGGAACGATTGCGGCGACTACCAGGGTCTACGTGTTCGGTCCGGACATATATGTCGCTACTTCGGGCAATGATACCAATCCCGGCGGAACCTGGATTTCTCCGAAGCGCACAATTCAGGCGGCGATTGACGCTGCCTGGCCCGGGTGCGAGCGCGTGCTGGTGAGTAACGGAGTCTATGACAGCGGAGGTCGGGCCGGGCCGGCAGGTCTGACCAACCGGGTCTATATTGACAGACCGATTCGCCTGGAGAGCGTCAACGGGCCCAAGCACACGATCATTCTCGGCCGGCGGGCTCACACTGACAGCGGGTTCGGTCCGGATGCAGTCCGGGGCATCTATGCGGCCACGCAGTGCTGGATTTCCGGATTCACTATCTACGGCGGACATACCCACACCACGGCGGTTTTCTATTGCAGGCCAGCTTACGGCCCCTGTTCCGCCGGATGCAGGGTGGTGGACCCTTCGCCGTGGAGTGGAGGGGGGATCTGGTGCCATGGCACGAATGTCGAGGTGGTTGACTGCATGTTCCTGCTTAACCGGGCGTACTCGCGCGGTGGTGCGGCGCGGAGCGGACGGTTCAGCAATTGCCGCTTCTGGCGCAACGAAGCCGCCTGCCTGTACAACGAGGGTGATGCGGGAGGTGCATGCTTCGAGAGCTACGTGAGCAATTGTACTTTCGTAGAAAATTGGGCAATAAGGGGCGGGGCGCTGGCGGGCGGAGTTGCAGAGTCATGCAATTTTCTTCGTAACTCCGCCCGGATCGGCGGTGCGATAGCCGGCGGTAAAGCGTACGGATGCCTGTTCGTTAGCAATAGGGCCGAATGTGTTGGCGGGGCCATGGGGACGCGCCTTATCGGTAACTTCAGCAACTGTCGTAGCGGATGGTGGTGGGAGCAGGGGACCCGCGCCATAAACTGCATTTTCCGCGGCAATCGTGCTGGCGGGGGTGCTGTCGGAATTAAGAGTTTTCTGAACCGCTGTGTTATCAAGGGCCATGATGCCGGGGACTACGGTTTGTTCATCTCGGCGGATACCACGAACAGCCTGATCGTGCACAATCGCGCTGACCGATATTTGCTTGGCGCCTATAGCACATTCGAGAATTGCACCATTGTGGGAAACATTTCCCCTCCGGATACGCCGATAGGGTATCTCCTGCGGATTTACAACTCCGTGATTGTGTCCAACTCTCCATTTACCTCCGAGGGCTACCTGATCCTATCGAACTGCTGCGTTCTCGGATACGATCCGGGACCGGGTAATATCAGCGCCGATCCACTTTTTGTGGATTACGCAGCGGGGGACTTTCACCTGCGGCCGGATTCGCCCTGTATCAATCGGGGAGAAAACCAGGAATGGATGGTGCAGGAGGCCGATCTGGACGGGAATCCACGGATACAGTGCGGCCGGGTAGACATAGGGGCGTACGAATCGCCTTACTGGGGCAAATACTCCGACGTTGACGGTGACGGCATTTCGGATTTCAACGAATTCCACATCGCGGGTACAGACCCGACCAATTCCCGGTCGGTCTTTGCGCTGCAAGGGACTCCCCGGAGCGTCCACAGTGATGGAGAGGGACGGGCGGTGATTCTCACATGGCCGAGCAAGCCCGGTCGGGTTTACAGGATCCTGCGGGGAACGAACCTGGTGGCCGGGGACTTCGAGGTTATCCGCGATGCGGTCGCGGCCCAGGGGGCGACGACCAGTATCACCGATCATCCGCCCAGCACGCTCCGCTCGGCGTTTTACCGTATTCTGGTCCGGAAGTCCCGGTGACCCGCGCTCAGCGACCGGCGCGGACGATGCCATGATGTTCCGTGAGGCCTGCTTCCAGCATAGTTTGCCGTCTGCCTGCGGAAAAGGGAGACCTTCAACATCCCGAGCAAACGATGGCGACATCCTGCTGGCGTGAAAGGGATTCCCAAGGATGTCAGCTGCGCGGCCCGTGCAGGGGTCCGGACTGAGAAATCCGTACACGGCTATTTTGCTATGGCGGGGCCGCGGATCCCCTCCACGGTGTAACGCCAGGCCCGGATTGTGTCCGACCAATAGTCCGCCGGCAACCCGGCTTTGAGTTTGAGGTGCGTAAGGAAACTGTGCGGATCGGGCAGCGATTCCCACACCGAAGGAAGAAAGGTGCCCTGGTAGAAACCATCCGCCAGCAGCACGCCGTCAACCTGCGGTCGCAGTTGCCGCAGGAGATCCTCTTCGCTCTTGAACTCCAGGGGCTCGAGCGGGCTCAGGATCGAGATGTGAATCTCCAGTGCCGGCAACTCGTCTTCCCGCAGGGGAGGAAATCGCGGATCACGAAAGGCGGCGGCGAAGGCATTGTGGGCGACGTCCGCAGCCAAAGGACGGGATGGCTGGAGAGAGCCGATACAACCCCGGAGGTCGTGGTTTTTTTCCAGCGTCACGAACGTAGCACGCGGTTCACGCAAGCGCGGAGGCAGGGTTTCCAGATCAACCTCGGTCGGCCTCCCGGCGGAGAGTCCGCTCTTTAGTGAAGATCGGGCAATATCCAGGAGCCGGGACTGCTCCGCATCGGACAGGGATGAGGTGTCGGCTTCGCCGCGATCATTCATGGAACAGAAACGCTCCGTAGCCTACAACCTGTGTCCGCAGACCGGAAGTGTCCCCGGAATTCCGCAGGTCAACGGTCTGGACTTTCCATTCCTTCTCGTGCGCCAGCAACAGCAGTCCGCCGATGGGAATCCGCCCGCAGGCCTGCTCCTCTCCAATTCCGTCCGGATCAAGCCGCTCTATCGCCTGGGCCGTGGCCCTGTCCAGGCGCTGGGCGGCATCGTAAGTCAGGTAGTGACTGAGATCAGAGCTGACCACAATGATTCCGTGGTCTGCAACCCGATCCCACAGCAGACGCAAAACCTCTGCGGTCGCAGCAAAGGAGACGGAACCGCACAGCAGGGGAACGATACGGAAGTCGCCCAGGAGTACCTGAAGAAACGGCAGCTCCACCTCCAGACTGTGCTCCGGCGCGTGGGCCTCCTCCAGATAGTCGACGCTGGGATGTGTGCAGGCCCGTTCAACCAGTTCCTGATCGAGAGGCACGCTCCCCAGAGGTGTGTCGAAGTAACCGGCGGAGCTGGCGGCAATCCCGCGATAAGGTACGTGATGCGACGCTCCCAGGAGGATTACGGTATCAATATTCCGGGCACAGGCAGCGAAAGGCGCAAACGCGGAGCCCGCAATGGGCCCGGAGTAGATGTAGCCGGCATGTGGCGCTATCGCCGCACGCGGGTCACGGTACGGCGCTTTTGGCGACGCCGCCTGTTCCAGGAACCCGCGCACCATCCGCTCCAGTTCCGCTGCATCGGCCGGATAAAAAGTTCCTGCGACTGCAGGCGGCCGTACTGTGCGCCGATCGCTCACGCCGGGATAGTAGCATCTGCCTTTCGCGGCTTCAAGATTCAGTGCCGCTATTGGGGAAAGGATTGTCCCACCGGCTGGACGCCGGGAAGGTGTCGGGTTACAATTCATTTCTCAGGAGTTTCACCTCTATGACGGAAGCGGGGCCGTACAAAGAAGCCCGGTACTGGCACCAGGTTGAAGAGGGGGTGCTGCAGTGTGATCTCTGCCCCCACCATTGCCGCCTGCGTGAAGGACAGCGGGGCGCCTGTTTCGTTCGCATGGTGCAGAATGGAAGACTGGTGACCACCACCTACGGCCGGAACAGCGGACTGGCGATCGACCCCATTGAAAAAAAGCCCCTCTACCATTTTCTGCCGGGCAGTGGAAGCCTTTCGTTCGGCACCGCCGGATGCAACCTGCGCTGCCGCTATTGCCAGAACTGGACCCTTTCGAAATCACGTGAGACAGAGACCTGCTACGTCAGGGCCCTGCCGGTGGAGATCGCACAAGCCGCGGTGCGTGAGAACTGCCGTTCGGTCTCGTTTACCTACAACGATCCGGTGGTTTTTTTCGAATACGCCGTTGACACCGCCATAGAGTGCCATCGGCGGGGAATCCGGACCGTTGCCGTGACGGCCGGATTCATCTGTGACGAGCCGCGTCGGGAATTCTTCCGGCATATGGATGCGGCCAACATAGACTTCAAATCAATAAATCCCGATTTCTACCGGCGACTGTGCGGCGGCGATGTGGCGGTCGTCATGGACACGTTGCGCTACGTCAAAAAAGAAACCAGCACCTGGCTGGAAGTGACTAATCTGATAATCCCCGGCGAGAATGACTCCGAAGATGAAATCCGCGCGTTGGCGGAATGGGTATACCGGGAGTTGGGGGCGGACACACCGCTTCACTTCACGGCATTCTATCCGGCCTATCAGATGACGGACCATCCTCCGACACCGCCTCAGACCCTGCATTATGCGCGCCGGCTCGCGCGGGAGATCGGACTGCGCTACGTGTACACCGGCAACATCCGGGACCCCGAGGGAAGTACTACCTATTGTCCTTCATGCGGCCGGGAGCTTATCATCCGCAGCGGATTCAGTATGCTGGCCCGCCATGTCGGGCCGGATGGTCGCTGCGAATATTGCGGGGCAGTCTGTGCCGGGGTATTTGATTGATCCGGTTGTTTTCCGGGTTGGCGGCGCGGCATTCTCTTTCCTTCCCCCTCACTGCCCCCTGCCGTCTTGCAACGGCTGCTTTAACCGAAGGACAGAGCGCGGAAGTCGGCGGTCGGTGGTCGAGGATATACGGGGTGTTGGTTGCGGATTAACAGGGAAAGGAGCGGTTTTGTTTGCATCCGTTAGACACCAGCCGATAGGCAGGAACCATCTTCCTCCTTTGTACTCTTTGCGATCCTGGCGAGAGATTCTTGTTTTCTTCTCGCCGGGGTTGGTTCCTGGTTGATTGTTCATGGTTGATTGGGGGAAAGAAGATTCTTCATTCTCCCATAGTGTTCTTTACGGGAGATTTTTTTCTTTGATTCTGCTGTAGGCCGCGCCCGCGGTGTCGGACCGCGGCTGCACCCTCCGGTGACTCCTCAACGATCGCCTATTAACTATTGGACCATTAACCAACCGGCTTTGCGACGCCGCGGCGGGGATTCCCCGTTGTGCCGACTGCGCCGGGAGCGCCGGATAGAGGCGGCGGCGGGAACAGGTGACGCTGAGCGCGGGACAAACTCTGAAAGCTGTTGAGATTGAACTTTCAAAGCTTGGAACTTTTCCCTGCAAGACTTCCAAAGCTTGGAACTTTTTCTTCCAATGCTTGGAACCTTTTGCACGGAAATCTCCAAGCCTTGGAACTTTTGCTTCCAAAACTTCCAAACCTTGGAACTTTTTGTCTGGAAACTTCCAAACCTTGGAACTTTTTCTTCCAAAATTTCCAAACCTTGGAACTTTTTCTTCCAATGCTTGGAACTTTCTCCTCCCAGCCTTCTAGACCCGCGCCGATAAATATCGGGGCGGGGTGGCGCCGAGATCGGTCGGAGCGGCCGTGGAACTTTTTCTCGGCAAGGTTCCGGATGTCGGCGGCAGGCCGACATGCTCCGCCGACGGGAGGGTAATCGCGCTTGAGCAGGATCCGCTGTAATCCGGCTCTCCTCTGCGTTCACTTCTCTCTGTGCTCTCTGTGTTCTCTGTGGTGAGAATAGTTAACCGTCAATTGTTTGGATAATTGGGCAGGGGTGGGCGGTGTCGGGGCGCTGAGCGGGGGGATGAAGCGCGGTGAAAGGGAAACTCTCTGGCAGAGGGCGCAAGGTGCGCGAAGCACAGAGGTCGGAGGTCAGAGGTCGGAGGTCGGGGCGGGTT